>Ga0114963_10002501_pt1 | contig 12566 bp, 16 predicted proteins | sample C_131016_EF_Meta_FD_87019 | JGI IMG/M metagenome (GOLD analysis project Ga0114963, IMG submission 87019) | Freshwater microbial communities from Lake Croche, Canada to study carbon cycling - C_131016_EF_MetaG | ecosystem: Environmental > Aquatic > Freshwater > Lake | place: Lake Croche, Canada...
CAGAGTGTTATCGGCAGCGAACACCACCACGCCGGGGGCGCGGCGCCATACAGACCCGCCAATGGTCACGGCGGCATTCGGCTCCAGCAGACCATTCAGCACGGCCAATTCAGCAGGGTCGGCGTTGGTCACCTCATCGAGCAGGATGACAGTCGATGGGCAGGTGTAGGCAGTCAGAAACCCTTTAGGCTCGAACACAGTCGCGCCATTCACCAGACCCGTCGCGCCAATGAAATCCTCCTGACCCGAATGCTTGGTGAAGTTAATGCGTGTAAACGCACGCCCCGTGCGGGCTGCGAACTGGCGGGCGGTCTCGGACTTCCCGGTGCCCTTCTCGCCACCGAACCAACAATTTTCTCCGGTGTCCTGCGACAGCAGCAGGTGCCGCAGGATGTCGGCGCTCCAGATGAAATTGTCGTCAACAGCCGGGGCAGCAGGGTGATCCCAGATATCGACCAGCACCTCATTCCCCAAACGGTCGGTCACCGAGATGTCGAAGACATCCACGCACGGCGCACGGCGCACCACAGTCGCCTCGACCATTTTCTTGATCACGGCCTCGGCATCAGCCTCATAGACTGCGGTCACGAACGGTTTAAACGCAGCGGCGACGGCAGCGGACACTTGCACCGCCACGGCGGCGTCATCGATACGGATGTCGGCAACCTGAGCGCGAAGCGCAGCGGCCTGAGCATCTGCCTTCTTGTCGAGCGCGGTCAGCGAGTCGCTCACCTTGAGGATGCCAGCGGCCAGCGCGGATCGGGTCTGGTCGATATTGTTGGCGACCGTCTTGACCCCGTCTTCGACGCCACGCAGACGATCATTGTGCAGAGCGGCGGTTGCCTTCAGTTGGTCAAGGGTTTGCTGGGCGGCATCGAGGTCGGTACGCAATTGCACGGTCGCTGCCACGGCAGGTGCTGGCGGTGTAAACGCTGGCACGGGCTTGCCAATCTTCGCCCCGTAAACGCGGGCCTGACCCGTCACCTGAGCCAGCGTCACCGTGCCGCGCTCGACCATGTCGGTCAGGCGGTCGCAAGCGTTGCCCTTGTCAACGAAGGGGATGCCCTGCGCGGAAGCGGCAGCCTTGATCACGTCAAGGCGTTGGCCCATGAGGGCCTTGCGGATGTCGGCGCGGTTCATTGTGCTGCCTCCTCTTCGATGTTGAAACTGTCGCCGTCGATGCCACAGACGGGCAGACCCTTGGCAGCCCACTTGTTGCTGACTCGGATGATGTAGCCGCAGGTCGGGCACGTTGCCTTCAGCATCCTTGTGCTTTGCGTCTTGGGGCCTTCGACGCTCAGAGCGGCGTGCGGATAGTCACCGAGGCCAGCGATGATCGCGCCGAAAGCCTCATCGAACAGGGCGGTTGGACGGGTCACGCGCCAATTGATGCCAACAGGCTCAAGGCTCATCGCTTCAGCGGCACGCTTGTAGGCGACCGTGGCGTGACTCAGGGCACCGCTAGTGGCGTGGCACAGTTGGCTCACCAGCACGGCCACAACATCGCGTGGCTGGTCGAGCGATGGCGCGACCATGATCTCGAAGGCGCGGTCGGCGCTGGCAACGTCAGGGAAAGCCTGACCGAGAGCGCCGCTGCGGCGGTGCGTCGTTGGGAACGCGCACGACACGCGAATCTTCGCGCAGATGGGAAAACCCGCATCCGCGAACATTGGGCGAAATTCTTCCACCGCATTCATTAGCCACTCTTCTCTGGTACTCATGGTTTCCACTCCTTGAGGCGGGGCGGTGCCGACTGACACCTCGAACCCCTGACTGTGATGATAGTGCGAACATCGTTTAGATGCAAGCGTTTAATTGAGCGATGTACTAGTCTCAATCGCAAGCCCTGACTCGCAGGGCAAGCGGCTGAAATCGTTTACAGCGGCAGCGGGTCGATGTTCATTGAGGCGAGGCCCTTGTCGGCCAGCAGTCGGTTGTGCAATTTTGCGAACTGCTTCTGGAGTTCCTTGCGCTCGGACGGCACCAGATAGTCAAAGACCCCAAACTCGCCCTGATGCATCAGGCGAATCAGGTCGATGGTCTTGCAATAGGCGTACTCGCGGGGTGTGTAGTCGTTGTGTACTCGCATGGTCATGGTCTCAGGTCGGTGTCAGATCGCACCCGCAAGCCCCCAGCGGGGGCAAGCGGCTGAAATCAGCAGAAGTCTTGGGGCGTCATCAGCGGGTTCGAGTAGCAGTCAAGCGCCGCCAGAGCGGCCCTCTTGAGGCTAAACTGCCCAATCTCTCGACCGTGGGTGCCTGTCGTTTTGACCAGCCATTCGACCTGATCACGGGTGCCCCCGTAGGACATGGTGCGCCGATACAGCACGGCGCGACCCTTGACCAGCACGGGCTTGCCCCATGTGATGCCGCTCATACCATCGACTCCCAGTCAGCCAGAGCGTCCGCTGCCGACGTTGTCGGAACGTCAAGAGCCTCCCAGACAATGCCGTTGATTTCAGGGTTCGCATGGGCCTTGGCAAGGCGGATGAACTCCCTTGCCTCACTCAGAAAGTTAAACGTCTGCACATATGCAAAGTCCTCCTCGCCTGAGCGGCGACCGACACAGACCCAGACCATACGCGCGGGGCTCATGCTGACACCTCATCGAGCAGGGCGCGGGCATCAGCCAGCGCACGGGCAGCAGAGCGAATACGCCAGACGGGGGTCGGGCTATCGACTTCGAGGGCAAGGCCCACAACCCAACCCGCGCGGCTCAGGGCGCCAGCGGCTTGCGTGTCGGACGTAAACGCCAGCCCATCATTGTCGATGAGTCGGCCCAGCACGTTGAGAACGCGCACCGACAGTTCGGGGGACAGTACTTTCATGTTCAGGCTCCGGTGCGGGTCGGTGCCGACAAGCACCTCACAACCCGCAAGCGAATGCTATCACAAGCGTTTACGCACGTGCAAGCACTATCGCATCAAGCAGGTACTGGTTTCGGGTCGGATGCGAGACCCACTAATTAACAAGTCGCGGGCGCGTGATGCGCGTGCGTGCGAATAACATCATTGTCAATCCCATGTCAATAGTAGGGTCAGGAAAATGGCGACTACTGTATAAACGTACATGCCTCTAGAAAGCGTTTAACGGGCTTTTGGGGCGTTTTTTCCTTTCAGGCTACCCTGCCCTCAAAAAATAAAGATCGGCGCTCCTGCGCGGTTTGTCTCTTTTACGCAACGTTTTTGTCCACAGGTTTACCCACAGTTTGCCAACAGGGTTGCCAACAGATTGTCCCCAGCGTTATCCACATGGGGACAAGGTGTGGACAACTTGACAACAGGTTATCCACAGACGACAATGCGAACAGAGCCTGACTTGCAGCGAGTCGAGGCGAGTTGTCAAGCAATTTTTGAGGTGAGTGATGGGCAGACTGACAGATCAAGACGACCGCGAGGCCCTGCTTGCGGCTTTGCAGGATGAGGCCGACTTCATGCCAGATGAGAATGACTCGCATCTAGAAGACCCGGCTGGCGGCGAAGCCGAACGGTTGGCGGCAGCAGCACAAGGGCCAACCCTACGAGGGGATGGAAGACATCTAGGAGCAGTCCATCAAAGGGTGATGACCCCCCAGCAGCAGAGGTTCGCAGACCTACTCATAGAGGGGAAGCCCCCGAAAGTGGCATACAGGGAAGCCTATCAAAACACGTCAGCAGCAGACAGCACCGTCGCAACAGCGGCCTACAAACTGCGACGGCATCCCTTAGTGGCCAAGGCAGTACAGGACGCCGAGGAACAGACGCAGGACGTGCTGGTCGAGGACACTCAGGCGGCCAAGAGGTTCGTGCTAAGGAGTCTCGTTGCACTCAGCACAGAGGCGAAACAAGAAGGCTCCCGCCTGAAGGCTCTCGAACTTCTGGGCAGGGCCAGCGGTATGTGGCGCGACAAGCCTGAGGTCATCACCAAGCAAGTAACAGCCGCCGAACTGAAGGCTCAACTACAGGGACACCTGCGTCTGGTCGGCAACGGCAAGGCGGTCGAGCGGACGGACGTAAACGCTAGACAGGTCGAGCAGGTAAGCGATCAGGCGGACGGACACACGGACGCATGACGTGGCGGACGCACACGGGCACATACGCGCACCCACCCGCACCCGTACACCCGCGCACACACATAAGGCACCCGCCCGCACGTTACGCTCGAATCCATACAAACGAATATGTTCTTGGTATAACCCCCCCCTTCATTCCCAATTCCAAACACCCCCCCTATATATATTTTTGGAAAACACAAAGATGCATACAAATGTTCGCACCGAGGAAGTAGTTGATTACGCATATCCAACGATGATGGCGGAGCGTGCGCTTAAACGGGTGCATGATGCGGCCTTGGACAATGACTTCGATTTGGCGATGGATGAAGCCGTAAACGCTATAGCTCAGATGCGGAAACTCCACAATGCTTTGTGGTTCATGCAGAACAAGGCAGAACTGAAATGAATGATCGGTGGCAGTTGGTGTTTGATTTCATCAAGGCTTACACACGCAAGCACGGTGTAGGCCCGTCTTATGCCGTGCTTGCTTCTGGTCTTGGCATGAAGTCAAGAGCCAATATGCACCGGATTGTGAAGAGACTTGAGAAGGAAGGCTTGCTGCAAACCAAGCCCAAGAAGTTCTATTCCATCAAGGTGGTGGACAAGTCGATTAGCGAAATCACATCCCTATGACGTTGTTAAGCAAGGCAGAACTGTCGAGTTACTTGTCCGTGGTGGACAAGGTTCCCGCCAATGAGCGGGACAAGATCATGGCTCTGTTGGAGTTTGATCGGCTTGAGAGATGCCGGGAGTCGTATCTGTTCTTTGTTAAACAGATGTGGCCCGGATTCATTTCAGGTAAACACCATCAGATCATGGCAGATGCTTTTGAGAGGGTTGCTAGTGGTGACTTGAAGCGGCTAATCATCAATATGCCGCCTAGACATACAAAGAGTGAGTTTGCTTCTTACTTGCTTCCTGCTTGGTTCCTTGGGAAGTTCCCGCAGAAGAAGATCATTCAGACTGCCCACACTGCTGAGTTGGCGGTTGGATTCGGGCGGAAGGTGAGAAACCTTGTGTCTGCCGAGAACTATCAGAAGGTGTTTGCCACCAAATTGTCCTCTGACAGCAAGGCAGCAGGAAGATGGAACACAGGCGCTGGGGGTGATTACTTCGCTATTGGTGTTGGGGGCGCTGTAACAGGTAAAGGCGCTGACCTATTGGTTATCGATGACCCCCATTCAGAGCAAGAAGCCAAGCAAGGCAACCCTGCTGTGTATGACAACGTCTATGAATGGTACACATCCGGCCCGCGACAGCGTTTACAGCCGGGGGGTGCCATCATTATTGTGATGACCCGCTGGTCTAAGCGGGACTTGACGGGGCAAATCCTCAAGAACTCATCGAAAGACGGGGCAGATGACTGGGAAGTGATTGAATTCCCGGCCATTTTGCCGTCCGGGAACCCATTGTGGCCCGCCTTTTGGACAAAGGAACTGCTGGAATCTTTGCGTTCTGAGTTGCCTGTCTCGAAGTGGGAGGCTCAGTACCAGCAAAACCCCACCTCAGAAGAGGGGGCCATCATTAAGCGGGAAAACTGGATGATTTGGGAGGATGAAGACCCTCCCTCATGCAGTTACATCATCCAATCATGGGATACAGCCTTTGAAAAGAACAACAGAGCAGACTATTCGGCTTGTACAACATGGGGAATCTTTGATCGAGCAGATGCCAATGGTTCTTTGAAGCCAAACATCATCCTTTTGGACGCTTTTAAGGCCCGGATGGAGTTTCCAGAACTCAAAGAAAAGGCTTTTGAGATGAACAAAGAATGGCAGCCTGACACTTTGATAGTGGAAAAGCGGGCATCAGGTGCCCCTTTGATCTATGAAATGAGGCAGCGCGGAATTCCTGTATCTGAGTACACACCGCACAAGGGCAATGATAAGATATCTCGCGTAAACGCCATCAGCGATCTGTTTGCATCAAAAATGGTTTGGTGCCCGGAAACAAGATGGGCAGATGAAGTCATGGAAGAGATGGCGTCATTCCCAAACGGAGATCACGATGACTTGGTGGACTCTGCCAGTCAAGCGTTAATGAGATTTAGACAAGGTGGGTTCTTGCAGTTGCCCACTGACGAAGAAGATGAACCAACTATGTTTAAAAGCGCCCGTAGGGCTGCTTATTATTAAAAGGTAATACCATGATTGATAAAGCATTGACTAATAATCGCAATATGCCAGAGGGCGATGGCATTGAAATTGAAATTATTAACCCAGAAGGGGTTAAGGTCGGTGTAGATGGTATTGAAATTGACCTCATGCCAGAGGAAGATAATGAAGAGTCCTTTGATGCTAATCTGGCAGAGTATATGGAAGACTCTGCTCTACAGAGTATTGCATCTGATTTGATTGATTTGGTGGATTCTGACGTTAACTCACGCAAGGATTGGGTTGATGCTTTTGTCAAAGGACTTGAAGTTCTTGGCATGAAGTACGAAGAGCGCACTGAACCGTGGTCTGGTGCTTGTGGTGTTTACTCAACGCTGTTGACGGAAGCGGCCATCCGGTTTCAGTCAGAGATGATTACCGAAACTTTCCCGGCTCAAGGCCCAGTCAAGACCCAGATCATCGGTGCCATCGACAAGATGAAGGAGGAGGCAGCCTCCCGTGTCCGCGACGACATGAACTTCAAATTGACCGAGTAGATGATCGAGTATAGAGCAGAGCATGAGCGGATGCTGTACTCCCTTGGTTTAAGCGGGGCAGCGTTTAAGAAGGTTTACTACGACCCGGCTATCGGGCGTCAAGTTGCCATCTTCCTTCCTGCTGAAGACATGGTGATGCCCTATGGGGCATCAAACATTTATAACGCAGAGCGCGTCACCCATGTGATGCGTAAAACTAAGAACGAAGCCAAGAAACTGCAAGTGGCTGGCTTTTATCGGGATATCGATCTGGGCGATCCGGTTCATATCTTCACGGACGTTGAGAAGAAAAAGGCAGAAGAGCAGGGATACAGCCTGACGGACGATGACCGCTATCAGTTTTTAGAAGTCCATGCTGATTACGACTTGCCGGGATTTGAAGATGAAGATGGCATTGCTCTGCCCTATGTCATCACCATTGAGCGCGGTACGCAGGAAATTCTTGCCATTCGGCGCAACTGGGAAGAGGGCGATGAGCACAAACTGAAACGCCAGCACTTCGTTCAGTACACCTACATCCCCGGCTTCGGCGCTTATGGTCTTGGCTTGATCCACCTGATCGGTGGTTATGCCCGTGCAGGTACTAGCCTGATTCGCCAATTGGTGGATGCGGGTTCTCTGTCGAACCTTCCCGGCGGTCTCAAAAGCCGAGGATTGCGAATTAAAGGTGACGATACTCCTATTGCTCCGGGTGAATTCCGGGATGTGGATGTTCCATCGGGGACTGTCCGCGACAACATCATGCCGCTTCCTTACAAGGAACCTAGCCAAACCCTCCTTCAGTTGTTAAACCAAATTACAGAAGAAGGCAGACGCCTTGGCGCAATCAGCGACGTAAACATCAGTGACATGAGCGCCAATGCTCCAGTGGGGACGACCTTGGCGCTCCTTGAAAGAACGCTGAAAACCATGAGCGCCGTCCAAGCGCGGGTTCATGCAAGCCTTCGGATGGAGTTCAAACTCCTGAAAGCCATTATCAGGGATTTCACGCCTACTAGTTATGCATACACCCCTGATGGCGGGGACAGGAAGGTTAAACAGGCTGACTACGACATCGTTGAGGTGATCCCGGTCAGTGATCCAAATGCTGCAACGATGGCCCAGCGGATCATGCAGTATCAGGCAGCCATTCAGTTGGCCCAAGGTGCCCCACAGATTTACAACCTGCCCAAGTTGCATAGGCAGATGCTGGAAGTTCTTGGCATTAAGAATGCCGGGGACTTGATTCCCGGTGAGGATGACCAGAAGCCAAGAGACCCCATCAGCGAAAACATGAGTTTCCTGACGGGCAAACCCACCAAAGCATTCATCTTCCAAGACCAAGATGCCCATATCGCCACCCATATGGCGATGATTCAAGACCCCATGATCATGCAAGTGATGGGTCAAAACCCAATGGCTCAACAGATGCAGGGCGCAATCATGGCCCATATTGCAGAACATTTGGCATTCTCATACAGGTCAAAGGTTGAAGAACAACTTGGTGTTCCGCTTCCTCCTCCTGATGCAGAACTTCCCCCAGAAATCGAGGCGCAACTGTCTCAGGTTATTGCTCAGGCTGCCCAGCAACTCAAGGGCATTAACCAGCAACAGGCTCAACAAGCCCAAGCCCAACAGCAAGCCCAAGACCCATCTCTTCAGTTGCAGCAGCAAGCCTTGCAAGTTCAAGCGCAGGATGTACAGCGCAAGGCGCAAGACGATGAGCGTAACTTCCAAATCGCCCAACAGAAACTTCAGTTGGAGCAGCAGAAGATGCAAATGGATGCCCAGAAAGAGGCCGCAAGGATGCAAATCCAAGAGCGTCAGAACACCGCTCGACTTGCCTCCCAAAACCAACAAGCCAATCAGAAGATGCGGATTGATGTTCTGAAGGTAAACGCCCAAAACAACAAGGCACCTAAACAATGAATAAGTATTTCGAGATCATCTTGAAAGAGATTGAAGAACGCCGGGAATATGTGGCTAAGGCCCTTATCGAAGGTAGCGCAAAAGAATATTCCGAGTATCGGAGTATGTGTGGCGAAATCCGGGGTCTTTCGCTGGCACACCATACCGTAACTGACCTTGTGCGAAAACTTGAGAAAGATGAAGATGAGTGAAATCCTAATTGCGTCCCATGAAGGTGCCGAGCCGACCATCCTGCCAACCTTGGCAGAGCAAAAGGCAAAGCAACTTCCCGCTCCCGCCACTTACCACATCCTGTGCGCCCTTCCTGAAATTGAAGATGCATACGACAGCGGTATTGTGAAATCCGGGCAGACCATGCACTTTGAAGAAGTCATGTCACCCGTGCTATTTGTGGTTGCAATGGGGCCAGATGCTTATGCAGATAAGACCCGTTTCCCAAGCGGCCCTAGTTGTCAGGTTGGCGACTTCATCCTTGTTCGGCCCAACACGGGAACCCGAGTCAAGATTCACGGCCAAGAGATGCGACTCATCAATGATGATTCCGTCGAAGCCACCGTTCAAGACCCGCGCGGGATTTCAAGGAGTTAAGCATGAGTGAATACAAGTTCCCGGATGAATCCGAGATTGAAAACCCGTCAGCCGTAAACAACAACGATGAAGTTGAAATCGAAGTTGTAGACGACACCCCTCCAGAAGACAAGGGCAGAGCGCCCATGAAGGAGGCTCCTGCCGAAGTTACTGATGAGGAACTAGAGCAGTACGGAGAAAGCGTCAAGAAGCGTATCCAGCACTTCAGCCGTGGTTATCACGATGAGCGCAGGGCCAAAGAAGCAGCCTTTCGTGAGCGTGAAGAGGCAATTAACATTGCTCAAAGGGTTATGGAGGAGAACAAACGCCTCCAAGGAAGCCTTGGTGAAGGCCATGCCGCGCTTATTGAACAAGCCAAAATGGTTGTTAATGGCGAGATCGAAGATGCCAAGCGCAGTTACAAAAAGGCTTATGAAGATGGGGATTCAGATGCCCTTATCGTTGCCCAAGAAGCCCTAACTGCCGCAAAAATCAAAGCGGACAAGGTAAACAGTTATAAACCTGTTGCACAAACGCAAGATGATGTGGTACAACCGCAATATCAGAGGCAGCCAGAGGTTCGGGTTGATACCAAAGCGCAGGATTGGAAGAACGCCAATCCTTGGTTTGGGGACAACAAGAAGATGACGGCTGTGGCTTTGACGATACACCAAGACCTTGTAGATAGCGGAGTTAGCCCGACAAGTGATGAGTATTACGAACGCATCAACGCAGAAATGCGCGACACGTTCCCGAGTGCTTTTACCTCGGAAAGAAAAAAGTCAAATGTCGTGGCATCCGCCAGCCGTAGCACTGCACCCAAAAAGATCGTGCTTACGCAATCTCAGGTCAATATCGCCAAGCGGCTGAATGTTCCTTTGGAACTTTATGCAAAGCAGGTTGCAGAACAATCAAGGAAATCAAATGGCTGAAACTCGTACAAACCGTGAAAACGAAATCCGAGCCAAAGTGGAGCGTCCTGCAAAGTGGATGCCGCCGCAATTGCTCCCCGAAGTCATTCCTGAGGACGGGTGGGCATATCGTTGGATTCGTACCAGCACGTTGGGCAACGATGACGCCATGAATGTTTCCTCCAAATTCCGCGAAGGTTGGGAGCCTGTCAAGGCTGCCGAACAACCACATATGCAATTGATGCACAGCGCCAAGCACCGCTATGCAGACAGTATTGAAGTTGGTGGATTGATCCTTTGCAAAATGCCGATGGAATTTGCCAAGCAGCGGGAAGCACACTTCCAGCAGCAAACCGATGGGCAGATGACTTCGGTAGACAACAACTTCATGCGCGAGAACAACCCCAAGATGCCGCTTTTCAAAGAGCGTCGATCTGAAGTGTCGTTCGGGCGCGGTTCTTAAATTCTAGGAGTCTTAAATGGCATATCCTGTTATCGCTGGCCCTTATGGGCTACTTCCACAAAACTTGATTGGCGGTCAGGTTTATGCGGGTTCGACCCGCTCTCTGCCAATCGCTTACAACTACGGCACCAACATTTTTTATGGTGACCCAGTTGTTTTGACCCGTGGTTTCATTACCCGTGCAGCGATTGGCGCAACAACTGCTGTAAACAGCATCACCGGAATTTTTCTGGGGTGCTCGTACACCAACCCAGCAACCAAGCAAAAAGTCTTTGCACAATACTATCCAGCCTCTACGCTGGCTGGCGACATTGTTGCTATCGTTGCGGACGATCCTGACACCGTTTACAAGGGTGTTGTGTGCTCTGCCACTACCGTGCTTGCTTCTGGTGCAGTTGCGATGGTCGGCACTAACCTGTCGGGCATTGACAACAGCGGCGGCAGTACCACATCTGGCAACTCGATCAATGCGATCCTTGCGCCAACGGCTACTCCAGTCACCACCATCCTCCCTTTCCGCTGTGTTGGTGTTGTTCCTGAGACTGCCATTGTTTTGGGTACTGCTGTTTACAGCAGCATCTCTACGGCAACGATTACCACTACTGCTAACGTGGCATTTGCTGTTCCTGTGGGTACTGATGTGGCATGGCTTGCACCTAACGGATCGCTTGTTCAAACGGGTTCATTTGTGGTCACCGCTATTACAGCCAACAACACGACCTCAGTTGTGCTGAATGCTGCGCCAACGCAAACCATTGGCTCATCCGCTACGCTGGTGTTTACGCAGTACCAAGAAATCTTGGTGAAGATCAACTTGCTGACGCACGGCTATTACAGCAGCGCAACCGCTTAATAGGAGTCATATAAAATGGCAATCTCACGCGCACAACTACTTAAAGAACTCCTCCCCGGCCTTAATGCGTTGTTTGGTTTGGAGTACGCTCGTTATGGTGAAGAGCATAAAGAAATTTATGAGATCGAAACCTCTGAGCGTTCGTTTGAAGAGGAAACCAAGTTGTCTGGTTTCTCTGCTGCACCTGTCAAGAACGAAGGTCAAGCAATCGCTTATGACAACGGCCAAGAGGCTTGGACGGCTCGCTACAACCACGAAACCATTGCTTACGGTTTCTCGATCACCGAAGAGGCGATTGAAGACAACCTGTATGACAGCCTCTCGGCTCGTTATACCAAGGCTCTGGCTCGTGGTATGGCTTATACCAAACAAGTCAAGGCGGCTGCTATTCTGAACAACGGCTTCAACGCTGCATTCACCTACGGTGACGGCACTTCGCTGTTTGCAGGTACTAGCGCAACCACTGGTCACCCGTTGGTAAACGGTGGATGGAATCAGAACCGCCCATTCGTGGGTGCTGACCTGAATGAAACGTCGCTGGAAGCAGCCGTCATTCAGATCGCTGGTTGGACTGATGAGCGCGGTCTGCTCATCGCTGCTCGCCCCAAGAAGTTGATTGTTCCTCCCGCTCTGATGTTCGTTGCTACCCGTCTGTTGGAAACCAGCCTCCGTGTTGGTACTACCGACAACGATATCAACGCTATCAAGAACAATGGTTCGATTCCAGATGGTTACACCGTTAACCACTTCTTGACCGACACCAACGCTTGGTTCCTGACGACGGACGTTCCTAACGGTCTGAAGCACTTTGTGCGGACGCCAATGAGCACGTCAATGGACGGTGACTTTGATACTGGCAATATGCGGTACAAGGCCCGTGAGCGGTACTCCTTTGGTGTATCAGACCCGCTGGGCATCTACGGTTCGCCCGGTTCGACCTGATTGACAATTTATTTTGTCAGAAAGGGGGCTTCGGCCCCCTTTTCTTTTGTGTTTACTTGTGGTACAACTCTAATACCAAGACTACTTGGCTTGTTGACTGACTTGGCAGACTCCCCTCAAGACAGCAAGCCGTAAATGAGGATATATCATGTCAAATAGCACATTTAGCGGCCCCGTACGCTCGCAAAACGGGTTCCAGAACATTTCTGTTGACGCAACTACCGGCGCGGTAACCACCAC
>Ga0114963_10002505_pt1 | contig 12556 bp, 13 predicted proteins | sample C_131016_EF_Meta_FD_87019 | JGI IMG/M metagenome (GOLD analysis project Ga0114963, IMG submission 87019) | Freshwater microbial communities from Lake Croche, Canada to study carbon cycling - C_131016_EF_MetaG | ecosystem: Environmental > Aquatic > Freshwater > Lake | place: Lake Croche, Canada...
AATTTAGAGATCGACGAGGAGAAGATAAATGCTTTCAGCGTTTGGTAAGGCTTTTAAGACGCCGGATCTGCGCGTAAAGATTTTCTTCACGATGGGAATCATGGCGCTCTTTCGCTTTGGTTCAATTGTTCCTACGCCGGGTATCTCGTATGCCAACGTACAATCTTGTTTGAATCAGTCGAAATCTGGTGGATTGTTTGGTTTGATCAATCTCTTCTCGGGTGGAGCACTCCTTCACTTATCGGTTTTTGCCCTGGGGATCATGCCTTACATCACGAGCTCAATTATTATCCAATTGCTGACCGTGGTTATTCCGCGTTTTGAGACATTGAAAAATGAAGGACAATCGGGCACTGCGACGCTAACGCAGTACACCCGTTATTTGACGGTCGGGTTGGCGATTTTGCAGTCGACTGGCCTCATCGCGGTCGCTCGCTCAACCGGGCGACTTTTCAGCGGTTGTGCCCTACCAATTGTTCCTGACTCTTCTTGGCCTCGTATAGTCACCATGGTTTTGGTTATGACCGCTGGAACAGCGGTAATCATGTGGCTCGGTGAATTGATTACCGACCGTGGCGTTGGAAATGGTATGTCTATCTTGATTTTCACATCCATCGCTGCTGGATTCCCTACTCAACTCTGGCGGATCAAACAACAGAGTGGTTTGTTTGCATTTTTGTTCGTGATGGCGGTCGGAATTTTGGTCGTAGCAGCTGTTGTCTTCGTTGAGCAGGCTCAACGTCGTATCCCAGTTCAGTATGCAAAGCGACAGGTGGGACGGCAGTCCTATGGCGGAACATCCACATATATTCCGATTAAGGTTAACCAGGCTGGTGTTATCCCAGTAATTTTTGCATCCTCCTTGCTCTACATCCCTTCGCTCATCGTTAACTTTTCTGGCTCAAACGCTAAGTGGGCGACCTGGATTCAGCAGAACCTAGTTAAAGGTGATCATCCGATCTATATCATCGCCTACGCCTCGTTGATCATTTTCTTTACCTATTTTTATGTAGCGATCACCTTCAATCCCGATGAAGTAGCTGAGAATATGAAGAAGTACGGTGGTTTCATTCCAGGAATTCGTGCCGGAAGACCTACTTCAGAATATCTCCAGTACGTTCTTTCTCGAATCACAGCTCCGGGTGCAATTTATCTCTCATTTGTTGCAATTATTCCGATCATTGCCTTGATTCTTTTCCAGGCTTCCCAAAACTTCCCCTTTGGTGGAACTGCGATTCTGATCGTTGTGGGAGTCGGGCTTGATACGGCTAAACAGATCGAGTCTCAACTACAACAACGATCATATGAAGGATTCCTGCGCTGATTCTGAAGCCGGACATCACATTATTATGCGAATAATTCTCGTAGGTCCACCTGGGGCCGGTAAAGGTACACAAGCCCTCTTTCTAGCTAACCACTTTGGAATCCCGCATGTTTCAACCGGAGACCTCTTTAGAACGAATATCAAAGGTCAAACTGATTTAGGGAAGTTGGCACAGTCCTACATGGATGCTGGTAATTTGGTTCCAGATTCGGTTACCAATCTCATGCTCAAAGATCGACTTGATCAAGTGGATGCATCGGAAGGATTCCTGCTCGATGGCTATCCTCGAAATGTAGGCCAGGCAGAATTCCTCGATGAACTCCTCGAAGAAAAATCTATCGAATTAGATGCGGTTCTAGAGCTCCAGATTTCACATGATGAAATCGTCAAACGATTGTCGGGGCGTAGAACCTGCCGCGGCTGTGGTGCTACATTCCACATCCTTTTTGAAAAGCCAATCGACGATGGAACCTGTGACGGTTGCTCAGGCGAGTTGTATCAACGCGAAGACGATAAGGAAGAAGTCGTTGCCAATCGACTCAATGTTTACTCTCAACAAACTGAACCGATCATTAACTATTACCGATCACAAGGATTGCTTCGGGCAATTGATGCGGTCGGTGAAGTTCACGCGATATCGACTGCTGCGATTAAAGCGCTGGATTAATACCAGTGGCTATCCAGATCAAGACATTTGAACAGATGGCGCTCATGCGCAAGGCAGGGCTCGTTGTTGGCCAGGGTTTAGAGTTGATGAAAGCGGCGATTAAGCCAGGCGTAACTACATTGGATCTAGACGCAATAGCGGCCGATTTTTTGAAATCTAGTGGAGCAACACCCTCTTTTTTACATTACCGCGGTTTTCCAAACGTGATCTGTGCGTCGGTAAATGAAGAAGTTGTGCATGGTATTCCCAATGATCGGCCGATGGTCGAAGGTGATGTTATGTCAATCGATTTCGGTGCCATCGTCGGCGGTTGGCATGGTGATTCGGCTTTCTCAATAGGAGTGGGAGCCGTTTCGGTGGAGGATCAAAGATTGATGGATGTCTGTGAAGAATCAATGTGGCGTGGAATCGCGGCAGGTAGGGCAGAGGCTCGCCTCACGGATATCTCTCACGCTATTGAGACCTACATTAAGAGCCAGGGTGAATACGGGATTCTGCGTGAATATGGGGGGCATGGAATTGGGACAGAGATGCACCAAGACCCCCATATCCTCAATTACGGTAGACCAGGTCTTGGCCCTGTACTGAAGCCTGGAATTGCTTTGGCGATCGAACCCATGATCACTCTCGGAACGGAAAAAATGAAGATTCTTGCCGATGATTGGACCGTTGTGGCTAGTGATAACTCCCGCGGTGCCCACTTTGAGCATACCTTCGCACTCTTGCCGGACGGTAAACCGTTTGTTTTGACGGCAATAGATGGCGGTCGAGCAAAGCTGGGGGCGTTAGGCGTAGAAGTTTCCGACCTGCTCGTTTAATGAGCCGAGATCTTCAATCAAGGCAACTAAGGATCTGCCGATTTCGTGTTTTGGCCTTCGCGCCTTACGATTATCCTCTGCCTAGAAATGAATAGGTCTCATGTTGCCCGTGAAGGGGTGACCTGGGTGCTTACGCAGCTCAAGGTTTTTTACCTTCATGTTAGTAAAACTTCGACCAGATAAGTAGGTACTGCTTGGCTAAGAAAGACGGAGCAATCGAAATTGAGGGCACCGTAGCTGAAGCACTTCCGAACGCGATGTTCAGAGTTGAACTGACAAACGGTCACAAAGTTCTTGCACATATCAGCGGGAAGATGCGACAGAACTACATTCGCATATTGCCAGAGGATCGTGTGATCGTGGAACTTAGTCCGTATGACCTCACCAGAGGTCGAATTATCTATCGTTACAAGTAATAGGAGTACGTCGTGAAAGTTAAGCCAAGCGTGAAAAAGATTTGCGACAAGTGCAAGGTCATTCGTCGTAACGGACGCGTCATGGTCATTTGCGACAACCTTCGTCACAAGCAACGTCAAGGATAAGTAAGACCCGATTTACAATAGAAAGACAACGTTACAAAATAAGTTAATAGATACGCGTGATGCGACTGACGTAGTCAGACCCTCGGACTGGTAGGCCGAGGCCCAGTTACCCAACTGGGGTGCATTGCGAAGGACCTTCCAGATAGTAGAAAAAAGGGTAAGCGATATGGCACGTCTTGTCGGTGTTGATCTTCCGCGCGAAAAGCGCGTAGAGATCGCACTCACCTATATTTTTGGAATCGGTTTAACTCGAGCGCACGCGACACTTGCTGCTACCGGAGTTAGTCCCGATACTCGCGTAAAAGACCTACAAGAACCAGAACTGGCCAAGCTTCGCGAATACATCGAAGCCAACTACAAAATCGAAGGCGACCTTCGTCGTGAAGTTGCTGGCGACATTCGCCGCAAAGTGGAAATTCAAAGCTATCAGGGCATTCGCCACCGCAAGGGATTACCTGTTCGTGGTCAACGCACACACACTAATGCGCGTACTCGTAAGGGCCCTCGTAAGGCAATTGCTGGTAAGAAGAAGGAGTCCAAGTAATGGCCGCCGCTAAAACAAAGACCGCTGCGAAGGGTGCAGCCAAAGGCAAAGTCAAACTCCGTAAAAAAGAGAAGAAGAACATTGCCGTCGGTCAGGCTCATATTAAGAGCACCTTCAACAATACAATTATTTCGATCACCGATCCATCTGGTGCGGTCATTTCTTGGTCTTCAGCCGGTCAGGTTGGATTCAAGGGTTCACGTAAATCCACTCCCTTCGCTGCTCAAATGGCAGCGGAAGCAGCGGCTCGCCGCGCTCAAGAACATGGCTTGAAAAAAGTTGACGTTTTCGTCAAGGGACCAGGTTCTGGTCGCGAGACTGCTATTCGTTCATTGCAGGCAGCCGGCTTGGAAGTTGGCGCCATCTCTGATGTAACACCTATGGCACACAATGGTTGCCGCCCACCGAAACCACGTCGAGTTTAAGGAAGGAAGAGAATAAATGGCTCGTTATACCGGAGCAGATTGCAAGCGCTGCCGTCGCGAAAAAGTAAAACTCTTTCTCAAGGGTTCTAAGTGTGATGGTCCAAAGTGCCCTATCGAATCTCGTCCTTATCCACCAGGACAGCATGGACGCGGTCGTTCAAAAGAATCTGAATACCTACTGCAGATGCGCGAAAAGCAAAAATGCGCTCGTATGTACGGCGTTCTTGAGAAGCAATTCCGTGGCTACTACGAAGAAGCTAACCGCCTTCAGGGCAAGACCGGTGAAAACCTTCTTGTGATTTTGGAAACTCGTTTGGATAACGTGGTATTTCGCGCTGGCTTTGCGAAGAGTCGCGATATGTCGCGTCAATTAGTTCGCCATGGCCACTTCTTAGTAAATGGTAAAAAAGTAAATATTCCTTCTTTCCGCGTAACTCCGATGGATATCATCGATGTTGTGCCAGGTTCACTTGATACAACTCCATTCATCGTGGCGAGCGCGGAACTTGGAGAAAAAGCGATTCCTGCTTGGATGGAAGTTGTTGGATCACAGATGCGTATCTTGATTCATGCCAACCCAACTCGTGCGATTATCGACACGCTGATTCAGGAGCAACTCATCGTTGAGCTTTACAGCAAGTAGTCATTAATTGGATTGAAAAACTACATCTAACTAACAAGAAGGAGATCAAATAGTGGATCTCCCCGACGTACGGAGGAAATAAGTGCTCATTGCACAACGCCCGGTCCTCACCGAGGAAGTAGTATCGGAATTTCGTTCACGCTTTATCATCGAGCCGTTGGAACCAGGTTTTGGTTACACGCTTGGTAATTCTTTACGCCGCACTCTGCTCTCATCTATTCCCGGCGCAGCTGTTACCAGTATTCGGGTAAATGGTGCTTTGCATGAGTTTACGACTCTCGATGGCGTGAAAGAGGATCTCACCGAGATCGTGCTCAATATCAAGAACCTCGTGCTCTCCTCAGATAACGACGAACCATCACTCCTCTATATTCGCAAAAATGGCGAAGGCGTTGTGACTGGCGCAGATATCGCTGCACCTGCTGGAGTCGCGGTTCATAACCCAGAGCTTCACATTGCAACCCTCAACTCTGAGGCAAAATTTGAAGTAGAGCTCACGGTAGAACGTGGTCGCGGTTACGTGACAGCAGTGGCAAACAAAGCTGCAGGTGGAGAAATCGGACGTATTCCAGTCGATTCAATCTATTCACCAGTTCTACGAGTTACCTACAAAGTTGAAGCGACTCGTGTTGAGCAACGTACCGATTTCGATCGCTTAATTGTCGATGTAGAGACCAAGCAATCCATGTCTCCAGCAGATGCCATGGCATCATCTGGAAAGACTCTGGTAGAGCTCTTTGGTCTAGCTCGCGAATTGAATGTCAATGCTGAAGGCATTGAAATGGGTCCATCTATCCACGATGCAGCGCTGGCAGCCGATTTAGTCTTGCCGATTGAGGATTTGGACTTGACTGTTCGCTCATATAATTGCCTCAAGCGCGAAGGAATTCACATTGTTGGTGAGCTCGTGAGTCGCTCAGAGGCGGACCTTCTTGATATCCGCAACTTTGGATCTAAATCGATTGATGAAGTGAAGGCAAAACTTCACAGCATGGGTCTACAACTGAAGGACAGTCCTATCGGATTTGATCCTACAAAGCACCACAATTATGGAACTGAAGTAGACGAAGATATCGTCGAATCAGAGCAGCTCTAGGAGAACGCCATGCCAACACCAAGTAGAGGACCCCGGCTAGGAAGCGGTCCAGCACATGAAAGATTGTTGCTAGGCACCCTGGCTGAACAACTTTTCGAACACGGAAAGATCAAGACGACAGAGGCAAAGGCCAAGCGCCTACGTCCGCTCGCCGAAAAATTGATCACCGCGGCCAAAGAGGGCGACCTCTCTGCCCGTCGGAGAGTGATGGAGACAATCCAGAACAAGAGCGTCGTGCACACCTTGTTTACCGAAATTGCCCCACGCTTTGCGACTCGCCCAGGTGGTTATACCCGCATCACAAAGGTGGGTCCACGTAATGGAGATAACGCACCAATGGCTGTTATCGAACTCGTTGCAGATTAGTAGTTCGCTTTCATTGAATTAACGAATCTAGAAGTAACGAAACGCTGTGATAGAGCCCGCTCTCAACCCTGAGAGCGGGTTTTGTCGTTTTCGGGTAGACCTCACCTACGATGGCACCGCATATTTTGGCTGGGCAAAGCAACCAGATCAGCGAACCCTCCAAGGTGTCATCGAAGAGGCGATTGCTCGGTTTGTCCGCAGTGAAGTCAAGACCGTGGTGGCAGGGCGGACAGATGCCGGTGTGCATGCGATCGGACAAGTACTTCATGTGGACATACCCGAGACCGTTCGCGCCACAAGGTACGAGCCCGAGAAGGATCCATTAGACCCAGTGCATTTTGGTTATCGACTCAATCAAATGCTTGATGAAGATATTCGAATTACCTCTGTTACTCATGCGCCCACTAACTTTGATGCTCGATTCTCAGCTATCGCTCGCCATTATCGATATCAGTTATTAGATGGGAATCAATTGCTGGCGCCATTACAACGATTTGATGTCGCAACATGGTTTCGTCCCTTGGATATCGATCTGATGAACAGGGCATCGGCAGCATTATTAGGCAAACACGATTTTGCTACTTTTTGCCGATATCGCGAGGGTGGGACGACGCTGCGAACTCTTCACCAATTTCATTGGAGTAGAAATACCAACGGATCTGTTATCTGCGATATTGCTGCAGATGGTTTCGGTTGGAATATGGTCCGAAATCTAGTAGGGGCCGCGGTCTGCGTCGGAGAGGGTCGATTTCCTCCCTCCTGGATGGAGGAAATCTCGGTGGCCAAAGCCCGAGTCTCTGACTCCTACGTCTTTCCCGCCAAAGGTTTGACGTTGGTAGCGGTGGATTATCCGAGCAGAGAAGAACTCCTCCAGTGGGAGAAAAGATTTCCGAGTGCGCTTGTAGACCTTGTGGATGAGGATTTCTAGGGCTCATTTTGACCCCGCGGGGAGTTAACGGGTAACCTGCTCCTCTTAGTATTTCTTGAGTCTGAACCCAAGAATGAATCCGAATGAGAAAGTGAGAGACCTCGTGCGCACATTTTCACCGAAGGCTGGTGACGTCACTCGTAAGTGGCATGTCATTGATGCCGAAGGAGTCGTCCTTGGTCGCCTCGCAAGCCATGCCGCCGTGCTCCTACGCGGCAAACATAAGACTACCTTTGCCCCTCACATCGACATGGGTGATTTCGTCGTTGTGATTAATGCCGAGAAAATCGTACTCACCGGCCAAAAAGCTGGAAGTAAATTTGCTCATCATCACTCTGGTTATCCAGGTGGAATGACCTCTATTGTTTATGCCGATTTGATCAACCAAGATCCAACTCGCATCATTGAAAAAGCAATTTTGGGAATGATTCCAAAAAATAAACTTGGACGTTCTGTTGGATCAAAGTTAAAGGTTTATGCCGGTCCTGAACATCCACATGCCGCTCAAAACCCGACGAAATATGAATTTAAACAAGTTTCCCAAATTGTGAAGAAGTAAGGAATCGACCATGTCAGATTTTGAAACAATCATCGATGATGAAGAGGAAGTACTGACCTCATACTCCTCCTCAACGCCTGCAGCTGCGACTAATCGCGCGGCAATCAAGGCGCCCGGTGGTGGAACAGGTCGTCGTAAAGAGGCTGTTGCCCGCGTTCGCTTGATCCCTGGTTCTGGCAAGTGGGTTGTTAATGGCAAAGCGCTTGATGTTTATTTTCCCAACAAGGTTCATCAGCAATTGGTTTCTGAACCTTTCCGCACTGTTGGTGCAGAGAATGAATATGATGTTTTCGCTCGAATTAACGGTGGCGGAACATCAGGACAGGCAGGCGCATTGCGTCTAGGTGTCGCCCGAGCGCTGAACGAAATTGATCGCGATGCGAACCGCCCATCTTTGAAAAAGGCTGGATTTCTCACTCGTGACCCTCGTGTTATCGAACGCAAGAAGTACGGCCTAAAGAAGGCGCGTAAGCGTTCCCAATACAGCAAGCGTTAATTACGCTCATCTGCAGGATCTCTTGTAATACGGTTTCCACAATGGAGTGCGAGTAGATGACTCTCTTTGGAACCGATGGAGTGCGGGGCTTAGCTAATGACTTCCTCACGGCAGAACTTGCCGTTGACCTCTCAATTTCGGCTGCGCACATTCTGGGTGAACTCGGTACCTTCGAAGGACATCGGCCGAAGGCGATAGTTGGTTACGATTCGCGCGCTTCTGGCGAATTTCTCGAGGCTGCCGTCGTTGCCGGTTTAGCCAGTGCCGGAGTGGACGTTTACCGCGTTGGCGTTATCCCGACCCCTGCCATTGCCTTCTTAGTTGCGGATACGGGTTCGGATCTTGGTGTAATGATCAGTGCTTCACATAATCCGATGCCAGACAATGGTATTAAATTCTTTGCAAAAGGCGGAGGCAAACTCGACGATAGTCTCGAAGCCGCTATTGAAAATCGACTAGGTGAGCCCTGGACGCGCCCTACTGGAAGATCTGTTGGCAGAGTGATTGCTGACGAATCAGCATCTGAGCGCTACCTCTTTCACCTACTCAATTCGCTGAGCAGTAATTTATCGGGTATCAAAGTAGTAGTGGATTGCGCTAACGGTGCATCCTCTCGAACCGCCCCCAAGGCATATTCCCGCGCAGGTGCAGAGGTGGTTGCGATTTCCCATCAACCGGATGGTTGGAATATCAATGAAAATTGTGGTTCAACACATCTAGAAAATCTCAAAAAAACAGTGCTTGAGCTCGGAGCGGATTTGGGAATAGCTCACGATGGCGATGCTGATCGCTGTCTAGCGGTCGATCACAAAGGTAACGAAATTGATGGTGATCACATCATGGCAATTTTGGCCGCGGATTGGCAGGCTCGAGGATTACTAAAAAATGAAACTGTCGTGGGTACGGTCATGAGTAATTTGGGTTTTCTCAAGGCGATGGAGAATCTAGATATCAATGTCGAGACCACTGCGGTTGGTGATAGATATGTCCTGGAAAAAATGTTATCCGATGATCATGCTTTAGGTGGCGAACAATCGGGCCATATTATTCTGCGTCATTACGCTAATACCGGTGATGGAATTTTGACTGCTCTGCATATTATGCAAGCAATAAAAAATTCTGGTAGATCCCTCCAGGAATTGGCTCAGGTAATGGAGAAGTACCCTCAAGTGCTTATCAACGTCAAAGACGTTGCGAAAGAAAATTTAGCTTCCTCATTATCGATCGCTCAATTACTCGCTTCCAAAAATGAAGAACTACAAGGAAATGGCCGAATACTCGTCCGAGCTTCAGGTACGGAGAGTTTGGTCAGGGTAATGGTTGAGGCTCAGAGTTTTGAAGTAGCTGAGCAAGTCGCTCAAGAAATAGCAGCCCTAGTAAGATCCGAGCTATCGAGAGCCTCGAACGAGTAGAAGCACTGGGGATAGCGGAAGCACTGGGGATAGCGGAAGCACTGGGGATAGCGGAAGCACTGGGGATAGCGGAAGCACTGGGGATAGAGGAGTAGGCAGATGTGTGGGATTGTTGGATACACCGGAAAAGCGTTAGCGCTCGCACCAGTACTTGAAGGACTTCGTCGGCTAGAGTATCGAGGCTACGATTCTGCGGGCATCGCCCTAGTCGTACAAGCTGGAGCTCCACTCTGGATTGAAAAGCGCGCAGGAAAATTAGCAAATTTAGAAGATTCATTGGGTGATGAAACTCCGCTTGCGTATTGCGGTATTGGTCATACTCGCTGGGCAACTCACGGCGGACCGACGGATATCAATGCCCATCCTCATCTCGATAATGACGGAAAATTGGCACTTATCCATAACGGGATTATTGAAAATTATGTGGAGCTGCGAGCATTGCTTGAAGAACGCGGTCACGTATTCACCTCTGAAACAGATACCGAATCAGTTGTTCATTTATTGAGCGATGCCCGCAAGGAGAACGACGGCGATCTAGCAGCGGCGATGCGATACGTCTGCTCACAATTACGAGGCTCATTCACCTTGCTCGCGATTCATTCCGAAGAGCCAGATCGCATCGTTGGTGCTAGGCGGAACTCCCCGCTCGTGGTCGGGGTCGGTGAGGGCGAGAATTTCTTGGCATCAGATGTCTCTGCCTTTATCGCTTATACGAAAAAAGCGCTGGAGCTTGGTCAGGATCAGATTGTCGATCTAACTCCAACATCAGTGATCGTTACCGATTCATTAGGTAACGTGGTGACACCACGAGAATATGAAATTTCCTGGGATGCCTCTGCCGCCGAGCGTGGCGGTTTTGAACATTTCATGCTGAAAGAAATCTATGAGCAACCTAAATCGATTGCTGACACGTTGATTGGACGGGTAAAAGGCCTCGACCAAGAGACAATCGCCGGGATCGACCTGACTGGCATTTCGAAAGTAGTGATCATCGCCTGCGGAACCGCTTACCACGCAGGCCTGGTCGGAAAATATGCGATAGAAAAGTGGGCGAATGTCGCTGTGGATGTTGAACTCGCTTCTGAATATCGCTATCGCGAACCCGCCGTCGACTCCTCAACATTGGTGATTCCGATTTCTCAATCGGGAGAAACGATGGACACCTTAATGGCGCTGCGTTATGCAAAGGAACACGGTGCTCGGGTTTTTTCCGTTTGCAACACCAATGGTTCAACGATTCCACGAGAATCAGATGCAGTTCTTTATACCCATGCTGGTCCAGAGATCGCAGTTGCATCCACCAAGGCTTTTACCGCGCAGTTAATCGCGATGTATCTGATTGGACTTCATCTGGGGCGAACCAGGGGAGTCATGGATGATGAAACCGTTGCCTTTATTGGCGAAGAAATTGCAGCCCTACCGGCAAAAGTAGAGCAGGTATTGGAGACGGTGGAGCCGTTACGAGCTTTGACTCGCGAATTTTCTCACGCTACCTCGATGCTCTTTCTTGGTAGAAACGTTGGTTACCCAACAGCTCTAGAAGGCGCGCTTAAATTGAAGGAGCTTGCCTATATGCATGCCGAGGGATTTGCTGCCGGAGAACTTAAACACGGCCCTATCGCTCTCATTGACCAAGGAACTCCCGTCATAGCTGTCATGCCGCCATCCGATTCGCCTCTCTATGAAAAAATGGCGAGCAATGTACAAGAGGTTAAAGCGCGTGGTGCGATTGTGATCGCGATTGGGGATTCCGAATTGGAGAGCGCGAACCACACCATTCGAATTCCCGCGTCGCACGAATATTTGCAACCAGTGCTCGCGGTCGTCCCACTTCAGGTAATTGCCTATGAAATGGCAATTGCCCGTGGAAATGATGTAGATCAACCACGCAATTTGGCCAAATCAGTGACGGTCGAATGAAATGATGTGGCGGGCCATGGATCGCGAACGTCGCGATGAGCGCAACCGGGCCCTAGGTATTTCATTACTCATATTTCTTAGTTTCGTTCTGGTGACCCAGCAAGTACTTTCCCAGGGTTACTTATATCGATTAGACCATACGATTAAAGCGTTCAGGCATCACACTTTTCGTGGCATCTCAAGCCACATTTTGTTGGCTTTGGATGATTTGGGTCTGAGATGGGTGAGCGCTCTATCACTTGGGCTCGTGGCAATCTGGCTCGCCTACAGATTTAGATCGTGGCGACCTATCAACCTCGCGGTACTCACTGTATTGGCGCTCAATGGTGCGGTGGGAGTGTCGAAAATTCTCTTTGGTCGAACCAAACCCCGGTTACATGTGGATCTTCTCCATAACCAATTTCTAGGTGCATACCCCAGCGGACATTCATCTAACGCGATATTGACCTACGGAATGTTGGCCTATTTGCTTCATAGGTACACCAGGGCCTGGGGATTAAGGCTCTGGCAATTGGAAGCGGTAGTTGGAATAATCACGACCGTGGTCTGCTTGGTCTCTCTGATTCGCAACACCCATTGGTTCAGCGATTTACTCGGTGGTGTTTTGCTTGGTGCCTCCATTCTGCTCTTTTTTATATCGATTGACCGCGGGTGGCCTTCGAAGCGACAGCCATCGTGATAACCGGTATCGGTATCGATGTCGTGGAGATTTCACGTTTCAAAGAATCTATCGAGCGTACCCCTGCCATGAAGGAAAAAATTTTTACTAAGCAGGAAGCTCTGCTGTCACTTCCCTCGCTCGCCGCACGGTTCGCT
>Ga0114963_10002507_pt1 | contig 12553 bp, 15 predicted proteins | sample C_131016_EF_Meta_FD_87019 | JGI IMG/M metagenome (GOLD analysis project Ga0114963, IMG submission 87019) | Freshwater microbial communities from Lake Croche, Canada to study carbon cycling - C_131016_EF_MetaG | ecosystem: Environmental > Aquatic > Freshwater > Lake | place: Lake Croche, Canada...
AGAAAAGTAATACTTTCTCTTAATAAAATTGGAAAGAATTTCATTAAGAGAAAAGTAATACTTTCTCTTAATAAAATTGGAAAGAATTTCATTAAGAAAGAAGCTTTGCTTCTTCCTTAATAAAATTGGAAAGAATTTCATTAAGAGAAAAGTAATACTTTTCTCTTAATAAAATTGGAAAGAATTTCATTAAGAAAGAAGCTTTGCTTCTTCCTTAATAAAATTGAACTTATTTTTTAACATTTATAAAGTTATTGCAAACATAAGAATGCTTCTTTCTATCATTCTTCTCATATTAGCACTCACAAAGAGTGCATCTGCAGTTGAGCCTGTCACCGCCGCCGCTGCCGCCCCCACCATATTCACACTTACATTTGCAAGTGGGGCTACATTAGTAGTTACTGAAGCCAGTGCAGTCGGTGCAGCCGGTGCAGCCACTGTAGTGGGTTCAGGAATAGCTGGTGTAACCACAATTACAGCAGCTAATACAGTGAGTGCACCAGCTGCTGCATATGGCTTCTACAACCTCCCTATAATGTGTGTCATGAATCCCAAAGCATGTCTAGCAGTTGTAGTAATAAGTGGTATTACATATTATGTTCTTGATCCCACATTCTTTGCAAATTTTCGTGACGATAAATGGGCATGCTGCAGCCAAACTGAATGCCGAATTCATGATGGATCTATAGTGAATTTCTGTCCGATGTGGTCTGGAACAAATTATCCTATTCCATCTGTGGCGATATTTGCCCAAAAAACATTTAGTTACGTCAAGAAACCTTCTGGAAATGAATCCATTGTTACAAGAAGTGGAAACCCAGTCATCATCACAATAAAACAACTCTTCTTAGCCCTAAACAAAGAGTTTACAAATACTCGTGGTGAAGAATGGCTCATCCAACATAAAGATGGGACCTCTAAGCCAATTGAATCTGCAATTGAAGGGATTGTTGCCGAAGCATTACACTATATGATGAAACAAACAGATCTCGATCCGAATGATACATATATAGGTATGTTAATGACTATTTATATCAATGCTGCTCTTAAAACTAGACTCCCCTTCTATACATTGGTTGATAATGTTGTGCTAGAAATTCAACAAACTTAAAAAATTGATCTCTATTTTTTCAAAATAGATCTTAACTAAAGATTGAATGTTTCAGATCTGCATCAAATTTATTATGATGATTATTGCTCTGTTATTACTTTCATATGTCTGGAACATGGTGAGTGGACAATTCCCAGACCTTCCCCAGCTTCCCTCGCTTGATGTTGTAGAGAAGGCACTTCCAACGACAGTTACAGGACGCATAACCACTGCTGCTGGTGTTGCTGGACTTAGTGGCACCCTTGCTTGTGGTGCAAAATGTGGCGTAGGTGCTGGACTTATTGCCGCAGCTTACGTGGGTGTAAAGAGCGTATGTCCCACCCCCGATAAGGGTATTGCACTTTGTAGTCAGGGACACAACCTGATAGACCTTGAACTATGGGGCACAACATGTGCAGGAAAGTGCCTTACACTCGGACCAGTAGAAATGCCACCTAACCGAGATATTTCCACAACAATTCTTACTCAAGATGGTACGACTGCAACTGTAAGAGTGCGTCCACTCTTTGTTCCAACAAAAGTGAATGCCACTGATGAATACATGTTTCATCTTCCTGACATACAAAATACAATTCATGAAGCCTATATCATGAATTACGATAAAGTTGAAGAATCACTTGCAGAAGTCTTGCTATTCAATCCACTCAAAAAATGTCTTTCTTCACAAACAGATATTGATTGGGATGCACCGACACACACACTTGAAAAGATCCTTCTTCCTCGTCTCCAAACATGTCTTACGAACGAAGATACATACAACGTCTATTACATGAAACTGTCAGGATTCCAAGTACGAAAGATCATTAGTGACTCTTAAAATTGATTGTTTTTTAAATATAAAGAGATCCCACTATCAATAGAAGAGAATGAAGAACTTCTGTCCGAAAGATGGAATGAAATTGCGCATGACCGCATCCGACAAAGTTGGAGATAATACGGTTGTTTTGAAATGTGTTGCATGTGGATACCATGAACCAATGGATCCCAAGACAGATGCGGAATCATTAGTCCTGAAAACGGTCTTCAACAGTGGATCCTCTGCATCCGGTGCTGCTTCCGGTGTCGGTATCAATGAATACACCTTACTCGATCCCACCCTTCCTCACATGAAAACACTTCGGTGCCCCAATGAATCCTGTGAAAGTCGCAAAGACATCTCCAAACAAGATGTAATCTATATTAAAACAGATCCTACCAATTTAAAATATCAATACATTTGCACGGTGTGTAAAACACAATGGACATCGTAAAGATTATGCTTTTTTCTACTGTTTCTACTTTGTAGAATGAGTGGATCCACCAGTGGAACCAAACAACCAATAGGAGCCATGAAAAAGATAGTGAGTCTTGTGGATCGTGGTGCTTTTGATGAATATACCTACCCGAAAGACTCCAAAGAAACTCTTTTATCACCCACTGTAACACCTTATCACAGTTTTACACATACCATCGAAGAGATTCCGTTTATTGGCGATGCAAGGTGGGGGCAGCGAATCACCTTTGAACTTCCACGACCAGTTCCAGCTGATTACCTTTCTTGGATTGCTCTTCGTATTAAACCAACCAGTTGGATTCCCTATGATAGTATTCAAAAACTTCAGAATGGTACCTATACCTATGTTGATCCAAGTGGAGCCTGGTGTTGGGCAAATTCCTTAGGAACGATTGCCATTGCCGAAGCGGAAATGACAGTCGATGGAGTCGTGTTAGAACGCTGGAGTGGTGATTGGATAAATATATGGAATCGCAGTGCCCATACCAGCAACGAAGGAATTGGATGGGATGAAACCTTAGGAGTTCGTGCTGCATCTCAGTTTACAGCCGAAGAAGAATCTGCAGTAGGGATCTATCCGTCTGAAGACGGCTATATCACGTGTTATTTACCTTTTTGGTTTTCACGCTGGATTAATACTGCCTTTCCCTTAATTGCCTGTGAACGACCGATCCGCTTTAATATTACCCTTCGTCCGTTACACCAAGTGGTTCGCAAAGTGTTTACCCCTCTTACATGTAATGAATCCCCTCTTGGTCAATCCTTTGTAGTCATTGACAATAGTCGTCCCTACTATTTTACACGTACCATCACCAATCTCAGTACCATTCCTCCCTTTGAATCCGCTGCGCTATTGTGCGGCTTTGCCAATGTGGATCAATCCTATCGTAAAGAAGTGCAATTTAAAGTGCAAGAGTTGTTAATGAATCCTGTCACCGTTCATACCTTTTCAGAGCCTCTAACATACGTGTCTGGTGTACAAGGATTGGATACCATTCAAATTACGCTTCCCCTTGAGATTAATGGGGCAACGCGTCAATTGATCTGGTTTGTCCGTCGTAAAGCCGTTTCAGAATTTAATGATTGGACCAACTATAGTGCTGTCTTAACAAATGAAAAAGATATTATTTGGAATCCATTGGCTCCTTTGTTAGTCCGTGCAAAACTGCAGGTAGGAACGGCAACCTGGGTCGATCAGGAAGAAGACTGGTGGAGACAACGTGGTGGATTGAAAGAACGCGGCGGAATCCGTGTTAGTGGAAACTATATATATGCATATTCGTTTGGAACACGTCCTGATTTATGGGCACCATCTGGTTCCATTGATGTCGACCGCGTAGATGTCCGATTGCAACTGACTGTGCGTCCACCCGGTGGTGTGGAGGATGGGGAATGGGAGGTCGTTGTGTTTAGCATAGCACAGAATTGGCTCCGCTTTCAAGACGGCTTGGCAGGATTGGTGTTTATGGAATAAAATCACAATCCATTGTAGAAAGGATGTTAAGTATAAAAGATCTTGTTGTGGGCAAATGTTATTCATTTACAAAAGAGAATTGTCCTGATATGAATATTATTTACCACAAAAGGAATAAACTGCAGAAGGGTACGTCGCAGAATGGTATGTCCGTAACAAATGGTACAGGTTATCTACATCACATACAAGATGCAGGCAATAAATATTTAATAATGGCAACATTCCTATCAGGAGAACCAGTAGATTCTCAATATATTGTTACAATTTCTAATAATGATGTAACTGATCAGAATGCATTTATAAAAAGAAATAGCGGGTTTGAAAAATTGAATGATGCTGAGTGTATGAAAGTGAAAGAATCTGAAAAACCTCCTTTCAATCTCAGTGCAGCTGCAGATTCAGTTGCTGCTCCCCTTGAATCTACTCGTAATAATTCTCTCAATGCACCTGAAGAACCTACTTCTTTGTTTGGAAATAATAATCTTTCAAATATTAAGAATAAACCACTTCCAAATATTCCCGAATTTTTAAAAAGAAATGAATCTCGATTTGGAAAAAAGAAAAATAATAATTCTTCCAAGCGTTCACGCAACATGCGTAAGCGATCCACCCGAAGACGGCGTTAATAAAAATGATACACTTATCTATTGTATACTTATAGTATAAATATACAATGGACAAATATGTACAACAAGCCGCAAAAGAAGCATTTGCACTTGCGCTCATAAACCGATCTGGAACCTATTCAGAAACAAATCTCGCCATTTGGTTTCTTTTGAAATCCGATCAAGAATTTATTATGGATATAGAAAATGGAATCCCTGCGCTCTTCCTCTTTATAAAATATCATTTTGCACATCCAAAAGGATATCCAAAGGAACAACTGTTTCGATTATTGAAAGAGCGAACTCCTTCCGATGCAAAATATGCGAATTGTATGATTGAGGAATGGATTGCCATCTTTGAAAAATCAATTGGACCTATTTCTTCCTCCTGAGTAGAAATGCATTCCTTTTTTCAAAGTACCACCATTCAACAAAAAATCATAAATGGTAAAGAAGAGGGAAACGAAAAATATGTTACAATTAAAAATGGAACAGGTACAAAAACAGTGAAACATATTGAAAATGGAAAAACTGTTAGTAATACAACAGTGCCTTTAACAAAGAATGAAATTAAAAATGCACAAAATCGAGTCTTTATGCCAAACTTTTGGCATAATTGTAAACCCGGTACCAATTGTGCAATTCAGAATACTACAAAAAAGAATAATAATGCGTCCAACACCAGCAAAGCTGGTGTTCGGCATGCGTCTAAGAATCAAACGAAGAAACGTCATCGATACTAGGGATGTGGTTAGAACTACTTTTAGTTGGTGTCATTATACTTGGATTAGCAGTGTTATTTTATCGAGGAGCGGTGCACGAGTTTCAAATCCTCCAACATGATTGGTCTGATGATATTAACTGGGCAAATCTCTTATCCGAACGAGCTCCCCTTGTGATCCGAGATATTCCGGTAGAACTGCAAGGATCTTGGCGTCGGCAGGCAGTTGCCCGACGTTCTTGGCCTATTCTATTACAAAACAAGCAAGGACGTGTGCGCACTACCTGTGCCGATTGGATAAATACATCGCTTACACAAGTGGAGACCCGTCAGATAGAAAATGGCGAACGATTAGCTGTCTCAGCAGGAATTGGGGAAGTGGTCAATGATTGGCGATCGGCAGGATTATACCGTTGGACCTGGCTTCCTACTTCCTCCCCAGTGGTTCATCTATTGCCACCGACAGAAACAGCGTGTCTCCCCCTCCAACAAGTGCGCAGTGATTGTAAATGGATTGTTAGTACCGATGGAACCCCGTTACGCCTTTGGTTAGCCCATGAAGGATCCATTCCTTCTGGTATGAAGTTAGAAGGAAAGAATCCTTGGACCTTAACAACTGCCGAAGTTCCCTGGATTGTGGATGTCAAGTTTATGGAAATGCGGCTTCGTCCAGGGCAAGCCGTGCTTCTTCCTACTCATTGGTGGGTCGCAGTGAAACCAGAACTTCCTGTGGTAAGTGATGCCCCTACCGTAGGAGATGGAGCCTGGTTTTGGACAGCAGATCTTGATACTCCTATCTCCTGGGTGCTTCATCAGTTCCATCGGGGTACTAAACCGAAATCTAATAAGAAAGAGTAGAGCGATGGATTCATCCGATACAGAAACAGAGACCGAAGGTACTACCCTCGACCTTGAGGTCGAATTAGAGAAAGTGGTAGAAGCCTTAGAAGCCTGTAACACTACCTACATTGATGAATTAATTACGCAATCCTTAGTTGTACCCTTAGCAGATCCAGAATATTTGGAAAGTGGTACCTTCTGTTCCAAATCTTTTTCAGTTCGTCCAACCATCTTGAAACTCTTTAAAAAAGAGGGAATTCCTCTGCAAGATAGATATAGTTTATCTGCATATCGACAAGTAATCACCTCTTATGTCATTGAAAAAAAGTGTGTAGATGCACTTGGAATGATTACTCCAACCCCTTTTTTACAAAAAGTATTTAAGATTTCATCCGAGCCTTGCTCCCTTCTAAAGTTTTTTGAACTTGCCACGCGCATCTTTATTTAATCTTCCACGATCATGCCAGTGGGTATCCAGGAAAAGGCGATTGAATCCCATACTTTGTAAGGATCCTTTAGAAAGGCAGCTTCATTTGCATCCCAAACAGACTGACCACGTACGCGAAGTGCATTAATTGATTCTCGTATTTGATCCATATAACAATCCATAAATCCAACTGCTTCTTCATTATATTTTTTTACAATATCACGAGATGCTTCTTCTAATTGTCGTATAGTTCCAGAATTAAGAAATCCAATCGCGGCAAATGGAACACGAGAATGTTGCATTTGATTTTGAATCATATGAAAATCTGATAATAAACGTTGTAAATAGCGTGTATATCGATTTGTTGTAGTTGTAATGGCATAGTCTGCAAAGCGATGAAATATATACGATTGATCTTCTTTTTCAAGACTTGTATATGTACTAGGAGCAATTAATGCATCTTCAAATCGATGATGCTCCATATAGTCACAGGGAGATCCCAGTTGTTTCCAATACAAATAATATGTTTGAACAGGTTTGCATAAACTCATATGTTGATTGGTTAACCAATAAAAGAAACAAGTTTTTTGCTTGTATCCAAAATGGAATCCGCCCTTAGGACGTTGAAATAAGGGTGGTATAAATCCTGCTTGAAATCTCCATCGGTGAACTCCCCAAATACGATTTCGGTATGCCCATTGATTCCAAGCTTTATTCACCTGTGCCAATCGAGCATAATCTCGTTCATCCAAATATTTTACAATTTCTGACATCATATCTGCTGGTAAATATAGCTGCATTTTATTCATAATAGTATACATAATCCTATCATGAATGATCAATTTTTATGCATTTATAATTTCAAATAGAGGTGTATAGATCTCGGTAGGTGATGGAGGAAGAAGGGGTGGCATATCATCATCTATATCCATATCTTCAGATACGATTTCAACGGAAGTATCCTCTTCTGTCTCATCTCCCCTTTCCGCTACTTCCGCCTCCTCTGCCTCCTCTGCCTCTTCAGTCTCCTCTTCCTCCTCTGCTTCCTCTGCCTCCTCTGCCTCCTCTGCCTCTTCCTCCTCCGCCTCTTCCTCCTCTTCCTCCTCTTCTACCTCCTCTGCCTCCTCTGCCTCTTCAGTCTCCTCTGCCTCCTCTTCTACCTCTTCAGCCTCACCCCCCTCTTCAGTCTCCTCTGCTTCCTCCTTTTTGAATTCTGTATAAAGAGGTTTCAATAAATGATAGGATCCTACTGCACCAAGGGTGAGATAGATTGCCAAATAATAATATGGATAGGAAAGCATAAATTCAAAGAAAGCAGAAAGTCCATCGAGTACAAGAAGATTCTGAGGAACGGATCCTCTTGTTAGGTAAATCCCCGCAGTAAATCCTACAAATAGAAGTGTGCTCATGATTTACTTCTTCTTAGAGGGATATGTTTAGATTGAAAAAAATGATCCCGTTCCCGGCAAATGTCCCCCTCTTAAATAGATCATGCAATCATCTACTCAAATGGATATCAATCATATCATTACAAAAATAGATCCAGATATATCTATTATAGATTCAAAGATACGTCCAGATGCGAGTTCCACAATTGCAAATGTTAGTACTGTATTAAGTCATACAGATCCTGAAGAACCAATTGTTCGCCGTAAACGAAATTACGATGCAGAAGAAGAATTATTGCGTGAAAATCCTGGACGCTTTGTACTCTTTCCTATTCAACATACTTCCATTTGGGAGATGTACAAAAAGGCACGTGCCTCGGATTGGAATGTGGAAGAAGTCGATCTGTCCAAAGATGGACCGCATTGGGAGAAACTTACCAAGGATGAAAAACACTTTATTTCTCACGTCCTTGCCTTCTTTGCTGCCTCTGACGGAATCGTCAATGAAAATCTAGCCACTCGGTTCATGCGAGAAGTGCAAGTCCCTGAAGCGCGTTGCTTCTATGGATTTCAAATTGCTATGGAGAATATTCATGGGGAAATGTATTCATTACTGATTGATACCTATATCAAGGATACGATGGAAAAGAGTCGATTATTAAATGCCATTGAAACAATTCCCTGCGTCGAAAAAAAGGCAAAATGGGCAATGCAATGGATTTCCAGTGAAGAGGCAGATTTTGCAACCCGTTTAATGGCATTTGCCATTGTGGAAGGAATCTTCTTCAGTGGTGCCTTTTGTGCCATCTTCTGGCTCAAGGAACGCGGTGTTATGCCTGGATTGACTACTTCCAACGAATTTATTTCCCGTGATGAAGGAATGCACACTCAATTTGCATGTCTCTTGTACAGTATGTTGAAACACAAACTATCGAAGACGAAAGCACATAAGATTATGCGAGAAGCAGTTATAATTGAAAAAGAATTTATTACCGAATCACTGCCGTGTGCCTTGATTGGCATGAATGCCAAAATGATGTCCTCCTACATTCAGTTTGTAGCAGATCGATTGTTAGTCCAGTTAGGATATGAAAAATTATATGAAACCGCCAATCCTTTCCCCTTTATGGAACGTATTTCACTGGAAGGTAAAACCAATTTCTTTGAGAAACGAGTTGCCGAATATGCCAAAGCGGGGGTAGGACGTGATAAAGAAAAAATGGTCTTCTCTACAGAAGAGGAATTCTAATGGGAGATGCAAAGGGCATCAAGAAGTGTATTCAGAACACCTTCTGCCTTTTGAAGACAGTCAATCTCAATAACACCAGGGGCGGCGTCAGGGCGGCGAAGAGACTCGCGGACCTGTTTTGAGACGATCTTCTCAAGGGTCATGCCTGTACTGGCAGTTTTATCGCTAATACTTGCGATCTTTTTCATTGTAGGACCCGTTGTTGCACCCTCGCACCGCGTTAAGATCGTTGACGCAAGCTCTTTCTCATCACCCGTGTAGCCAACTGGCGCAAGCTGAACAATCACATCTGCAACAATCCCGTTGGGAAACATCTTTGTGGAATCATTCGATTCTGACACGGCAATGATGACGGTAGGTTTGCCAGCAGCTTTCATCGCGTCTTGGATGCGAAGCTTTACATCTTTACCGTCATCAAACGAAGTGAAGACGAGTGCGGGTATGCCCATTGATGCGAGGATCTTTGCGAGACCGGTTGCGAGAGTATACTTTCCACTGCCAATCGACCCTGTCATGTATACGCAAAGGTTACCTCCTTTTGTTTGGAAGTCTGCAAAACGCTCTGTAGGATTATTTGTCAAGGCAGCAAGAATACTCTTGGCTTCGCTCAACTCCTTGGATGCACTGGTGCGCAAGGCTCCAGCCGCTTTTTTCGCAGGACCTTCTGCCGCTGTAAGTGCAGTCTGTGCTGCATCGAAGGCAGCCTGGGCATCTTTCACAGCTTTTTCAGCAGCTGCAATCAACGCAGGAGAAGCCGTCGTAAAATAAGCAGGTGTAGCACCGGTAGAGGACGAGGACGAATTTGAGGCAGAGCTATTAGACGCAGCCTCAGGCACAGCCTTAGAAAATGTACGACGAGGTGCACTAGCAGCAAGATCAGTAGAACTAGACATTTGATTCGATATTATTTGTGTTAGAGTTATTTCTTTCTTTTAAAAAAGAGAATTCAATTTTATTCAATATATCATATTGAATAAAATGGTTTGCAATTTTATTCAATATATCATATTGAATAAAATGGTTTGCAATTTTATTCAATATACCATATTGATCTAAACACTTCTTACATGAAGTGTATATTCACAGTATGGACATCCTTTTTCAAAAAACAGGAAAGCCTGATGATTTTATTTCCATTCGTCGCAAGGGACATGCTTCTTACACTGTGAAGATCAATAATCATACTGAGAATTATATTAGTGAAGGAGTGCTACAGGAGTATGAAGTAAAGGACTATATGGAACTTCTGTACCTTTCCGTACTGGAGGATGAAGAGGGTCCTGACTACATTCAGATCAATTTTCCCTTCTTTCCTGCCATGATTCGAAATGTGAAGAAGGATCGCGAATCTTATTACGAATTTGGATATGATTTTCCCTTTCTGCATACCTTTGCAGATATGATTTTTACGTCCCTTCAAGCAGAGACATGGCCGACACGCCTTGGTACGTTTACAAACTCCGAGGAGAAGCCGGTCGTAGCTACATCGGTGCGACCACCAACATGGAGCGACGATTGCGACAGCACAACGGATTATTAAAGGGCGGAGCCCGATCTACCCGTTCCGACAAACATTGGGTCGTAGAAGAATTGCAAGGACCGTTTGTGGATCAAAGCTCTGCCTTAAAAGCAGAATATGCTTGGAAACAACTCCCTAAATAAGGATTTAGAGAGAAGAAACACAGAGTTTTTTCTTCTCCCTAATTAGAAATGGCAAAAACACGACGCAAACGAGGAGGAGCATTTATAGCAAAAGGAGCATATGGATGTGGGTTTTATCCATCATTAAAATGTAAAGATCAAGCTAAAGAATCTGCTGATAAATTTTCAAAACTAGTGTTTAAAAAAGATGTATATGATAACGAAATGAAGTATACAGCTCTATTATCTCCAATTGATGTACATCAACAATATACATTATATCCAGAAAAAGGATGCGATCTTAATATGCCTAGTGTTGTTCCATCAAATTCATATAATTTATGCACATTAAACGGATCAACTGGACCAGTAAAAAAATTAATCATTTCAAAAAATGGTGGGAAAGCTATTTTTGATGATGAAAACCCAGCTAAAAACATGAAATTAAATTCTAGTCAGTATGCTCCTTTTTTTAAAGGAATTTTAAATTTATTAAAAGGATTAAAAGTCCTACACGATGGGGGAGTTATTCATATGGATATTAAACCTTCGAATATTGTTGCAAAAGAAAATGAAGATTCATCATTTACACTACGATATATTGATTTTGGGTTATGCTTTGAATTAGCAAAGTATGAAGAATCTGATGTATATAAAAGGAATATAGCAAAAGACTCATTTTATGTGTATTGGCCATTGTATGTTAAAGCAGAAACTCATATAAACCATATGATGATAAACGAAGGCTCATATAAATCTAGATTTATAGATCTCTATAATTTATTACCATCTATGTTTATATTTGGCATAAATCTTGCGACAACGTACGAGGATAATGTACAAACTAATAAAACATATTTTGATACAATTAGTCTAGTAGAAAGGCGAAAACACATCTTTCATGCATCCGATGTATTTTCATTGGGAGTGTCTATATATCAATTATTACATCATTTTTTTGGTATCATATATATATATGATCTGAAGTATATAGGAGTATCAACATATAAATCGTTTAGTTCAACAACTGGAATTCCTCCTATGAAAACATTTGTATGGGATCCAATATGTGAAATCATCAATAAAATGGTTACATTAGATAAATCTACACGTATTTCAATTGAAGATGCAATTACACAATATGAAGCCTTACTTCCAGCCATAGAAACATATGTAACAGCTGAAGCAGTCGATGCATTTGCAAGTATATCTCGTATGGATGGACATATACCACCAGTAGCTTCTGCAACTGCAGTCACCACACCTCGAAAAAGTCGCTCTAAAAAAAGATCTCATCGTTCTCGTTAAAGGCTTATAGAATTCATCCTAGTTCTTTGTAAGAGCTAAGATGGTTACCCTTTGTCTTAACATGATCGTGAAAAACGAAAGTAAAATTATTACACGCCTTCTACAATCAGTCGTTGGTATCGTGGATACCTATTGCATTTGTGATACAGGAAGTACCGATAATACAAAAGAGATTATTACTGATTTTTTTACTGCAAAAGGCATTTCTGGTGAAGTCTTTTCCGAACCGTTTCAGAACTTTGGATACAACCGTACAGTCGCTATGCAACGTGCTGCCGGCAAAGCTGATTATCTTCTATTATTGGATGCGGATATGGTCTTAGTTGTCTCTCCTGATTTTAAAAAAGAGAGTTTAACGGAAGGAGCCTATCAAATTACCCAACAAGGTGGAACCCTTGTCTATTATAATACTCGCTTAATCAAGAGTACCATTGGAGCAACCTGTGTCGGTCCGACGCACGAATATTACAGTATCCCACACGGGTATCAGACTGTAAAACTTCCAACCTTGTCGAT
>Ga0114963_10002520_pt1 | contig 12523 bp, 10 predicted proteins | sample C_131016_EF_Meta_FD_87019 | JGI IMG/M metagenome (GOLD analysis project Ga0114963, IMG submission 87019) | Freshwater microbial communities from Lake Croche, Canada to study carbon cycling - C_131016_EF_MetaG | ecosystem: Environmental > Aquatic > Freshwater > Lake | place: Lake Croche, Canada...
CATGCTGTTGGCCGTGCCCAACTTACCCCATGAAAGCGTGCCGGTCGGTGCCGATGAACACGGCAATGTGCAAGTGCGTACGTGGAGCCCTGATGGCAAGGGCCCCAAGACATTCGACTTTGAGGTACGCGACCACGTAGACATTGGCGAAAAGCTTGGCCTAGACTTTGACATTGGCATCAAGTTGTCGGGCTCAAGGTTTACCTTCATGCGTGGCCAAATTGCCCGTCTGCACCGCGCACTGGCGCAGTTTATGTTGGACACCCAAACCCAAGAGCATGGCTACACCGAGTGCTATACCCCTTATGTGGTCAATGCCGAAACATTGCGCGGCACCGGGCAGTTGCCTAAATTTGAGGGCGATTTGTTTGCGGCCAAAAAGGGCGGCCAAGAGGGTGAAGACGCGGTTGACAACCAGGCGCTGTACTTAATCCCCACATCAGAAGTCACTTTGACCAATGTGGTGCGCGATGAAATTTTGGCAGAGTCAGATTTGCCCATGAAGCTCACGGCGCACACACCCTGTTTCCGTTCAGAAGCGGGCAGTGCAGGGCGTGATACCCGCGGCCTGATTCGCCAGCACCAGTTTGACAAAGTAGAGATGGTGCAAATTGTTCATCCAGAGAAGAGCTATGACGCCCTGGAAGAAATGGCGGGCCATGCAGAAGCCATTTTGCAAAAGCTGGGCTTGCCCTATCGTGTCATGTTGCTGTGCTCTGGCGACATGGGCTTTGGTGCCACCAAAACCTATGACCTGGAAGTGTGGGTGCCTGCGCAAGGTACTTACCGTGAGATCAGTTCTTGTTCAAACTGCGAAGCGTTTCAAGCTCGTCGTTTGCAAGCGCGCTTTAAAAATGCGCAAGGCAAAAACGAGTTGGTGCACACCTTGAACGGTTCTGGTTTGGCGGTGGGCCGTGCCTTGGTGGCCGTGCTTGAAAATTATCAAAATGCCGATGGCTCTGTGACGGTGCCGGAGGTGTTAAGGCCTTACTTGGGCGGCAAGACAGAGTTACGCGCTTAAAATATTCATTGATAGAATTTGCGGCAGTGACCAGCCGCAATGTTGAGTGCAGGAGAAGTGGCAGAGTGGTCGAATGTACCTGACTCGAAATCAGGCGTGGTGGCAACATCACCGTGGGTTCGAATCCCACCTTCTCCGCCAGATAGTCAATTGACCCCATTCAATTCTATTTTTTCAAGCAAATCTCATTCATGCAAATGAGTGCGCAAGAATTGCCGAAAATACGCCATAGCCGGCGCCTCGGTGCGACCGGCTAAGGTCACATAGGCAAAGCGCGCCGTGGCTTTCAAGGCAGGTTTCACATGCAGCTCTCTGAGCTTGCCATCTTTAAGCTGATCGCGTGCCGCTGCAATAATTCCCATAAAGATCGCGTCTGTTTGTGCCACAGTGGCCAGCAGGCCATTCACATCGTCGCAGCGCAGGGTCACCATTTCAGAAGGGTTGGCTTGTAAGCCGTATTGGTCTACCAACAAGCGTGCCACCTCGTCCGAGAGCGGCGTGCACGCTACTGGAAAACGCAACACATCAGACAAGCTGACTGACCTCTTGTGGGCCAGAGGGTGCTGGTCTCGTACGACAAAGCCTGCTTTGAGTTCGACCAACGATTCGATGTTGAGGTCTGCGGCAGGGATCACTCGGCGCATGTCTACCACCATGGCATCGAGCTGTCGGCTGCGCAGCTGCTGAATCTGCAATTCCACTGGCCCTTGCGTCACAAGCACCCGCATGCCTGGTTGAGAAGTTGCTGCCACCATCAGCGGCACCATGAGCAGTGCAGCAGGTCCAGAGCCCAGGCCCACACTGATGGCACCCCGGCCGCCTTCTTTGAGCAGCTGTGCACTGTGGCGCAACTCGGATGCATCCCGAACAATGTGCCGTGCCCGAGACACAACGTCCAAGCCCAAAGGTGTCAGCTCATTGCGCTTGCCGATGCGGTCTAAAACTCTGCTGCCCAAGTCTTCTTCCAAGCTTTTGATGCTGCGGCTGAGCGCAGATTGGGTGATGAACAGTTTCTCTGCAGCACGGCTGAAAGAGCCGGTGTCAGCCAATACCAGTAGGTGCTCAAGGTGCTTGATGTTCATGGCAGAAATGATGAGTTTGATGAATGATATCTAGAAAAATAATTCATTGGACACATTGATGTCGGCTGCCTACCATTCATTGTGTGTTTTCCACAACCTTTTTTGGAGCCCGCCATGCGCATCACCTCATCTGCTTTTATTCGTCATTTCACTGCGCTGTTTGTTGGCCTTGCGATGGCCGCGTCCGTTGTAGCGCAAACTTACCCCTCTAAACCCGTCAGCATCATCGTGGCCTTTCCGCCAGGCGGTGGTTCGGATGTGCTGGGCCGCGCTATTGGCAAAGGCATGGCAGAAGTGTTTGGTCAGCCCGTCATCATCGAAAATGTAGTGGGCGTGGGTGGCTCTCTGGGTGTGCTCAAGGCAGCCCATGCCCAGCCTGATGGTTACACATTGTTAGCAGGCTCCCCATTGGAGTTGATCTACACCCCATTGGGCGTAGCCGCTGCCAAAAACAAACCGGAAGACATGCGCCTGGCCGCCTTGGTGGGCTACACACCCATTGCGATCGCTGTGCGCAAGGACTTGCCCGTGAACACGCTGGAAGAGTTTGTGGCGTATGCCAAGAAGGCAGACAATCCCCTTAGCTATGGCTCCACGGGCATGGGTTCCCTCTACCACCTGATGGCAGAAAAAGCCCTTCAAACGGCGGGTGCACGTGGCTTGCATGCGCCCTACAACGGCATGGCTCCCTATCTCAAAGACTTGATGGGCGGTGTGCTAGATTTTGCGGTCGTTCCACTGGTTGGCCCGGTCATTGGTGCGATTGAAAGTGGTAGATCAAAGCGCTGGCCCTCGCCTCCAACCAACCACTGGCACGCTTGCCCAAGTTGCCGTTGGCAAGTGCGACCAAGGGCTTTGAAGACTACCAGTTCAGCATCTGGATTGGCATTCAAGCGAGCGCCAAAACCCCAGATTCACAAGTTGCCGCGGTGCACAAAGCAGCCTACACCGCACTGGGCAACCCAGACATTCGCAAAGTCATTGAAACCGCAGGCAGCAGCGTGGCTGAACCCATGACCCTGGCCCAGCTTGACGCCTTTTACAAAAAGGAATCGGCCAAGGCTGTGGCCATTGCCAAGTCCATCAAACTCGAACCACAGTAAGCCAATGTCTGCCGTTCTGTCAGCCTTAGAAGCACGCGCCGATACTTTCACGGCGCTGCGCCGAGACATTCATCGGCACCCTGAGATCGGTTTTCAAGAGTTTCGCACCAGTGATTTGGTGGCAGAGCGCTTGGCTTTATGGGGCTATGAAGTCACGCGCGGCTTGGGCGGCACGGGTGTGGTGGGGCAACTCAAACGCGGCAATGGTCTGCGCAAACTGGGCCTACGGGCTGACATGGATGCATTGCCCATTCAGGAAACCACGGGTCTGCCGCATGCCAGTAGTCACGCTGGCCTGATGCACGCTTGCGGCCACGATGGCCATACCGCCATGTTGTTGGCGGCGGCCGAGTATTTGGCCACGTCTGCCAAGTTTGATGGCACATTGAATTTGATCTTTCAGCCTGCTGAGGAAAGTCTGGGAGGCGCCCGCAAAATGATGGAAGACGGTCTGTTTGACCGCTTCCCTTGTGACGCAATTTTTGCGATGCACAACTTGCCAGGTTTTCGCGCTGGCCAGTTGTTGCTGCGCGAAGGTGCAACCATGGCATCTAGCGAAAACATTCAGGTGCACATTGAGGGTAAGGGCGGTCATGGCGCTATGCCGCATCTGAGTGCTGACCCTGTTGTGGCAGGTTCGGCCATTGTCATGGCGCTTCAAAGCATTGTTTCGCGCAACGTGGCGCCACTGCACATGGCGGTCATTACGGTCGGTTCTTTTCAGGCCGGTGTGGCCAACAATGTCATTCCCCAAAGCGCGACGCTCAAGCTCAGCGTTCGAGCACTCGACCGCAACGTGCGTGAGCTGTTAAAGACGCGCATCGTTGAGGTTGTGGAGTTGCAAGCGCAAAGTTATGGCGTTACTGCACACGTCGAATTTGTGCCTGGGTATCCAGTCTTGGTGAACACCCTGGCAGAAACAGAATTGGCCCGAGAGGTCGCCTTGGCCTTGGTGGGCGAAAACAACGTGGTGCTTCAAACGGAGCCGCTCACTGCCAGTGAAGACTTCGCCTACATGCTCGACCAAGTGCCAGGCAGCTATCTGTTCATTGGCAATGGCGATGTCGCAAGCGGTGGGCACGGTGCCTGCATGGTGCACAACCCCAATTTCGATTTTGAAGACCGCAATATCCCTGTGGGTGCTGCGTTTTGGGTGGCATTGACAGAGCGTTTTTTTTCACCTTGACGCCCTGACTTGTTTGAAGGTCTGAACCATGAAATCAAGCGCAACTTCCATTGCAGTCATCGGTGGCGGCATCACCGGTGTTACCACGGCATATGCCTTGGCCAAGCGAGGCTATAGCGTCACGCTGTTTGAGAAAAATCGGTATGCGGCCATGGAAACATCCTTTGCCAATGGCGGTCAGTTGTCCGCGTCCAATGCCGAGGTGTGGAACCACTGGTCCACCATCCTCAAGGGCATGAAGTGGATGTTGAAAAGCGACGCCCCGCTCTTGGTCAACCCCAAGCCAAGCTGGCACAAATTGAGCTGGTTTGTGGAGTTCATTGGCAACATGCCCCATTACGAGCGCAACACCATTGAGACCGCGCGCCTGGCCATTGCAGCGCGCGAGCATTTGTTTGCTTGGGCGCAAGCAGAAGGCGTGGATTTCGACCTTAAAAAAGAGGGCATCCTGCACATTTACCGCGATAAAAAGGGGTTTGAACACGCCGGTCATGTGAGCAAGATGCTGGCGCAGGGCGGCTTGCATCGCCGTGCCGTGACCCCCAGTGACATGAAAACCATCGAGCCCACCTTGGCGGGCACTTACTACGGCGGCTACTTTACCGAGAGCGACTCCACGGGCGACATTCACAAATTCACCACAGGGATGGCGCAAGCAGCGCAGCGCCTGGGTGTGCAATGCCTGTATGAGCAAGACGTCATGTCCCTTCACAGTAATGGCACCCAAGCAGAAGTGACGGTGCTTAGCAGTCAAGGGCATGTGACGCATCAATTTGACGGGCTGGTGGTGTGCGCGGGCGTTGAGAGCCGAAACTTTGCCGCGCAGTTGCACGACAGGGTCAATATCTATCCCGTGAAGGGGTATTCCATTACGGTCAATCTGCCTGATGCACAAAGCCAGTCGGCAGCCCCCATCGTGAGTCTGTTGGACGACGAGACCAAGCTGGTCACAAGCCGCTTAGGGCTAGATCGTTTTCGCGTTGCCGGTACCGCCGAATTTAACGGCTACAACAAAGACATTCGCGCCGATCGCATTCGACCCCTCATCGCTTGGGTGAACCAGTGCTTTCCAGGCATCAACACGCGCCAGGTTGTGCCGTGGGCCGGACTGCGCCCCATGATGCCCAACATGATGCCGCGAGTGGGCCGGGGCAAGTTAGCCAACGTGTTCTACAACACGGGGCATGGACATTTGGGCTGGACCCTGTCTGCAGTGACTGCAGATATGGTGGCGGGTGTGGTGCATGGCGCCTTGAAGCCCTAAGAGGTGCTTCAGGCTTTTTCGCCTACCAAGAAATCCATCTTGCCCAGGTCTACCCCAGCTTGGCGCATGAGGCTGTAAGCCGTGACCATGTGGAAAAACAAATTGGGCAATGCATGGTGCTTTAAATACGTATCGGCGTCCAAAGTTCGGGTTGTTGTTCTACCTGTGGGAAAAGTAACGTCCTGCGCTTCTCGTCCATCAAAAGCATCCGCGGGAACCGTCTCTAACCAAGCCAAGGTTTTGTTGACGCGCTCTTGCAATTGAGCAAATGTTGTTTCGTCGTCAGCAAACTTTGGAGCCTCTAGACCGCTCACACGCGCCGTACCGTTTTTTGCTGCATCGCAAGCGATGCGGATTTGTGAGGCAAAGGGCAGCATGTCGGGTGCCAAACGCATCGACACCAAAACATCTGGGCTGAAGCCACGTTTTTCGGCATTGGCTACCGCTTTGTTGAGGCAATGAGAGAGGTTGCTCAAGCTGGTTTTGAAGACCGGCAAAGTGGCGCTGGTAAGGGTGGTGGTCATAATTTTCCTTTTGGTTGCTCAAGATTTTACAGACTGCGAACCGCCTGACTGCTCAACGCCCCACTCAAAATTGAGTCAAAATCCCCCCCATGCCAAATTACAAACTCCAAGTCGATGTTTTTCCCCAATACCTGCCAGAGCAGTCCGAACCGGCTGGCAGCTTGTACACCTTCGCCTACACCATCACCATCACCAACAAAGGCAACATCGCGGCACAAGTTATTTCCAGATCATGGAGTGTCAACGACGCCAACGGCATGCACGAAAAAATCAAAGGGCTAGGCGTGGTGGGACACCAACCCTTGTTACAACCCGGCGAACAATTTCAATACACCAGTGGTACGCGCCTTAGAACACCCACCGGCACCATGCACGGCAGTTTCTTTTGTGTGGCAGAAGACGGTGAAAAATTTGACGTCGACATTCCCATGTTCGTGCTCGATGCCTTGAGCGCAGAACCCGATTCTCGGAACCTGCACTGACAGCAGATTGGTTTGTTGATCTAAAACATCAACTCAGTCCTCAAAATTCACAGAGCGGCTCATTTCTACAGTAGAATTCAAATAAGAATAATTCTCATTTGATTTGGCTGGTGTGCTTGATTAGACAAAACTCAGGCAGCAAGCGTCGCAATAGCCCCCTATGAATACAAGTCTCAAGGTATCGGCGCCCCAAGGCGAAAAATTAACGCTCGACCAAATCCCATGCTTTTTGCCTGCCAAAGTCATCGCCGTCCAAGCCGAAGCTGACCTCACTCAACGGATGGCCGCCTTGGGGCTGCGTGAACAATGTGTGGTTCAGGTACTTCGACATGCCAGTTTTGGCGGTCCAGTTCAAGTCAGGGTGGGCACCACAGAAATCATCATGCGCCTAAAGGACGCACGTCAAATTCATTTGGCTTCCCTTTAGGAAGTTCTCAAAAATGAAAACGATCGCACTCATCGGTATGCCCAACACGGGCAAATCAACCTTGCTCAACCGGCTTACGGGCGCCCATGCCAAAGTGGGCAACTGGCCAGGCCTTACAGTCTCTTTGCTTTCAGCCCGTTTGATGGTGGGGGATCAAATGGCACAGCTGATTGATCTGCCGGGCATCTATGACCTCAATGGCTATTCAGAAGATGAAAAGGTGGTCACCACCTATCTGGAAACGCAGCACCCAGATTTAATTGTGTTCATGATGAACGCGACGCAAACCGACCGCCAACTCAACTTGCTGTCGCAGATTTCGGCCAAAGGTATTCCTGTGGTCATTGCGATGAACATGTCCGACGAAGCCAAGACTTTGGGTATCACCATTCATGCAGAAGCCTTGCAAGCGCAATTGGGCATCCCAGTTTGTCTCATGTCGGCCAAGTATGGCCAGGGCGCAGAAAAACTTCAGCAACGCATGCGGGAAGGATTGAAGCGAGGCCAAGTTTCAAATTTGAACCCGCAACAAATTGAGCTGGCCTTTCAAGACAATGTGCAGGTGCCTGCGCAAGCTTCGCACAAACTCACCGAGCGCATTGACAAAATCATGTTGCATCCATGGCTGGGATTGCCCATCTTTTTTGGCGTCATGTTGCTGTTGTTTGAAGGGGTGTTTGCCATTGGAAAGCCGCTTCAAGATGCCATGAACTGGCTCTTTGCCACTTTGAGATCAGAGGCGCTGGAGCCTTTGCTGAGTGGCTTGCCAAGCTTATTGCAGGGATTGTTGTTAGACGGCTTTTACAACGGCATCAGTACCGTCGCCAGTTTTGTGCCCCTCATCATCTTGTTTTTCTTGTTTTTAGGCGTGGTCGAAGACACCGGCTATTTGTCCAGGGCTGCATTTTTGATGGACGCTTTGATGGCCAAGTTTGGCATGGATGGCCGAAGCTTTGTGATGCTGCTCATGGGCTTTGGCTGCAATGTGCCTGCACTCTTGGGCACACGGGTCATTCGCTCCAAAGGGCTGCGTTATCTCACCATGCTCACCATACCGTTTTCATTGTGTTCTGCGCGCTTGCAAGTGTTTGTGCTGTTCATTGCTGCGATGTTTACAACGGAGCAAGCACCTTGGGTCTTGTTCTCTTTGTACCTCATGAGCATATTGATGGCCATGCTCACATCCATGTTGTTCAAAAAACAATACGTCAATGTGGACGCCTTTGTATTGGAAATACCACCCTATCGATTTCCGACCTTCAAGCAAATGGTTTTAAAGGGCTGGCAAGAAGTAAGGCACTTTCTGAAGCGAACCACACGCTTCATCATGCTGGGTGTGCTGCTCATTTGGCTGCTCACCCACTTTCCTCAAAGCGCCACACCCGGCAGCATGGACACTTGGGCTGGCCAATTGAGTCACTGGATGTCGCCTTTGTTGGCACCGCTTGGCATCAATGAGCAACTCACGCTGGCGCTGGTGTTTGGCTTTGTGGCCAAAGAGGTGGTGATTGGAGCTTTGGCTGTCATTTATGGCCAAGATGGCCAAGGCTTGATCGACGCCATTGTGCAAAACATGGACTGGATCAGCGCCTACAGTTTCATGTTGTTTGCCCTGATCTATACGCCTTGTGTATCTACCATTGCCACCATTCGTCAAGAAACCAAGAGTTGGCCCTTTACCGTACTCTCAGTGGCATGGCCCCTTTGTTTGGCTTGGCTGGTGAGCTTTGCTTTTTATCAAACAGCCACTTGGTTAAGGCTTGGGTAAGGCTTGGATAAGTATTGGTTAAGGCTTGTTTAGAGGGTGTCAGGCCCATGAGAGCTTGGATCCTCAAGCTGAGGCTCTTTCAACACACGCACGCCGTGCTTGCTCAAAATTTCGACATAGACTGAAGTGGCGCTGTCTTTGGCCAACGCGTCCAAGGCTTCAATCACGGCACTCACCTTGACCACTTCGGCGGTCTCAGACGTCAAGCCGACTTTGCAATCAAAGTCCCAAAAATCAACGCCTTTGGGCAGCGCTCGATTGCGTTCGCGCTTAAAGTACTTGCGGATCTCGTGCTTGACGGCTTCGATCACGCGGTCTGGGTGTAGGCCCTCTTGTTGGAGGGGGAAATTTTTTTTCATAACAAAGTCCAGGTTGGGGCAAGCGCCCCTTCAGGACGGTGATGCTTGATTTAGATTATCGCTGAGTGCGCCATTTGAATTGGCCCAGCTTGTGCAAGCGGCGACCCCAAGCTTCTCTGGACAACTCTATGCTGTCGTAAAAACAAGGAATCACCAACAAGGTGAGCACCGTGGAAGTAATGGTGCCACCAATGATGGCCGTGGCCATGGGTCTGTAAAACTCGCTGCCTTCGCCAATGCCAATGGCCACAGGCATCATGCCCGCAATAAGGGCGAAGGTGGTCATGATGATGGGACGCAAGCGTTTTCGACCGGCCGTCATGAGAGCCTCTTCACGGTCAACACCTTCAGCTTCTAAATTGCGAGCAGCATCTAAAAGCAAAATGGCGTTTTTGGCCACCAAGCCCATGAGCATGATGACGCCAATCAGGCTCATGAGGTTCAAGGTGCCGCCCGTGAGCAGCAGAGCCAAGACAACACCAATGAGTGACAAGGGCAAAGAGAACATGACCGCCAGAGGTGCCGTGAACGAACCAAACTGCATGACCAAAATAAAGTACATCAAGCCAATACCAGAAATGAGCGCAATGCCCATTTCGGCAAACACTTCTTTTTGGTCTTTGGAGGCGCCATCCAACTCAAGGCCGTAGCCCTCTGGGAAGTTGATGCCCTTGGCAATTTTCAAAGCGTCCGCGGTCACTTCCCCGGCTGAGCGGCCTTGCACGTTGGCCGATACCCCAATGGTGCGCTTGCCATCGGCGTGTTCAATTTTGGAGGGCGCTTTGCCCATCGTGACTTTGGCTATTTGAGACAAAGGCACCACGGTGTTCATGCCGCTGACCGTGATGGGCAGGCGCTCAATGTTGGAGGCGTTCATGCGGTCTTCAGGTGCCAGTCGAACGGCCACATCGCGTGATTCACCGGTAGGGTCGACCCAGTCGCCTACTTCAATCCCGGCAAAAGCCACGCGCAATGCATTGGCAGTATCTGCAACCGAAATACCCAATGAGTTGGCCAGGCCACGGTCGAGCTCAATTTGCAATTCATTTTGGGGGTCTTGTTGGGACAATCCGACATCGACGGCGCCTGGCACTTGGCGCAATTGGGCCATGAAATCGCTGGTGATGGCCAGCAACTTGCGAGAGTCGGTGCCGTTAAAGCGAATTTGAACGGGTTTGGCAGCGCCATTCGACAAGTCGTCTAGCACGGTGTATTCGGCACCCACAAGCTGGGCCGTACGTTGACGAAGTTCAATGGCAATGGTTTGTGCCGAACGTTTGCGCTCGGTGCTCTTGCCAATGTCCACATAAATACGACCGCCACCTGGATTGACGTAGCTATTGGTGGCTTTGGTTTCGGGCAGCGTGCGTGCCATGATGGCTGCAGCCTCCAGCTTCATGCGTGAGTATTCCAAATTGCTGCTGGCAGGCGATCGAACGTCGATGGCCAGCGTGTTGCCATCCGACTTGGGCAAGAAACTAGAGCCGCCAAATTGGGCTTGCAGGGCAATGGCCACCACAAAACTCATGACTGCAAAGAAAAACATCCAACGTCGATGGTGCAAGGCCCAAGCGATGACGTTGCCATAGCGGTCGGCTTGATGGTCAAACCATTCATTGAACTGCTGCAGTTTGAGGCTGATGCCTTTTTTGGTTTTGGCGTGCTCGCCGGTGGGGTCGCCCCAATAGGCAGACAGCATGGGATCGAGCGTGAAGGAGATGAGCAGACTGACCACCACCGAGGCCACAACCGTCAGGCCAAAAGGCCTGAACCATTCTCCTGACACACCAGGCATGAAGGCCACGGGTATGAAGACAGCCACAATGGAGAAAGTGGTGCCCGCTACAGCCATGCCAATTTCTGCAGTGCCATTGAGCGCGGCAGTGCGCCGATCTGAGCCACGCTCCATGTGCCGAACAATGTTTTCTCGCACCACAATGGCATCGTCAATGAGCACGCCAATGGCCAGCGACAGACCCAACAAACTCATGAAGTTGAGCGTGAAGCCGCACAGCCAAACGGCAATGAAGGCCGTGATGACGGAGGTGGGCAATGACAGCGCTGTGATGAGCGTGGAGCGCCACGAGTTTAAAAACACATAGACCACAAAAATGGTGAGGCCCGCGCCGAAGACCAACGCATCAATCACGTTGTTCAAACTGTTTTGGGCTTCCTTGCCGCCGTCTTGCGTGACCTCTAACACGGTGCCCGCTGGAAATGTCTTGTTAAGTTCGGCCACCATGTTGCGAATTTCTTTGGCCACGCCCACCGTAGACGCATCACGCGAACGGGTAATGGCCAAGCCCACATTGGGCTTGCCATTGCGCACACTGATGCTACTCAAATCGGCAAAGCCATCGGAGACGGTGGCCACTTGGCCCAGTCGAATAAGTTCGTTGCCGTTTCGTTTCACCACAATTTGGTTGAACTCTGCGGGCGTTTCAATGCGGCCCAACAAGCGGATGCTCTGATCTTCCAAGTTGCCACGGATTTTGCCAACAGGTGCAGTGGCGTTTTGAGTGCGCAGCGCATTGACCACTTCGGTGACGGATAAATTGACTTCACGCAATTTTTGCGCGTGCAGCAACACACTCAACTCACGCCTGAGAGAGCCATTGACATTGACCTGCGCCACGCCTGGAATGCCGCGCATTTTGTCTGCGATAGAGTCTTCGGCCATGCGAGAAATGTCGGCATGGCTTTGGCTGGAGGAAGACAAGGCCAATTGCATGATGGGCTGCGCCGAGGGGTCGACGCGCAAAATGACGGGCTCTCTGATTTCGTTGGGTAGCTTGTACCTGACCTTGCCAATGGCATTGCGCACTTCATCGGTGGCTTCCACCATGTTCTTCTTGAATTCAAAGAAGACCAGAATGTTGGCATTGCCTTCGTTGGCTGTGCCGCGCAAATCCTTGACACCATTGACCGACTGCAATGATTTTTCGACCCTGTTTAAGACCTCACGCTCAACGGTGTCGGGCGATGCGCCGGGGTAGCTGATGTCAATCACCAGCAGGGGCATGTCTACATCAGGAATTTGATTGACCTTGAGTTTTTTCAATGCCATGAGCCCAACGGCCATGAGCATGATCAAAATCACAACGGTGACAATGGGTTTCTTAACGCTGAAATTGGACAAAAACATGGTTTAGGAACCCACCTTGACCGAGGCTTCTGCGCGAAGCGTAAAGGCTTGCCCGTCTTTCAGCGAGCTGCCCGACGTGCGCAATATTTTGTCGCCGGCCAACAGACCCGATTTGACCACCCAAGCACCTAGGCGCAAATCACGATCACCCAAGTCAATGCC
>Ga0114963_10002522_pt1 | contig 12518 bp, 8 predicted proteins | sample C_131016_EF_Meta_FD_87019 | JGI IMG/M metagenome (GOLD analysis project Ga0114963, IMG submission 87019) | Freshwater microbial communities from Lake Croche, Canada to study carbon cycling - C_131016_EF_MetaG | ecosystem: Environmental > Aquatic > Freshwater > Lake | place: Lake Croche, Canada...
CTCTGGGGACTTTGCCACGGATTTCATCCTGCCTATTACCGCACGGTTTTTTCGGCTAATGAGACCGATAGCTGGCCGGCGCAATTTGCGATCGTTACCGCCTACGCCACCACTGGGGAAACTTGGCCGGCGGAGAGAAACCAGCAGGCGGATCGTGATTTGTTAGCACGAATCGAGGGTCGCGGATACTGGCGAAAACGGCTGACGGGGGCTTCGCCGGACGGACTTCACGTCGAGCCTGGTTGGGCCATTGAGGTATCTCTTGAGGAAGCGCAAATACTAGGCCGCGATTTCCGACAGGATGCCATTTATTTTGTCGAAGCGGACCTCCTGCACGTCGCGAGTTGTTTTGAAACTCGGATTGCGACAGTGGGGGCGTTCAGGCTCCGTCTTAACACGCAGAAAGGCACCACGATTTTATGACACGCGAAGAACAGTTTTTGAGCGATTACCGAAAGCTGAAGGATTGGGCTGAGCAGAGCAAATTGCGGTTGAGAAACCACACGTCGCTCAACGCCGTGTCGCATAGGCCTGGCCCGTCGAACTGGCCCCAGATTGTTGAAGAAATAGGGCTGTTGGAGAATGCGGACGCCCTACTCGCCTCAAACGAGTCCGATATGTTTGTGATGCTCGGCTCTCAGTTTGGCTCGGGTATCCCGCTAAGTCATCCCGTGATGGATAACCGAAAAGTCGCCTTTGCCCAGATGTCCGTGTTGAGCGGGCACTATGTCGGTGTAGCCGTTTATACGATTGAGAACGGTTGTATGATTGGGCCGGCTTTGAAATTCTCAAGCCGAGAAGCGGCTTAATGAGGAGACGTCTTAGGGGCCAGTTAGCCTCCGACTAATCAGCAGTCGGCGCTCAGCCTTTGCTGGGGCGCCTACTCGCATCGGCGTCACAAGAATGTGCGGATGTGGTCTCCGATTATTTTACCGAATTTATTTATCCCTTCCGTTCTTGGCTCAGCTGTTGAATGGCCTTTTGGGCGTCTTCCATTGAAAGCAGCACGCGCACCTTGCGATTTCCATGCAATCGTAGGCGCTTCAGGACGATGTAGCCCATTCGCTCCAAATTATACCAATAGCTGCGGGAAAGACCAAAATAGGGGTCTCCTCCCCTTGGCTTGAGCGGGGCGCACAAGGGCAGATGCCCTTTGGCCGATTCGGTTAAGTCGGGGAAGCGATTTGCGAATGAAGGTTGATTCATAAGGTTGGTAGTTTCCAAACGACTACACCCTTAAACCCCATCGCGTAAACTCGCCCGATTCACGATTCGGGCCATTTCGTGAAATAAACTCTCCACCTCGTGAAGTTATTCAGAAGGGTGCGCATCTTTACTTTCTGGATACGGTTTTTACCCGCTGCCAATTCAAGACTGTCGCCATTTTCCTTTATCCCCAAGGCGATCATTTCCGCTATGATTTCCTTGTCCTGCGGGGAGCGGCTGCCGGCTTTCCTTGTGGCGAGGCAGTTGTCCCAGGCGGTCTTAGCCAACGTAAAAAACGGACTTCTTGGCTTCGCTTTGATCGGAGGCTGTGAGTTCAGGATAGCTTTGAGCTCCGCTAGTCGCATGCCTGCGGTGAAGGCTAAGCGCGCAACGTCATCCCTATCTCGGTCGATGTTGCTTCGCAAAACCCCGAGCAGCGCCATAGCAGCAAACCCAGCTTCATGGGCAGCGTCCCCCGGTGAGTTGTCCGATGTAACGCTAGCAATTAGCCGGAAGCGCTCCGAGGTTCCGCCGGGAAGCCGCCGGAGATTAGCCGGTAGTTTGCCGGCGCGTTGCCGGGGATCAGCCGGAATTGCACCATTGTTCGGCCAATGTTTCTCCATCAATCCACCATCATCATGCCATTTTTCCACCATCTTTTCATCATTTTCATCCAACTGGTGTGCTAGTGGCGCTGCCGGTCTCTTTTTGGCCAATTTTTTGGCCGCAAGTGCATTCAGGTCGGATGGCAAATCCGCCTTGGCCAGCAAAGGCGTCAAATCCTCCAAGATGCGTTCGACTAATGCGATGAGGCCGCCACGAGATGGTAAGGGGGTGCGTATCCCGTTTTCAGGCAGAGGTTGGGGTGCTGCTGGTGGTTTCATGGCATGACTGGAGGAAAAGCGCGGTCACGAACTAGCCAGCCTTAGGAGGAAAACACAAACTGACACAGCCCAGCACAAAGTTGGACGTGTTAGCAAAATCGTTAGCACTTTGCCCTTTTCTGGAGCTTTTCTTTAACTTATATCTCTATTTCAGAGGCACTTACGAAAATGGTGGACGCCACAGGACTCGAACCTGTGACCCCATCCGTGTGAAGGATGTGCTCTAACCAACTGAGCTAGGCGTCCGACTGATGAGCCGAGTAACGTGCCGCCCGCTCTGGCGTGAATCAACCTTAAAACCGTGTTTTAACCACGGATTCCACGGATAAACACGGATTTCCAAGACATGGTGAATGTTAACCTGCGCTGTCGAGGATGAAGGCGGAGGGTAAAGTCATCTGCGAGCAGCTGCGCGGTGGGGTGTCAGCGGTCAGGCTTTTTTGATCCGCACGGCCCGGCGGCGGGCGGGAAAGAGTTCGCGGCATAGCGGGCACACCGTGCCGTCGCAGCCGCGCGCGGTGCAGTGCTCCCGCCCGTAAAAAATGATCCGCAGGTGCAACGCGTTCCAGTGCGCCTCGGGGAAGAGGCGTTTCAGGTCTCGCTCGGTGCGTTCCACGTTCGCGCCGAGTGGGGTGAGTTTCCAGCGCTGGGCCAGGCGGTGGATGTGGGTGTCTACCGGAAAGGCCGGCACGCCAAAGGCCTGGGCCATGACGACCGAGGCGGTTTTGTGGCCCACGCCGGGCAAGGCTTCCAGCTCGGCGAAGGTGCTTGGCACCTCGCCGTTGTGGTTTTCGAGGAGGAGTTCCGAGAGGCGGCGGATGGCCTCGGCTTTGCTCGGTGCGAGGCCGCAAGGGCGCACGTGAGCGTCGATTTCGGCCACGGAGAGGTGGACCATCTTCTCTGGGGTATCGGCTCGGGCAAAGAGACCGGGAGTCTGGAGATTTACCCGTTTGTCGGTGCACTGGGCGGACAGGAGAACTGCGATGAGCAGGGTATAGGGCGAAGTGTGGTCGAGGGGGATGGGGGTCTCGGGGTAGAGCGCGGCCAACCGCGCGTCGATCCGAGCCGCGCGTTGCGCCGGAGTAGAGGGGTGGGGCGGGGCATCTTGCATGGGCGGGAAACAGCACCGCGCGGGGCGGCGGGCGCAAGCTCTGGCCGCAAAAAGGCCGGCGACCCGAGGGATCGCCGGCCGGAGGAACGGGCCGCGGGCTGCGCCCGCTTGCCGATCTTAGTGAGCGACCTGGAGGCGCAGGAAGCGGCGGGCGTTGGTGGAGCTCAGGGGCACGTTGTCGGTGTAGGTGACGGTGTTGCCGCTAACGCTGGTGGAGCCGCCGCCGGTGGTAAAGGTCACGCCGAGGTCGTTGGTGGCCTGAACGGTGTAGGTCACGTCGGTCGCGGCGGGATTCTTCGGGTAGCTGAGGGTCAGGAAGGTGCCGCCGACGTTGGTGACGGTGGAGGCGACTACGAGGCTGGGGCTGGCGACCTTGGCCTTGGTGTTGGTCAGCACGGGATCGGTGTCGGTGGCGTATTCGAGCAGGTTGGCGAGGCCGTCGCCGTCGTAGTCCGCCGTGTCGGCGCCGTTGCCGTTGGTGGCGGTGCTGCCGGGGAAGTTGGCCGAGCGCCAGGCTTCCAGTGGGGTAACGCCTCCGGACACGGTGAGGACGCCAGTAGTTTCCTCGAAGCTAAAGGTCTTGCCGCCGACCGTGCCGGACCAGGTGGTGCCGCTGGCAGTGAGGGAGCCGCTGTAAGTGCCGGTGAGGGCGACGGCGCTAAAGGAGCCGGCGCGGGTGATGTTAGCGCCCGTGGTGAACAGGGTGTAGTCGCCGTTGGCGGCAGTGGCGCCGAAATTCAAGTTCAGGTTGCCGCCGTAGGTCAGGGTGTAGGCCGTGGTAGAGGCGGTGTTGGTTAGAGCGACGCGGTCGTAGCCGGAGCCGGGGGTGAGGCCGGAGATGTTGAACTGGACTGATCCGCCGAGATTAAGGCTGGAGTTCAGGGTGAGGATACCGATCGGGTTCAGCGTGCCACCGGAAGCTACCAAGACTGCGGGTTCGACCGAGTCATTGGCTTGACCCACAAAAGTGCCCGCACCCGCTAAGGTCGTGCCGGAATCGACGAATACACGACGACCGCCCAAAGTGGCACCGGACGCGATCGAGAGCGTCGTCGAGTCGTCCAGATCGAAGTCGTCTACGATGGCGGAGGCGTTGCCGGCAAACTCAAGTGTGCCGGTGCCGCCGACCAGGATGAACACGCGACTCGTGAGCGCGACGGTGGCGCTCGTGCCGGTCTTGGCGAACGTGCCCTCGAAACGAGTGGTGTTGTTCACTTCTACCGCCACGCGATCGTAGGCCGCCGAGACGGAGGCGTTGTAGAAAAAGTAATTGTCGTTTCCAGTGAAGGTAAGGTTCGAACCGGAAAGGGTCGGCAGGGAGATGAGGGACGCACCGCTCGTGTCTGCCCGTCCGCCAATTGACATGCTGATCGGCGAGGTGATCGGCGCGGTGGCGGCGAGAGTGCCGGAGTTGAAGAAGATCTGCAGGGTGCCGAGGTCGCCGGCATCGTTGATCTTCACGGTGCCGCCTTCGCGCATGGTGGCCTCATTGCCTACGATGCCCACCTGTAAACCGCCTGTGCCTGAAACGACGGTGCTGGAACCGGTCAAATCAAAGGTGCCCGCACCAATTTTTTGGATGCGTCCGCCTCCCAACGTGAGGGTGCCGTTTACGCGAACCGATCCATCACCAATCGACAAGGTTTTGGTGCCGGAGTTGAAGCCAACGTTGCCGGTTATGGTTGAGTTTCCGGAAATCTGATTGAAAGCGAGGCCGGATGTGACCTGAAGATCGCCCCCGGTAATGTTCAAAGCCGCCGCGTTGGCGAAGGTCAAACTACCGACCGTTTTGCTCGACCCGGTGAGGTTGAGTGTATCCGCAGTATTGATGGTCAACGCAGTGGCGGACAAAGGCCCGGCGATGGAAACAGAACCGGCAGCAGAGGTTTCCAAGGTGCCGGAGCCTCCTACGGAACGCCCGGAGCCAAGCGTGAAGCCGGCCGGAACCGCAAGGACACCGGACGAGCCGGCAAACGCGATGTCGTTGGCGGCGTCACCGAGCGCTGCGTCGTTCGTGACGATAACCCGACCCTCAATACCCACGGGTCCGACAAAAGTATTGGCTCCCGAGAGAGTGATTGAGCCCAGACCCTTTTGATCAAAGCCGAAGGATCCAGCGATCACTCCAGAAATTTCCGCAGTTACGGAGGTATCTACCGTTACGGTGCCATTTAGCGTCAGCGGTGCCGCAGAGTCCCCGGCCAAGGTGAAACCGCTGCTGCTGAATTTGAGAGCGGCGGCGGCAACCGATCCCGCCGAGTTGCTAAGAGTGATCGTGCGGCCGGAGCCGCTAAACACCGCAGTGTCTATGGCCGTGAAAGGCGCTCCGGCTAAATCGGTGGCGGTGAAAGTGGACCCCGCTCCAACCGACACATTAGACCCGGTGTTTACCTCGGCGGTGAAGGAAAAATTATCCACCGCCATCGCGTGGTCGCTGCCTACGTCGTCGGCGTCAGCGAAGACGATCCAGACCGACTCGCCGTTCGCGATCGCGGCGGTGACTTTCTTCGTGATGCCGGCGACGCGGTTTGCGGCTGCATTTCCGTCCAAGCCGGCGGCGACACCGGGGCCCGTCGGAGTGATATTTGGCGATGTAAAAGCCAGCTCAGGAATGAGAATCCAAGTGCCGGAGTTATCGAGGGCCGTGCCGCCGATGCGGTAAGCCACGTTCAGGGTTTCAGCCCGCTCGGTTGCGGTTCCACCGCGACGCCACTGTTCGCCGTCGTAGGTGACGGTAAAGTTTTTGAGGGGTGAACCGGTGTTGTTGGTGATCCGCACGCCGTAGAAATAATCAATACTGGTTGATCCAACCGAGCCAAGCGCACGATCCGTGCTATTCAAGGTGCCCGAGCTGTATAAGTCACCGGTATTAGTTGAGTTATCCGAGATACTGTATTTATCTGCTCGTGTGCTGACGGCCACGGTGGTTGCCAAAGTGAAAGTGGCGGCCGCCCCAGTGTAGTTGGTGGTCAATGATTCTGCATACCAACCGGGGAGGGTGACGTTATCGGCAAAGTCAAAGGCGTCAGGTTTGATGGTGGCAGCGGTGGCCAAGCTGTCGAAGTTTTGCGTGTAGGTGCCAGAAACGTAGGAGACTTGGGCAGTAAGGGAGTGGATAGCGCCAAGTAGAATGGCGGTCGCAGTCGCGAATTTCAGAGCGGAGCGGGTGTGTGTTTTCATATGGGGGGTGACGATCAGTGAGGACGTTGCGGAAAATAATGATTCTAGCGGGGGTCCCAGATGGGGCCGCCTTTGGTGCCTTTAAGGTCGCCGCCTTGAGTGAGCAGCTGGGTTTGCGTGAAGCTCTTAACGCTTCCGTCAAAGAAACTCACTAAACACTTACCACCCCATCGGGAGCCGCTCGAGGTAGCCGTTTGGGCGCCCATGTAACTGGGATTTGAGGTGCCGAAACTTCCCGTCTGTCCCGGCGCGTGGTTGGTTGTTTCGGCGAAAAGAACCGTCCGGGAGGCGTTGTTGGACGCGAGACTGATGTTGGCCAATTTTCCGTTTTGACTCAGCGGAAAGGCCGGGGCGTAGCAGAGCCAAGCGGGCGCCGTGCTGGTAGAGTTCACCGAGGCGTTGGGGCAGATGAACGGATGATTGTCCCGAAACGTCGGTAGGGGTATCCGGTTCGCGTTCATATAAGCCAAAGTTTGCAGCCCCATGTAGGGTGGGATTTCGTTCCACCAGGGTCCGGCGATTCCTTTGGGGGCAAAAGAATCCTTATCCACGTTGGAAGCCGTCACACTGGCTCCGCCATCATGTGGGATATAACCTTTATTATCATTGGCAAACATCAGAGCTCCACGAGCAATCTCGCGAATGTTGGCCTGCCCTTTTGAAAATCGCGCCGTCTCCCTAACTTTACTCACCGTTGGAATGATGATCGCAGCCAGTATGCCGATGATCGCTATGACCGTAAGCAACTCGATGAGGGTAAAACCGGCCGTTCGGGTGGCGGCCCTTTCGCTGTAGCGAGGGGCCTTGGATGGACACTTCATACCCAAGTAAGCAGATGGCTTGCCACGGACTGCAAACTGTCCGCGTGACTTTGAGGTGAAAAAACGGGTAGTAAAATCACTAACCGCAGAAGTAAATTATATGTCAATCATTTATTATCCAATGAGATACGATTAAAAAACCAGCCAACAAACCCTTAGGAGCGAATGGCCGTAAGCGCGCTTAGGGGGTTTCGAGGGCTGACTGGATGGCGCGGCAGGCGGTGCGGAGGATGTGCAGGCGGGCGTAGCGTTTATCGTTGGCGGGGATGAGGTGCCAGCGGGCGGCGGGGGCGTCGGTGAGGGCGAGCATGTCGCCGACCGCGATCTCGTAGCCGTTCCATTTGCGGCGGTTGCGCCAGTCCTCCTCGTTGATTTTGTGCTTCTTAAAGTTGGTTTCCTCGCGGGCGCGGAAGCGGGCGAGCTGTTCTTCGCGGCTGATGTGCAGCCAGAACTTGATCACGATCTGGCCGTGGTCGGTGAGTTCGCGCTCGAAATCCTTCAACTCCTGGAAGGCGCGGCGCCACTCGTCGGGGCGGCAAAAGCCTTCGATGCGCTCGACCAGGATGCGGCCATACCAGCTGCGGTCGAAGATGGCGACTTGGCCGTCGCGGGGCAGGTGGCGCCAGAAACGCCAGAGGTAGTGGTGGGCGTATTCCTCCTCGGTGGGCTTCGCCACGGCGTAGACGCGGTAGTCGCGCACGTCGATGGCGCTGGTGAGGCGGCGGATCGCGCCGCCCTTGCCGGCGGCGTCCCAGCCTTCAAACACGAAGGTGATGGCCCGTCCGGCGAGCTTGGCGGCGCGCACGGCGGCGTTGAGCCGGCCCAGCCATTTGTCGCGTTTTTCCTCATAGGCTTCGGCGGTGAGCGTCTGTTCGAGGGGCAGGGCGAGTAGGCGGCGCAGGCCGGTGGGCCGTAGGGAAACTGGCGCGGCTACGGGGCGGCAGGGTTTCCTACTGTGGGCAAACCGGGCAAGGCGGCGGCGGTGGGCGGCGAACTGGTCGAGGAGAAGTTCGCCGACGGCGAGGTTGCGGGCGCGCTCGTCCTTGGCGTCGACCACGGTCCAGGGTGCGTAGGGGCGGTGGGTGGCGCCTAGGATGTGCACGGCAGTGCGCTCGAGCCGGTCGTAGATGCGGTGGTGGCGCCAGTCGTCCTCGGTCACCCGCCAGGCGGTATTCGGGTCGGCTGCGAGGGCCTTGAAGCGCTGGCGCTGAGTCTCCTTGTCGAGGTTGAGCCAGATTTTCACCACCAGAGTATCGTCGTCCACCAGGGCTTTTTCAAAGCGCCGGATGCGTTCAAGGTCGGCGTCGAGCGCGACGAGGTCCTTTTGACTGCGGGCCTCCTCGGCGAGGGTTTCGGTATACCACGAACCGGCGTAAACACCAATTTTGCCTTTGGCGGGAAGGCTGCGCCAGAAGCGCCACAGAAAGGGGCGGGTGCGTTCGTCGTCAGTGGGGGCCGTGAAGGAAAAGGTCTCGACCCCGCGTGGGTCGAGCCAGCCGCCGAGGGTGTTCAACACATCACCACGGCCGGCGCCGGCGATGCCTGCCACGATCAGAAGGACGCGGTAGGGCTGCTCCTTTAGCTCGACTTGGAGATCGACCAAGCGTTCGCGCAGGCGAGCGGTGTGCAGATCATAGGTTTTTTTCGGGATACGGTCGTCCTCCACCGGGCGGTTGCGGGCAGCAGAAGGGGCCTTGATGGGGATAGCGCGCGGACGGCTCGGCTTTTTCGCGTTGGGCATGGGTGGTAATCGCGTTGGGTCGGCTTGGAGAGCGAAACCTTGGCGCACGGCGGGCGGAAGGCTTAAACGTTTTTTTGGGAAAAAATCCGCAGACATGCGGATCGAACCGTCCGAAGCCGCCGGGCTTGGCGGACAGGGATCCGCGGTTAGGTTTTGTTACATGCCCTATCCCTGCGCTTTCTCCCACGGCGTGTCCGCGCGTCCCACATTGACGATCCTTCTCGTCCGTTTCCTTTTCGGCTACGTGATCACCCTCAGCATGGCGGGGGCGCGCGAGCATGATGTGCGGGCACTCGGCGCGGCAGGGGACGGCCGGACGCTCGACACCGCCGCTATCCAGCGCGCGCTCGACGCCGCGGCGGCCGAGGGTGGCGGCACGGTGGTGCTGCCTGCGGGCGTCTACCTTTCCTTTTCCCTTCGTCTGCGCAGCCAGGTGGCTTTGCGGCTCGAGGCGGGCTCGGTCCTGCGCGCGGCTACGCCCGCGCCGGGCTTTGGCGCCTATGACAACCCGGAGCCTAATGTGTGGGATATGTATCAGGATTTCGGGCACAGCCACTGGCGCAATAGTCTGCTCTGGGGAGAAAATCTGGAAAACATCAGCATCACCGGTCCCGGCCGCATCGACGGCGCCGGCCTGACCCGACGCGGCCCCGGCCCGCGCCGGGTGGAGAAACCCGGCGACACCCCGACCACGCTCAAGGACGCTGCTGACGCCGCCCGGGCGGTCGATCCGGAGGGCAAGGCGAAGGGGCGCGATGAGTTCGCAGCCATGATCGGCGAGGGCAACAAGGCCCTTGCGCTTAAACTCTGCCGCAACGTCGTGCTGCGAGACTTCACCGTCCTCAACGGCGGCCACTTCGCCCTTCTCGCCACCGGAGTCGACAATCTCCTGATCGACAACGTCACGGTCGAAACCCAGCGCGACGGCTTCGACATCGATGCCTGCCGCCACGTGCGGATCGCCAACTGCGCGGTCAACACGCCCAATGACGACGCCATTGTGCTCAAGAGTTCATTTGCGCTCGGTTTCGCCCGGCCTACTGAGAACGTCGTTATTACTGGCTGTCAGGTTAGTGGCTTTGACCCCGGCACGTTGCTCGATGGCACGCGCGGACGCACCCAGGAGTTCGCGCCCGACCGCGACCGCGTGACCGGGCGGATCAAGTTTGGCACCGAGTCCAACGGCGGTTTCCGCAACATCACGATTAACAACTGCGTCTTCGAACGCTGCCGCGGCATCGCGCTCGAGACGGTGGACGGCGGGGTGCTTGAGGATGTGAACATCTCCAACCTAACCATGCGCGAGATCACCACTGCGCCGATTTTCCTGCGAGTGGGACGGCGTTTGCGCGGTCCCGAGGGCGCTACCATTGGCGGCATGCGTCGCATCCGCCTAAGCAACATCACCGTCTACGACGCCGACCCGAACTACGCCTCCATCCTAGCCGGGCTGCCCGAGCATGAGATCGAAGACGTCAGCCTCAGCCACATTCGCATCGTCGCCGCCGGAGGGGGCACGGCCGAGCAAGCGGCGCGAGAGATGCCGGAAAACGAACTCGCCTACCCCGAGCCCTCGATGTTCGGGATCACCTCGGCGCACGGACTCTATATTCGCCACGTCAAGGGCCTGCGCGTGGAGGATGTGCGTTTTGAGACCCTGAGGCCCGATGTGCGGCCGGCGGTCGTGGCAGAGAGTGCCTCCGGGCTGGTGTTTGAAGCCGTGGCGGGCGGACGGCGCGACGGCGGGGCCGAGTTCGTTTTCAAAAACGTCGAAGGCGTCACCCTGCGCGACTGCGCCGGCCGTGAAGACCGCCGCCTCGGCGCAGTCAAGCGGGCGGAGTTTTAGCACCCACTGCAACGTGCCGTCAGCGCGCCTTGAGGCGCCGACGACAATGGCCTGAATCCGCCTCAGGGCTTGAGGGCGTCCAGCACTGCGCTCGGGGTGAGCAGTTCAGGCAACGTGCGGGGTTCGACCTGACCGGGGAGGTAGACGAGGTTAAAGGGCACGGCGGCGCGGTGCCAGCGGGCCAGCTCGGCGGTGATCAGGGGATCGCGGTTGGTCCAGTCGCCGCGTAGGGTTGCGACCTTGCGCTCACGGAAGGCCTTAAGCACTTCGCCGGAGCCCGGGCCGTGAAAGACGGTTTTTTTGTTGGTCTGGCAGGTGAAGCACCAGCGGGCGGTGAAATCGACGTAGATGGGGCGTCCCTCCTTTTGCAGGGCGGCGACGCGCGCGGCGCTCCACGGCTCCCAGACGATCTCGTCCGGCGCGTCCGGGCGCGGCCAACCGTAGGCGAGGGCGGCGGCGATGAGGCCGAACGACAGGCCGAAGGCGATGCGGTTGCCCGTGGTCCGGCGCGCGCCGGGCAGCGTGACGCGTCCGTAAAGCCAAAGGGCGAAGGCTAGACCGGTGAGGGCGAGTAGCGCGGACAAGAGACGCTCGGGTGAGAGCTGGCCGGCGAGGATCCAAACCATCAGCCCGACGGTGCCGTAGAGCAGGAAGGCCATGCCCTGTTTAAACGCCTCCATCCACGCGCCTGGCCGAGGCAGGGCGCGGACGGCGGCGGGGTAGGCAGCCAATACGAGGTAGGGCGTGGACAGGCCGAGGCCGATGGCGGTGAAGACCACAAAGCCCATCGCAGTCGGCAGGGCGAGGGCGGCGCCAAGCGCGGGGGCGAGGAAGGGCGCGCTGCACGGGGTCGCGACCACGGTGGCGAGCACGCCCGTGAAAAAGGAGCCGCCGAGACCCTGCTTTTGTTGCAGATCGCCGCCGATGGCGGTCGCGCCGAGGGCGAATTCAAACGCGCCGGACATATTCAGCGCGAAAGCGAGGAGCACGGCGGCGAGTGCGAACACGAAGGCGGGCTCCTGGAGCTGGAAGCCCCAGCCGAGTTGTTGACCGCCGGCGCGGAGCACGGCCAGCCCGGCGGCGAGGGTCCAGAAGGAGAGCAACACTCCGCTGGTGAACACCAGGCCGTGGGCGGTGACTTTTTTACGGTCCGAGCCAGCTTGTTGGACAAAGCCCAGGACTTTTAAGCCCAGGACCGGGAACACGCACGGCATGAGGTTGAGGATCAAGCCGCCGAAGTAGGCGGTGGCGAGAATGGCCGCGAGCGAGAGCGCGGTGAGCGGCGCGGCGGGGGCGGCGGGCGCGGACGGGTTGGCAGAGGTGGTTCCGGAGAGGGTGGCCGAGCCGGACGCGGAGGTGGCGCCGGTGGAGGACGCGGCGGCGGAGGCGATGGGGATGTCGAGGGTGTAGGCGGGGCCGTCGGCGAAGGTCAGCACGCCGGTCAGGCGGGTGGGTTTGGGGTCGGCGTAGTCGGCTACGGCGAGGTCGAGCACGAGGTTCTCGGTGAGGAGGCCGGCGGCGACACGGGGCTGGGGTTGGTCGTAGGCGATGGCGGCGTCAGCGGCGAAGAACCAGGCCTCGCCGGCGAGCACGGGGGCGGCGCGGCGGCTCAGGATGGAGAGGCGGATGGTTTTGCCGCCGGCGCGCGGTGCGGCGGAGATTTCCCACTCGGGGGACGGGGGAGCTGGCAGGTTTTGCAACGTGCGAATGAGATCCCCGCGGGACTGTC
>Ga0114963_10002523_pt1 | contig 12515 bp, 7 predicted proteins | sample C_131016_EF_Meta_FD_87019 | JGI IMG/M metagenome (GOLD analysis project Ga0114963, IMG submission 87019) | Freshwater microbial communities from Lake Croche, Canada to study carbon cycling - C_131016_EF_MetaG | ecosystem: Environmental > Aquatic > Freshwater > Lake | place: Lake Croche, Canada...
CATGATCTTACTTGGTATGTTATTTTTTCCTCGTATTCATATTGAGATTTTGTTAATTGTTGCAAAATATTTAAATCTAGCGATTTTTTTAAATCCACTGAATTTTTAATTTTATTCTCTGTTTCCAGTGATAAATTTTTACTTTCATTTGGATAAAACATTAAGCCTAAATCATTGACATAATGAATGTATATACTTATGTTTTTGTAATATTGACCAAGAGCTTCTTGTCGCACCACAGTATTAGTTTTTTTAGTTTGTTCAGAGGAAGAATCTGTTTTTTTTTCGAGATTTTCTGTTTCTTTTCTAGAAAATTTTGTTGTGTCTTTTTTAGATTTTGTTGCAGCCATATTGTATTTTTACACAATTATTTAAAATCGTTAAGTTTTTTATTTCCAGATTTAAATTCATTTCCAAGCCAATATTCATTTGAAATAAATTCTCTTGAATCTGGCGGTGCATCTTTTTTTCTTTTTTGTGTCTCTTCTTTCATCCACTTCCCAGAATCAATTCTTTTTTCTGTTGCTCCTAGTTTTTTTTGATTTACTGTTTTTCCTTCTTTAGTGGAAAATGAATCAAAAATTCTTTGCATTGTTCCTTCACCGCAAGGGCAAGGTAAGACTTCTTTATAATCTTTATATAAAAGGGAAATTTCATGAATAGAATTATCACAAGTACATCGAAACCTATAAAGGGGCATTTAGATTTTGTACATTTTTTTTGTGTGAAGTGCAGAGATCGCTTCAAGTCAAATTTATACGATCAAATTCAATTCAAAAACGGCAAAAACGCTCTTAAGTGTCATTGTGAAAAATGCAACACCCCATCATATTTGATCGTGAAAAAAGTTGTATCAGCAAATTTTAGACATGCTCAAGTGGAAGAACTAGCTGGTGATGCTGCTGTGTCTTATGTTACTGAGCAAGCCGCTCAAAAAGGTAAAGAGTTGCTTGACAAAGGAAAGGAACAAGTAACAAAATCACCCGATGAAAGTATAAATGATCAATTTACTACTTTTGATAATTTAGCAAATACTCTCAAATCGTTAGGTGCTACAAATCCGGAATTAACAAACGGTGAAAGTCTTTTTAAATATTTAGGTAGAGAAGAAGGATACCAAGGGATTATAAACAACAAAGATAGTTTTTTTAAGTTGTTAAATTTTATTAAAGAAACAGCGAATAAGTTGGCACCCTTAAAAGATTTAGACCCGTCACTAGCAGATGATTTAATAAAATATTCCTTTAATTTGCTTAAACAAAACGCTTATAATCCTGATATAGTTTATTCACAATTACAGAATTTGTCTAACAAAAATTTATTGTATTATGATGATTATATAGTAGCAACATTAAAGTCTTATGATGCTGGATCAAGCGACCCAATTAAATCTAGTCAGGCTCAAAAACAAGCCGCTAATTCAATGATACTCTCATTAATAGGTTCTTTTGCTGAAAATAAAGGAAAATTAGATTCAACAACGACAGCACAACTTACTCAAATAGGCGAAGTGGCCACCGTTATGTTTGGATCAAAATCACAACCTACCCTAGATGCAATTGCATTTACAAATGAGAGAGGCAAAAAGGCTTTTCAAGAATTATCTACGAGTAGAGATTTGTGGAAAGCAAAAATTCCAATCACGAATGAATTTAATGAAATACAATCACAAACCATAAAATCTGTATCTGGAGTTTTTAAAAATCAAAATGTTCAAGGTGTTGTGCAAACAATTTTAAGGCCATTTACTTTCATCGGCGCAGTATACAAGGGACTTGAAAAAGCAATTACTGGATAATTCGATAAAATGAGACAAAAAATTTTCAAAAATCCAAAAAATATATGTGCACAAGCGGCAAATCCCAATGATGGATCTCAGGGATGGGCCAGCCACAACAAACCAAAGCCAGGGGAAGAAAAAACAACTGCCACTCCACCAGATTACTTATTATCTTTTAAAAATTCGGTGGCCTCTCTGAGTAATCAATTACAAGAAATTTTATTACAATATGAATATCAAAATCAAATTGTAAAAAGTTCGAAAAAAGTTTTTGAAGATTTAAAAGGGGCAAGTAATCTTGAAAATATTAATCTCGGAGCGTTTACATCAGGTAATTTAGAAGAATTAGCAGCTAAAGTTTCGATTGATAATTTGGTGGACACCGATGAAATCGAAGAATATTTTTCGAAAGCAGTAAGAGATTTTATTAGTTCATATCAGGCCAAACAAAAATATTTATCTAGTATGAAAAATGTACTTGATCAAGCGGCTAATCTTACAGTGGACGCGAATTCTTGTTCACAATTAAGAAATCAACAGAATCAAGGGTCTTCACAAAAAAAAGACGATGGCAGTGTAAGTACAGTTAATACAAGGAAATCTGAAAATACAAATTCTGCCAGCAAAGCACAATTTCAATTGGATGCTAATGATATAGACCCCAACACCTGTAAATTAGGAGGAAATTCTATAAATAATGCTTATATTCAATACAAAGTAATGCTGAGCCAACTTCAAAGTGAGAATGCGCCAGATGAGATTGAATTTTTAAAAGATAGAAGAAAATTAGACTTCGCCGCAACATTTATGCAACTGCTGAAACTTTCAATAGATTTTTCCTCACTAAAAGAAGATCTTGAAAGCGGTCCCACTGGTGAAAAATTTACAGGAATGCAAGATCCCAATATAGTGTTTCAAATGGCAGATTTATTGAAAGACGCTTCAAAACTGACATTACAGTTGGTGAACAAAATTCAGCCAGCAACTTTTTCAATATCATTAGATGATAAAGCGAAAGGACAAAAGAATGTAGAGGATATTAAAAAAGTGCTTACATTAGGCGCGAAAAGGTTTGAAAATAAAGCATATCAATACTATAAAGATCTTGTAGACAAAAACATCTTTTTTGGTCAATCAAAATGAAATATGAAGCGTTTTTGAAGTTTTCTGATATAAACCTAAATGATTATATAATTAAACTTAATTGGAAAATAAAAGCAAAAAGTTTTCCTTATTCGAAACAAACAATAGGAAATTCTGGAGATTTTTTAGAACAAAAGCACCCAAATTGTTTTCCGGATTATAAAGTATTTAAAAACATATCTGAAGAAAATATTTTAGAAAATGGATTGTTTCAGCAAACTTTGAACACAATTGTAAGCGATCAAGAAACGGTAATTTTACAAAGTGATTTTTTATCAGAAAAAATAATTATTAATGAGAACTTTTTTGAAGAAATTAAAGAAGTAAAAAATTTACAATTTAGTAAGTTTCAAAATATTGCACAAGACAATAAAACTTTTATAAGTGAAGAATTTAAATCATATTCAAATAATAATTCTTCTATAAATAACAACATCAATTTAGAAAATCATTCACTTCAAATTGATGAAGTTTCTCATACAAATATTAACGAAGAAAATATTCAAGAATTTATAAGCAATACAATAAATCAAAAATTTGAAGAATCAACGAATATTTCAGTTAATGAACTGATTGAACTTGAGCAAAACTTGAATAGTTTCGCTTCTCATAGCAATAATGTTATAATTCAAAATATTAGTAATTTGGAAAATAAAATTGAGCACAAAAATGAAATGTTAAAGTATGATGTAGAAGTGCAATTAAAAAAGCACAAAGATTTCATTGAAAAATTCATAAACAGTTAGAATGCCAGATCAATATACAAATCCAGATATTAAACCTTGTGCTGGCACATATAGTTGGCAGCCTCCCACTTCTCCGGACATTGGTTCATTAAACCCTACAAAAGGTTTTGATAGTCTTGTTATTGACAGAGGAGCATTTAGGAATTTATACTATAATTCAAAAACAGACAAAAATGTTATTATTACAGTAAACAGTGAAAATTTACTTGGAGGTGAAATTTACTCGCCAATAAGAAACTCCACTCGTCCTTTGACTATCAATAAACCAATTAGAAAGGCGAATAATAATAATGTGGTGTTGGCACCAAATGCAGAAGTAAGTTTATACAAACTTTCTAATTTTACTGATGCAAAAAACAATTTTAATGTATCTTCAATTGAACTCGAATATGATTTATCTTTTTGGATAGGCGACCAAGATATATTAAAAAATATATCTTCATTTTTTCCGAGTCTTACCGAAAAACAAAAGCAATCATTGGCTAATTTAGTAGCAAAATATGCTCAGTCTGGAACACTTTCTGGAGAATCTATCAATATTCAAGATTTTGTCACTGGACTATCTCCAAATGTTGTAGAGATTTGGTCCGGTAATCAAGTAAGGCAATTAAGCGGTGCGAACTTAGGTTTTCAATTGACAAGGGTGAGTGCTAAATCAAATATACTTGATGAAGATCCAAATCCAGTTACAGCAAAAAGTTCAACAAACATTGATACAGGGGTGAGTTTCAATAAAGTAACAGTAAAATTCGGAAGTGATGACAAAAATAGGGATGCTTATCCAAAGTTAAATGATATTCTTTTGAGAGCAAGAGATTTATTTTTAAATACTTCATTAGTTTTAGTTATTAAATCCATTAAAATATTTGCGGCTGACAGGGTAAATTTGCAATTTGCCGATGATAAAGCTCAATTGCCCGCTTCAGCAATAGGATATTCATTGTATATAAATGGAAACTTTTTTCCCGCTCTCCAGTATGCCTCCACCATAAATGTTTCAGGAGGAACCATTGCTTCTTCAGGTACTGTTGCAGGATCAGGGTTTTTCACTTGGCCTGATGGTAAAATTACAGCAAATAACATTCATGTAAAAATTTACAGCCCTGATAGCGCGTTTAATACTCCAGGATTTGCTCATTCATTAAACTTACACTTATCTGTGTTGAGTTTTAGTGTTTTTGGTCCATTAGGAGACGCTTTAGGGGCGGGGGCTTTGCCTTATTTTGGAGTGATTATCGGCCCCACTCCCTTTTTGCAGCAATTTATATTTTATGGCACTTCAAAAGCAAGTAGCACCAATAGTGTCACTTTGGCGTTTGGTCAATCGCCCCTTAGATTAAATCAAGGAACTTATAGTTTATTAATAGGTGGCACTAACGCTACGGTGGCTCAAAATATTCCCATCTTGTCTTATTTACAAATTTTGAATGCTAAGCAAGATTTTTATAACATAATAAATAACATAAATATAATTGAACAAGACCTTGACAATCAAACTCAAGTGGTGGATAACTATAAATTAAGGTTTGTTAACCAATTTGGTCAGACAGCAGATTCAAATTCTTTTAGTGGAAGCAATCAACTGCTTACCACTTATTTTAACGCTTATGATGATTTGCCAAATGCAAGATACGACACAAAGCAATTGGTTTATAATTCTTTCGTTTCAATATCTAACTCAAAAAATAGGCTTTATGATTTATTTACAAAATCTAAACCTCTAGTAATTTTTAAACTTAATACACAAACTTATGTTTCTAGTTTATATTTTCAATCAGGTTTTATTTCCTCAACAATAAATTCTTTTGTTGAAGATCCTGTAGGTATATTAGAAACTAAATTAGTTTATAGAATTTATGCTGTAAATAAATCAAGTGCAATTTATGATCCAAATGCTAAATTGAATAACCAAAACACTTTTAAAATCACAACTGATCCTGCAACAAATAAAAATTATCTTTCGATAGAAAAATTCGATAATACTTGGACTTTTGACAATGTGCTTACTTCAGGTGGCTTAGAAAACACACTTACAAGCGTTAATTCTGAAGTGTTTGTTAGTGGTTTTTTGCCAGATAAAAATAAAACCATCAATAATAATATTCTCAATGGGGCGAGCAAAGATTATGACTTTTATTGTGCGATTTATGCAATCTCTACTTTAAATGACGATCCAACACAATATTCTCTAGATCAATATACATCTTTAGATTTTCCTATGGTTCATTTTTCAATCACCTCTGATTTTGTTTTATTGCTTCCATTTTTTTACACTATTTCATATCAAAATGGAGGATTTATAAGACCTCAGAGAGATTTAGGTTATATTGCAAATTACAATGATAAAGATACAAACACATACATAGTTTATGATAAATATTATGGAGGAAAATCATTTGACAATAAAAATTCATACTCTGGAAAATTCAATTTAATTGATGGATTTGATGGTTTGCTTGTGTGTGATTTTGATTCCACTTTATATCCAGGGGTGAGCACGGCATTTTCTGTGACAATTCCACCAACAAAAGAAAACACAAATGAATTTACGGAAGTGGATTTTGTCATTCTAAGTGAGTTCAATCTACAAAATGTAAAAATTTCCGACGAAAATGGATACAATGTCTGGAATGTAACACTCGATGCAGACAAAGATTATAGCAACATTGATGTTAAGTTTGAAATTGATTTAATCGGAGCAGATTATCAAAGTTTGATTAAGGTGGTAAGTAGTAATTTTGTAAAGTTGACTAAAATTACTACTCTAAATAGAGAAGTGTTGCAAAGTTTTTATTTTCCAGCATCTGGCGGTACTTTGCTTTTGAGATTATATTTCAAAAACACAAAATCAGAGTCAAAAGTGCAATTTTCCAATGTTCAATTCAAGCAAAATTCGATTAAGTTATTTTCTTATAGTTATAAAGAACCTGGATCGGCAGACTATGGATTCTATGAAGATTTACCACTACAACCCACTGGGTTTATAGGGGCCTGCAACCAGTTTGCAATGTGGCTTGACTTGCCATCTTCTGGATATACAATTTTTGATGCAAGTCCTACAGGTTCGGGATTGCCTATCAATGGTGCTCTATATAGCAGTACATGGGCATTGCCCACTCCATTTCCAAAAGGCATGGAAGTGATAACCAAGGGGACAATTAATGATAATTTTGCTACTGGAAAAATCGCTCATGGTGTTACTCCTTATAAAATTTTCATTAGAACGGGTAAATCTGTTAGCATTACTTCCATAGATACTAAAAGACATGGAGTAACAAATTTAATTGTTACCGTAACAAACGCTCTTACAAGTACATTGCAAAACGGAATTTGGCAAATAGTAAGCGAGGCATACCCGAGATATTTTACTTATGGTAATTATATGGTCACTATTGATGAGCAAGGTAATTTACAAAATCTTGTTTTGACAAATCCTTCATTATATACTTCTTCAGAAATGTTGGTATTAGGTCAATCACAACTATTTGCCGATAATGATTCGCTTGCTTTATTTGTTGAAAGTCCTGGAAGTTATGCTTTGCAATCGCAAAATGTTAATATAATTAATCCAATTTCAGTTAAGCAGGAGCAAAAATTGAGAATGAAATATTGTATTTTCACGGCATTCGCCTACAGCGACAATAAAATATATGCTTTGGGAATCATGCCTGGAGGCAATTTAATATATTCAGAAACAAGCACTTGGGATCAAACACAAGCTTTAAATATTTCGCTGATTGAAGGCAATCCAAAAGCAAGTGAGATAACAGGAACAGAAATCAATGTTTTTAACGACGATAACTACAACGGCTTAGTATCCACTAATTGTCCAGCAATTGCAAAAACAAATAGCACTGAAGTAATAGTGTTTTATATTTATAGCGCGAGTAAGAAACTATTAAACAGTATAGCAATTTATGCTAGAGTAATCACGGCTAATGCTCCTCGCCCCCCAGTGTTGTTGTTTGACTTTCAATCATATCTTAAAAGTGCAATATCTAAAGCCGGTCTTTCTAGTTTTGCTTTAGACCCTATTAATCAACTTTCTATTTACACTGACGAATTTACACAAAATTTATACCATTTGGTTTTTGATTGCTCTAATAAAGTGTTTATTATGAAAATATTATATTCATTTGGTGTGTTTAATTTTGTTGATGTGGCCATGATTTTAGGAACTTACAAAGATAAAAAAACTTCTTTTGAAAAAGTTTTATACGAGTCGATTGTAAGTATAGGAAACATCATAGTGTTGAATTTGAATGAAAAATATGAAAACCCTTATCAAATAAACTTATCTGGATCACAAAAATTGGGTATTGTAGATTATGATGGTTTCTTTATGGGAGTACAATTTTTAAGTGGACAATTAATGAAAGAAATTGTTTTTGAAAAATCTCTCACTGTGAAAGCAGAATTGAGAACAATTGGAGTAAAGCCAGGATAATTAATTAATAATTGTAAAAAATAACTATGCCAGATATACTGCCAATTTTTAATAAAGGGATGTTTCCATATTTAAAAATTGACGAAAATCTCACTTTAAAAATAAAAATAGAACTTGGTTATCTTGTTGTGCCTCCTCGAAACGTTATGCTTCATTCGTCGGTGTTTGACAATGTGCAAAATTTTTATTATCCATCTCCTGGAGGAAGACAGGGAAACAGTTTCTTATACAATGAAGTTTTTAAAAAGGCTAAATCAGACTCGCTGCGTCAAACTACCACGGGTGTAATGCCTAAACATATTGATATACAGGGTGCCCCTTACTCCACTTTTATAGATGGCTCTCTGCAGCCAGGTAAAGTGCATCCCTATTATGATCTAATACAAGCACCTCCTGATGTCTCAGATTATAATCCAAGTTTATATGCTCAATTTAATCAAAATACAAGCCAAATACAATCAAATTTTCAAGCGACACTCAGTGAAAACGCACAAAAAGTTTCAGATCAGACATCAAAAGTAGGTGCAGTATATGTTCCCGCTACTTCTAAAACAAACCAATCTGTGCAAGCACTAGGCTTACCTACATTAACCACATACAACGTATGGGCGATAGATGGATTTAAAGTAAATAATTTTGTAAATGTAGGGTTTTTGGGATTTTATCCCAAATCTGGAGCAAACATAGCAGATTTGCAACCATATGCTCAAACATGGCCTTATTCCAACACTGCTGGCATTCAAGTATATGCGTCTAATTCAGAAGTTTCTTTAACAAGAAAATATCCATTAATACAAGATATAGCCCACGATCCTGCTGCTAAATTTACTATTTTTAACAATGCGATCAATATTGATAATTTTTCAAGTTCGGCAAATGTTCCTTATCAGGCACAAAACGTGGGCTTGGGGTTTGGAACACAACCTGTTGGGTTTACTTTAAGGTTTGATGCAGTATATACAAATACTGTTCCGGTTTCCACTGATAATACATCTAAAGGTTCTTTGATAGAACCGAAGATACTTATCTCTTGGGGTGCCGTTGGAAGCACCACAGAAGAAATAAACAGAAACTACACATCAAATAAAAAAATAGGACTTTATACACTTGATCTCACTCCTGGTACACCGCCAAAACTATATTTCAATTTATCTACACAAGATTTATTTGAAACTGAAAGAGATCTTAATGCATACTCTGTTGAAATAGAAAACTTAAAACCAGTTGAATTGCAGCAATCAGCATCAGGTGTGAAGTTTTCGAATTCATATGAATTATATGTTTATTACACTGGATCGTTGCTGCATATAGGCAATGATCCAGACCCTAATACCTGGTCTGCTGTTAAAGGCTGGAGTGCTCAATCTGCAATAGCATTAAAACTACCCACTACCACCCCTACGCCTTCACCTAGCCCATCGCCTACCTCTACACAGCAGCCTGACATTAAAAAAGAAACTTATGCACACTACCTGGACCAAAATTCAAAAATTAATATATATGCAAGATATATGAACTTTGTATTTTATTATGGCCCCCCTTTATTTTCTCCCTTTGACAAAGACAATAAGACTAATAATAAAATTGAAGACCCAAAACAATATTTGAAAAACACTTTAAATCAAGTGAGTACCACTTTGATGGCGACAGTGCCGCAAGGATTGACAGCGGATGATTTTGCTGCCCAAATGCAAACATCAATTAAGAAAAATATTTTACAAGAGTCGGCGGGAAATTACGACGAGACAAGTGTAAACGGAAAATATGGAGGAGCGTCAATATATAAAGACATAAGATCGGCACAAAATGTACTAGAAAATATTGAAGTAAGAGTGGATTCTTTAGGTACAAATTATTCTGAATATAATTATAATGTATTTGGGGTAAAAATAACTATGCCATACGATCTTGGCGGACATACGTATGTAAAGTTTTATCCTGGCATAGAAATAAATGAACCAGATATTTTGTCTTCTTATGCATATTATGATTTAAAACTTGATGATCCGGCCCTTGACATTTCCAACATATTAACGAGTAGTTTAACATATTTAACAGTTAAGAAATTTATAGAAGATTCGCCCTCTAGTACAATTAAGCAAAATGCCAATTTTAAATTTTTAAACCTCAATCGATCCAAAGTAGGTAATCAAATTTTACAGTTCATGAGAAATAATGTCTCTGCTATTAGAGTTACCGCTGGATATGGCGAGAATATGAATATATTTTTTGAAGGTATTATTAATAACACAAGAGTGGTGGAAAGTTTAGATAAAACCGAAATTGAAGTGGAGGCTGAAGATTTATTAGCTCACTTGTTTGAAAGAAAAGAAACTTGCATTGTGTCAAGAACAAGAATAAACTTTTTGGGCATGAAATTTTATGATATTATCAAACAGTTGGTGTATTACACTGAGATGAATGATCATTTCAGGTTACGATTGGGCACCGACGACGGAAAATCTTTGTATTATAATTTAAAAAATAATAATAATTTTAGAATACCGCCTACATTATCATTGGCCAGTAAGGTAAGTTTAGGAAATGTCTTTGTGGCAGCATATGAAGCGGATCAAAATTATCTTAACGTATTGAAGGTGATTATACCTCTAATGCTACAAGGCCCCACTCAAGTTCAAGGAACAAACTCAATGGTGCCATTTGACATTCCAATTTTATATTGGTATTCTAGTGTAGAAAACAACCAAAACGTAGATGGAATTATAATGTCAAGTAGAACTGATGCCATCAGGGACAGGGATAAATTGTTCATAAAACTTGCAAGTACTATGAAGGATAAATCCGTTAAACAAATTACAGATTTACATGGCACAGTATTTGGAGAAGATCAAGTTTTCACTTCATCTAGTGAATCACTCAATCTTCAAGCGATAGGTTTGTATAGAGGACTTGGAATTGATAATGTGCCAATTTATGCCCAAGTAATAAACTCGAATTCACTTACGCCAACACCCGATATTAATGCACAAGGTTATATTGGCTATAACAGAACACTTCTTTTTGATAAGCCTAATGCGAATTTTACTGGAGGATTAGTACCCACTCTTCTTCCAAATGAAAGGGCTGCTTTTAGATTTGTTCAAAGATATATGTCATCAATTTTTAATTCAATTTATGAAGATATACAATTAAGGGTTATTGTCACTAAGCCTCTCAAAGAATGGGGTCATTTCTTCCTTTATTTACAAGATGAAAATAAACCACTTAATTCAGGCCCAGACGATAGTTATCTCTATGGCTCAGTAACATATAATTTTAACATTCAGGATAATTTAATTATCGCTGATATTAATGGCTCAAAGAAACCAATTCAGGGCGCAAAATAATCAAGGTTTTTTGTTGCTTTTCACATAAAAAAATATTATGAAATTTGAAAGTTTGTCTGAGGCAATTAAATATTATACTAATGATTCAGCAAATATTTTAGCAAATGCATCCCCGTATGGTGTTGTGGCTGTCGAAACTAATACAATCCCCGCAAACAACATCACATTTAAGCAGTCAAATACACCAAATGTAATCACTTATGGTGAAACAATCTGGGGTTTTGGAAGAATCACAAATACAAGTAAGCCTTCAGTATGAACCAAACGCCAATTTACGCATTACAATATTTCGTCCCAAACATGGTTATTGGGTCAGATATTGATTTAGATAAGAACAGATTTCAAACAATCGAAAGTCAACTTTACAATATCTATAATATTTTTGGCAATGGTGTAATAACTCAATATGATTCATCGGGCGCGGCCTTACCATCGTGGAATATTTCTCCTGTCACCGGCAAAGCCTCTATACAAATAAGTGCTGGTAAAGGTCACATTGGCTACGTGTACGCTGAAACTACAAGCCCCGTGCAATTAGATTTAGTTGTGCCAGCAAATGTTGGGAATAGTCCTTTTTCTTATTACATTTACGCTAGTCAAACCGACACTACGCCAGTGGACAAAACAGTGAATTTTATTTCATCTGCCACTCAAATTTCTGATCCAGTAAATTATATAAGTTTAGGTTTGGTTACAATAACTATTGATACAAATAATAATTATTTGTTTAATATTGATACTACAATTAAACAAATAATTTCTCTTACTGGTACTCTCACTACTTTAATTAAAAATCATGTTCATATTGGTGGATCAAACAATCCTTCACCAATTGATTTAGGAAAACATGTAACTGGATTTTTATCATCTGATCATATTGCAGAATTAGACTTGGCAAAAGTTACATCCGGGACACTAGATCCAAACAGATTGCCACAAATTGATCACAATTCATTAAAAAATATTGGTACCCTCACTCATACACAAATTGACTCTTTGATCTCTGATATCCAAAATGCTTATTCCACGGGTGTATCTACTGTTTTTCCTAA
>Ga0114963_10002524_pt1 | contig 12515 bp, 9 predicted proteins | sample C_131016_EF_Meta_FD_87019 | JGI IMG/M metagenome (GOLD analysis project Ga0114963, IMG submission 87019) | Freshwater microbial communities from Lake Croche, Canada to study carbon cycling - C_131016_EF_MetaG | ecosystem: Environmental > Aquatic > Freshwater > Lake | place: Lake Croche, Canada...
ATAAACGCGCGAGGATCGATTCTGGCGAGCCGGGCACGTTTCTGGACATGAGCTAAGCCGGAGACGTTCAAAGCTCTTTTCATCTATCACTTGTCTAACGTCGCACTTGGCACGGAAATGCACTATTGAGACAGTTCCCAACAAGCTTAGTGGCCCGGTGATTCAATGGAGTGATTCAAACGGGTGTTTCAAATGGGTGATTCAAACAGGCACTTCGGACGAGCACTTCGGACGGGCGCTTCGGACGAGCACTTCGGATGGGCGGCAGTAATGATAATGAGATTCAGTCGCAATAGGGGGGGCGGGGGTCAAATCGGAGCTGTGGGTAAAAATCTTGATTGATAACCTACCCAAGCAAAAAATGGCTAAAGGGGACTAATATACTTGACAGACATGACTATTATGCTAGGTTTTGCATGAGCCAGTGTGTATTGCATTGGTGACACATTAAATACTTTATGTCTAGTCCTACTGCATACGATCTACAAGGGCAAGGTGGAGGCATCGTGCTCTCTACTGCTGCTACTACTTTCACTGGTCCGATTCGATGGATTCAGGTTGTGAATGACGCTGTTCTGGCTACTGTGGCGAGTTCTACTGGGAGTATTGCTGGTGCGTCTCGGTTGCAGACTATTACGTTGCCTGCCGGTCTTGGTATTGGTGGCAACTTTAGTCAGGTTGTTTTGACTTCGGGAGTTGTGATTGTTTATTACGCATAATGTCACAGTTCGCCCAAGATGGGAGTGCTAGCATTGACGGCGGGGATCGTGGCTTTGTAAGCATCAACCAAAGACTTCAACTTAACCAGCTCGAAGGGGGTGAGGTGAGGGAGTCGTTGAATGGGCGCATGGAGGGGTATTGGAAGCCACGTAGGAACGTGGTGAGCAAGACTGGTGCATTGACCAGCGGGCAGACTACATTACGACTTCCATTCCTCTTAATTGATTCAGTCAAGACGATTTCAGCAGCAGTATATTCAAGTAATTTGGTTACGATAACTGTGACTGGTCATGGATTTGCATCTGGATCTTCTGGCTATGCTACTGTGGCCGGATTGACTTTTACTGGAACTGATAACAATGGGCCAAAGGTATTGACTTATGCCGGAGTGAATACATTAACGTTTCCTGTATCTGGAGTTACGAATGTAAATGGAACTGGAACATTGTCACAAATGGCGATTAACGACAATGCCAGTTCTAATGTCAGAGCATCCTGTCTATTTAGTGATCCTAATAATTCCAATAAAGAGTATGCAATAATTGCATTGGATACTGTAGCCAAGAAAGTTGATTTGAATGGATATGCGATTACGGATATTCAGTATCCTTCTGGGGAAATACTAGGTAAAGATACTGAAATGATTCAGGTCTTTGATAAGGTGATGCTTTTCAGAGATGGTAAGCAGGCTCTTGAGTGGTATCCAAATGGCAGGCCGATCATATCAGCATCGCAATCAGGGACTGTGGTCACAATGAATGTCAAGGAGCATGGACTAGTCACTCTCGACTCGGTTGTGATTTCTGGGCTTACTGGTGGATCTACACCAGCCAATGGACCATTTGTCGTTACCGTCACTGGTCAAGATACGTTCACATACACTTTCTCCACTAGTCAAACTGTCAGCTCATTTGGAGTGACAAATTCCGTAGTCAATGCCGGGTTCAATCTGTCTCCCGGTGGAGCATATACTCAGCCACAAACATTTATTGTTGCAGGAACCAATATAGCAGCGTCAAACGGACTAGTTACTATTGATAAAAACACGCTTGGAAACACAACAATAACAAAGGGTAACATTATTGTTATTTATGAAACGACTATTGACGAGTTCGCCTCAATAGTTGGAAAAGAATTCGAGGTGGTTTCCGCAAACACCACAACAGTGACATTTTATGCTCCTGTTGGGACTAAAGGCTCATTTACTGGAAGTCTTCAATTTGGCGGACGATTTAGCGTAGGAGGTGGCTTCATGCACCAACCCGGTGCTCCTTGGGGTGTTCACTTCCAGCGTCGATTGTGGGTTCCTTACTATTATGATCAATCTGGAGCTTATAATGGAGCATCCTATACAAGCCGTAAGATTGCTGATGAGATTGCTGTATCAGACATTTTAGACACAACTACATTTGACCAAATTGAGAACCAATTTCGTATTAGTGGTGGAACTGCTGACTACGTAGTTGGAATGCATGGATTCTATGATGATGGCCTTGTTGTTCTTAATCGCAATAGCCTGCATATTATCAAAGGAACGCAAGGAAGTCTTCGTGATGTGGTTGTTAAAGAACTTACGTCTGAAGTTGGTTGTTTGTCCCGTAAGTCTGTCGTTATGCGGGGGAGCGTAATGTTCTTTCTTTCTGATGACGGTGTATATGGTATTGAGTTTTTCAACGACTATAATCTAAGAGGTTCTGAACAACCAATATCAAAGAACATTCAGCCATACATCGACAGGATCAATGTTAATTATGCAAATGGATCAATAGGTGTTATATTTAAGAACAGGTATTATCTTGCTGTTCCGCTTGATTCAGCTCGTGGAGCCGGAGATGCTTATGGTAATAATACCATATTGGTGTATAACTTTCTTAATAATGGGTGGGAATCACTAGATACTTTTGGAGACTCAAGGTTCTTTATTAAAAATTTCATAGTTGGGAGTGCTGATGACAGAGACAATATATATGCAGTGACGTCCAATGGTGGACTGCATCAAATTGAAGCATCTGAAAGCTCAAATGATTCTTTGAATATAGACAATTCTGCAAATGTTGTTTCTCCATTGATTAACTCTTCATTAACTACAAGAGGATATGATCTTGGGACTATGGATAGGAAGAGATTCACGGATGCTCAAATCAACATTCAATCACTTGTTGGTCAAAATTCCGAATACGACGTTGCTTTTTCCGCAGAAGATCCTGACAACGCACAATCAATAGGGACAACTACAACTCTATTGGGAGGATTATTGATTCCCACTACTAATTCTGAGGCTGAGACAGCAAGCATTCGATGTAGGCTTGGAGGCACCAGAGGATTTACTGGAACAATGATTTTAACAAGAACTATTGGATCACCAAAGATCAATTCTGTTAAGATTACCGGTTCTATTACAAACAGACAAATCATTTCACAAAAATAAAATATGGGAGCAATTATTACAAGTCAAAGTTTTGCTACAAATGATCTAATTACTAGCACTACGCTGAATAATATCTTGGGTTCAAGTTCTATTGGTTCGGCAGCAATTACTGGAAGCACACTTTCTGTTACAAGTGGGAAGTTATCTGTCGCATCTGGAGGAATTACATCGAATGAGCTTGCTACCAATTCAGTATCGACTACTGCAATTATTGATGCGAACATTACTCCTTCAAAATTGTCCAGTTCTGACTTTGGAGACTTCACGGTAGCAAGCGGAGTAGCAACGATTGATGCTGGTGTCGTTACTTTCACAAAGATTGCTACGGCCGCAGTTGGAACAGTGGCTGAAGTCAAAGCGCAAACCGCATCAAAGTTAGTTACAGCGGATAATGTGAAGCAATCACCACCAGCCGCAAAGTCTTATGGCAGTTTTACTATTACAACGAGTGCTCGGACTATTTCAGGATCATATAATGTTGCATCTGTAACTAGAATTGACAGTAAGAACTCTCAAGTTACTTTTACTTCGAATATGGCTGATGCTGGATATTCAGTTATTGCCCAATATAATAATTCTGGAACAACAATGCCTGCTTTTGATCCAATCATAGCTGTATTTAACAAAACAACAACTGGATTTAAAATTTACTATAATGCAGGAGAAGTTTCTAATGGGAATATCGACTTTATTGTCTTTGGAACTCTTGCATGAACCAACATTTAGAAGAAGCAATAAAGATATATGGTGAAGAATTTCATAAACTTTTGTATTGGCATTTATGCTTTGGTGTTGTCATCTGTGACTCAGAGTGTTTTGCTTTTTGCTTCTATTCTCAAGAGGAATCTCCAGAACAAGCTTGTGAAATTCATCATTCTGACACACTATTTGTCACCATGTGCATTGGTGATATGCGAAAATCTCTTGGAAAGTTCTGTGATGACTTTGAATATATCGCATTCAGACGCGAGTTCAAAAATTCACCTCGCATAAGAATTTACGACATGCAACAATTTTACTCAAAACTCAAATAAAAATATGGGAAGCGCACCAAAGGTTCCAAAGCCTCAAGATCCACTAGCTCTTGCAGGAGGACAATCTAAACAACTACTTGGATATTATGGATCGCAAGTTCCAGAATGGCTTAAACTTCAAGGAGATCTTGGCCCACAAATCATGGGTCAAATGTTTGACCAGACCAATCAATTTCTTGGTGGAGTAAATGGCCAAGAGGGATATCAAGGTCTTCAATTAAGTGCTGGACAACAAGCTGGAAAAACACTGGAACAGCTTCGTGCAGAACAATTTGGCCAAATGACCGGACAAAGTGGGCTTGCACGTGGATTGATGCAAGCGATGTCCCCAGAACAAGCCGCTGCTGTTCAGGGATTTGCCACTGAAGCTCAACGCGCAAATGCGGCCGCTCAAGGAGTAACTCCAGAAGAACAGCGGATGTATCAGCAAACAGCCCGTGAAGCGGCATCTGCTTCCGGGAGGCTTGGTGACAACTCGGCTATTGCTTCTGAAATCATGAAACGAGAAGATTTAATGGCTCAAAAGCGTGCTGAAGCAGCAAACGCATCAAATCGATCATATCAAGCTGCTCAAGGATTTTATACTCAGCCGGGATTGAATCTTCTTGGCCAAGCTCCATTGTCATATGCTGCTGGTCAGCAAGCTCTTGGAACTGCTCTCACATCTGGTCCTGCTTCCTCTGGTAATTTTGATTATAATGATCCATTAAATTATGCTAATCAACGAGCATCTGCAATCGACAAGCAAAAAATGGCTCAGTTCCAAGCAGATCAGCAGCATAAAGCACAAGTGATGGGAGGTATATCACAAATAGCCGGACTTGCACTAGCTCCATTTACAGGAGGATTGTCAGCAGGACTTGGATTGAGTGGTCTTGCTGGTGGAGCGGCTGGTGCTACTGGACTTGGTGGAATGGGATTGTCCGCTGGCATGGGACTAAGCAATTTATTTGGTGGGATTCCTAAAGCGACTCCAGTATATTAACCTCACAACATAATATCATGGCACTTACAGGAGGAAACATAGCATTCACTGGCTATCAACAACCGGATTATTCTGGTGTAGTTCAGGCAGCCGGATTACCAATGCAAGTTATTGGTCAAGGAATTGACGAATACAAGAAAGCTCAAGAAGATCGTAAGAAACTTGATGCAAGTATTAAAGCGAGTATTACTGGTATTGAAAGCGCGATTAAAATGGGGGACAGCCTTGGGATTGATACAAAATCAAGCTTACAGCCATATTTGGACCAAATGCGTGATCCTAATGTATCTCCTATGGAGGCAGCAGCTTTCGGTCGAGAAGCAGCAAATGGAATTAGCAATATATTGAACTTTGGAACAAAAGCAAATGAGTTTAACCTTCAAAAATCACAAATTGAACAAGCGGCTGCTGCAAATAAAGCAAAAGCTATTGCTGAGGCAAATAAACCGGGCGATATTGTTAATATCCATACTCCAGAAGGGGACAGACAAATGCTTCGTAACCCTCAAACAGGAGCATTGGAACCTCTCAAAGTTGCAGGAGTTTCACAAGGAACCTCACTTGTAGATCTCGTAAAAGGATTTGAGGGATTCAATCCAAACGCTTATGGTGACTACAAACAAACAAGTATTGGATATGGAACAAAGGGTAAAGAAGGAGAAGTCCTGACTGAACCGCAAGCATCCGAGAGATTAAATACTGAACTTTCAGGTCATGCAAAAACAATTGAAGATGCTTTTAAATTAAAAGGAATAAAGTTTAATCAAAACCAACTTAATGCTCTTACTTCATTTGATTTCAATACAGGTCGCGGAGCTGATTTAATCCAAAGATTTGGTGATAAACCAGAAGAATTAGTTTCAAAGATGCTGGAATATACTAAGGCCGGAGGCGGAGATATTCCCGGTCTAGTTAAGCGAAGAAACATAGAAGCGGCCTTGTTTATGACCCCGGAAGAATCCCCTATTGGATTTAAACCTACACCTGATAAACAAACATTTCGTCCTGCAACTGATGAAGAGTTAGCACGATATCATGCAGTTGCGGGACAGATGAGCAGCACAGGAAGATTCTTCCCAGTTAATCTTCCACCAGGAATGACAGTTGAATCAGATGGTCATGGAGGAATCAAAGTGATTCAAGGTTCTGGAGTTGGTGGAACTGGAGGAAAAGAACCAGCAGTAAAATTAGGAGAAGGACAACAACTTGTTCCAGATCCTAATAGCCCAACTGGAAGTAGAATAGTTCAAACTCCATCAGATCTAATTAATAAAAACAAAGATGATTTCAGTAGTTATGTTTCACAAATTGCTAACTCTTATGCGGGACTTGATCGAATGGGCAAGGCTGTAACTGGAAACAATAGTAATCCAATGAACTATTTGGAGTCAACGGAAGGTGGTCAAACTTTGGCTCGTATGTTTGGATCTGACCCACAAGTATTGCGTGATAGAATTAACACTATGCGTCCAAATATCATAAATGTTATTAGAAAAAGCTCAGAAATGGGAGCAAAAGGAATGGATTCTGAAAAAGAACTCTCATTTTATCTTAGTGCATTGGGAGATCCTAAGATTCCAGTTGAAGCAAATATTAAAGCACTTGATACTCTTGATAAGGTCTATGGAAATGGAAAAGCTGTTGATGCAATCATTTCAGATTTCCCAGAATTGAAGAAGAGAGTTGACAAGTATGATTTACAGTTTAACAGCTCATCAACAAATGCTGATAAGCAGAATCAGCCCCCCCCAAAAAAATCAAATGATCTTGAAAGTAAATCACAAGCAATTTATAAAGAATTTGGAATTAAATGAGTAATTTTATTAAAGAAAAATCAGATATTGAAGCTGAGTTTCCAAAGATAACTGAAGCAAATAAAATAATTGCTGAAAATCTTCGTAAAGCAAAAGCATCAGGTGACAATGAATTATCTAAACATTTAACTGAACAGCTTCAAACAATGAAGGATAAAGAAGATTTCCTTCAAAATCAATATAGTTCAATTTTAGATCAACAAGCAAAGACTCAGCAAGAAAAAATTGCTAAGCTTGGAGAAGAGCTTAGAACTCCAAATCCACCAAATATACAAGCTAATTTTTCTCCTTTGGGTTTTGGCTTTCCAATGGGTGGAGGCATGACTGGAAGTGAAGCCTATCGAACAAAAGAACAATATAATCAAAGGCAACGAGATATTATTTCTGAAGTTTATCATGCTCCAGTAAATCCTAAAGGATTGGCAGCTGAACAACTTCCGACTGGAGTAAGAGCGGGCGTTGGTGCTTTGCCAACTCAAGAATCCAAACTCCAATATCTGCAACAAAAATATCCAAATTCAGATATTGCTCCAATTGATGTTGGTGGAAATACAGAATACTTGATTAAGAATACAGATGGAACAAGTTTTACAACCTTAGATAAAGGTGTTGCTGGAACAATTGCATCTCTTGCTGTTGAAGCTCCAATTATGGCTGGCTCAACTGCTGCTGGAATAGGAACTGCAATGGCAACAGAAAATCCAGTGCTGGGAACGCTTGCTGCTGGAGCAACACAAACAGCACTTGGAACTACTGCTGATTCCATAACAAGAGCTTTGCTTGGAATGCCACAAAATGTAGGAGAGAGTCTTGGCCGTAGAGGGACTGAGGCAGCTATTGGAACTTTAATTGGACTCGGGACAGATATAATTCCAGCATCAGTAATTGCAGCAAGAACACCAAGTAAATTTAAAAATGATTTCTTAAATGGTTTTCGAGAAACTTTCGACAGATTGGGAATTGATAAATCTTTGGTTCCCCCCGGATCTCAATTTGGACCACAAGGTCTTGCAACGGCTCAAGAATTAGCAGGAAAATTCGAAAAATCAAATCTTGCTGGTTATTACAGGAAAGCACAAGAAAGCCTTATGGATATTTTTGGGAGAGTGAAAAAAGATATTCCAACTACAGCTAATGATTATGGATCAATTGCTGTAAATTTAGATGGACAACGCCGCGCTCTTGCAAATAGTATTGGATTAGCAAATAATAAAAATGCTTCAGTTATTGAAGATGCAATCACCCAAATACTTAAACCTAAATCTATAATCAATGTTGATAATTTAGGAGAGACATTAAGAGATACTATTGCATCTTCTGAAAAACAAGCAATTGATTTGACAAATTCAAAATATAAAGAGATGGCGCAAATTGCGGATAATGCTGGATTTCAGATAACCGCAAAAGACATGCTTGATTTAGTTCCCGAAATCAAAAGAAGAATAAATCGAGGTGGGTCTTACGATGAAGCAGCAGTAAATGCAGTAGAAAATAGGCTAAGAACAATAAGAGACGCTCCAGATCTTATTGCTAAGCTTGAAATTAAATTAAGTAATGCAAAAAAAGAAGGGGAAATTCAAGACTTAAGTCAAAAAATTAAAGATCTTCAATCAATAAATAAGCCTTTGGATTTTAATTCATTTGATGATTATATCAAGGAGTTTAATAATGCTAGACCAGAAGGTGGAGCAGTTGGCGGAACAACAAAAGATGTTTTTGGATCTAAATTATCAAATGAATTGTCACAATTAAGAAAAAACATTTACGATCAAGTTAATGAAACACTTCCTGATGGGACATCGCGTAATCTTGGTGCTGAATTTGAAAAAGCCACACAATTGGTTAAAGCAAGACAAGCTTTTGAAGGTAATACTCTTGGAGGAATTTTGAAAGAAGTTGTAGGAGAACAGGCCACTACGCCAAGAGATATTGTAAGTTCTGTAATGAAAGAACCATTTACAATAAATCGTGTTTTAAAAGCATCAAGAGAACTTGAAGCGTCTGATCCAAGTCAAGTTGGAATAACGCAAAAACTCCAGCAAATGATGGGAACTCAGTATTTAAATGATATTGGTGTCGGCAGCAATAAGGGGATAACAAGATTAAATTATGATCAAGGAATGCTTGAATCATTATATGGAACTGAAGCAAAGGGAGTTGCTAGAGGACTTGACAGCTTAAATGATAAATTAAAAGTTTTGAAATCAGCTAGTATTCCTAATATGACACTTACTGATTTAAACCAATTATCTTCCGCATTAAGTGAAGATGCGAGAAATGAAATAGCTTCTGGAATCATTAAAAGAGATTCACTGCAAAAACAAGAAGAAGCATTAGTAAGATCGTCAGTTTTCAAGGCTGCACAAAAAGGAGACTTTAAAAATGTTGATCCAGATTTGCTTTCTAAATCTATACTTTCAAAATCAAGCACTATTGAACAAGCTAAAAATTCAATGTTAAAGCTTGGACAATCCTCACCTGAATCAAGAAATGTATTCAAAGGAGATTTCATGAGGAATTTTCTTGATGAATATCCCGGAGGAGCGCCCTCTTCTAATGCTCCATATACGCCATTGTTTGATACTAAAAAAGCTCTTGCAGATTTGGAATCTCCAATGGGAAAATCGCCATTGTATAAAAAACTTGAAATTGTTCTTGGAGAAGACAAGGCTCAGGAAATTTATGATTTGGCAAAAGCGTGGGAAGGAGTTAAAATTCCAGATATTAAAGCAAAAGGAAGTGGAATCAGAACGGTTGGAGGTCTTGATTGGCTAAATGTTGTTGTCCCTATTGGATCAATGGTATCAAATTTAAGAAATCGTTATATAGCTGGATTATTGGCCACTGGAACACAAAGATATGGATTGAAATCAGCTCTTGCAAGAAACGCATTACCGGGAGAAATAAATGACATTTATTTAAAGATATTCAAAGACATGTTTACTACAAGACAGGGAATTACTGGTTTGGCAAACCAAGCGTCAAGTGATCCTGAATTTTCTGCCGATTTGCAAAATAGGCTTCGTGAGTTTAATAAAAAACAAGGGTTGAATCAAAATCAAAATTAAGATTTTCTTTTGGGTATCTCTAAAAATAATATGATTGATGATCCAAACGAGAAGCTAAAGGCAGAATACGTCGATGAACGTGCTGATAAAGCGGCATGGTTTCTTGAGGTTCAAGAACGCGCAAGGTTGAACCCCGGAACATGTGTTGAACACTATGCCCCCAACAAGGCCGCAATGGCTCTGTGGCTTGCCGCGCAAGGAGCAAGGATAACCGACATACAAAAGAAGACCGGGCTTGGTAGAGAGACAATCAGGGGGCTGCAATGGCGTCATAATGACACCCTTGAAACAAAGCGTAAGGAGTTTTCGATGCGATATGCCATTGCAGCGCAAGATTATACAGACTTGCTCTTTGAACGTTCCCAACAACTGTTTGACAATCCAGATGAACTTGCGAAGATCAGTCCTGATAAACTAGCCGTAACCGTGGGAATCCTTACTGACAAGGCAGCGCAACTCACTGGAATGGCTTCCTCAATCGTAGAACACCGAAAGGGAGCAAGTCTCGATGATGCCGCAAAAATGATCTTTGACGCTAAAGCTCGAATTGCTGGCAGGATTAAAGAAAGCGCAATCGAAGCTGAAATCTTATGATTTGGAAAAAACATGCAATCCTAATTCCACCTACTGATGAGGAGATGGTTCAAATGGACCCTGCGGAATTGATTGCACTGCATTCTATTTATCACGAGGCTATTGAAAACGCTGAAAAAGATCCATATCACTATGGATTCCGACTCCCACACTGGGAAAAAGCAGAAAAGCAACTGCATGACGTTAATGAAATTCTTGCATTAGGAGGAAATCGTAGTGGAAAAACTCAATGGGGAGCATTTTCTGTTGTTCGTGCCGCCATTGAAAATCCCAAGTCTGAGATATTCTGTTTTGCTCAAACGTCTGAGGTGAGTATCCGTCAACAGCAGAGTGCCGTATGGGACTGGTTGCCAGAGAATCTCAAGACAAAGCAAACGAGCGCAAATACTTACATCTCTTACAAAAAGAAAACGGGATTTACAGACTCATCATTGATTCTCCCGAATGGATCTCAAATAATTTTCAAGACTTATTCCCAGTATCAAAATAATCCAACTATTCTTGAGGGTGCTGAACTTGGTTCTAGGAATGCCGTATGGCACAATATTGGAGTGTGGATGGATGAATACCTTCTTGGACCAGATTTGATTGGGACTCTACGCTTTCGATTGGCTACGCGGAATGCCAAGATGCTGGTAACGTTTACTCCAATCGACGGATGGACAGAGGTTATTAAGGAGTATCTCGATGGAGCAACAACAATTGAATCCCGTCCTGCGGAACTATTGAATGGAGAACTTGTTCCATATCTCCAGAAATCAAAGAAACTGAATGCCTCTATTCACTACTTTCATTCACAAGATAATGCCTTTGGCGGATACGAGCGAATCAAAGAAACGCTTTTGGGCAGAACAAGGGAAGAAATCTTGATTCGGGCTTATGGCGTTCCAATGAAATCTCACGCTACTAAGTTTCCCAAGTTCAACAAGGTGGTAAATGTGGTAGAGCCAGATAAGATCCCAGCGCGCAACATTACACGATACCATGTTATCGACCCGGCTGGTGCTAAGAACTGGTTCATGTGCTGGATTGCTGTCGATGAAACAGGAACGTTTTGGGTTTATCGTGAATGGCCCGGAGTTGATGTCGGTGACTGGGCCGAATGGAAAAGTGGGAAATGGGTTCCGGGGCCGGGATCTAAAGGGCAAGGATTTGGTATTCGCGATTACATTGAATCAATTCAAGAAATGGAAGGCGAAGAAGAAATCTTTGAGAGGCTTATTGACCCACGACTAGGTGCTGCAAAGTATCAAGCTCAGGATGGATCTTCTTCAATTATTGAGGACTTAAATGAATCTGGAATGATTTGCATTCCTGCTCCCGGCCTTGATATTGACGATGGACTACAAGCACTTATCGGTAAAATGTCGTGGGATACCAGTAAGCCAATGGACTCTGTGAATCGACCAAGATTCTATGTAAGCTCTGATTGCGAGAACATTATCCAAGCATTATCCGAATACACTGGAGAAGGTGGACTCAAGGAAGCGTGGAAAGATCCAATCGATGTTTGCCGTTACGCTGCAATCGCAGGAATAGATCATGTTGACAATAGCCAATCTTTTGTTACAACTCATGGGTCAGGCGGATATTGATTATGAAAAAACAAGCAAAAAAAACAGCAAAGCGAGGTCGCCCAGCAAAAAAAACGCTGACTATTGATGAGTCTCTATGCAGCATTGATAATCTTATTGAGCAACAATTTGATGAAAAGTTCTTAGTTGTAAGATCATGCAGTAATCCAAATTGGGTGATTGTCCGAATGGATGGGCAACCAATACCGGTTAAGTGCCCAAATCGACTGTCAAATAAATTGCTTGGCAAAATGATTAAAATAAGATTAGTATCATCCGATCCAGAAGATTATTACGA
>Ga0114963_10002525_pt1 | contig 12512 bp, 10 predicted proteins | sample C_131016_EF_Meta_FD_87019 | JGI IMG/M metagenome (GOLD analysis project Ga0114963, IMG submission 87019) | Freshwater microbial communities from Lake Croche, Canada to study carbon cycling - C_131016_EF_MetaG | ecosystem: Environmental > Aquatic > Freshwater > Lake | place: Lake Croche, Canada...
CATATTGACTCTTCCTTTTCTAGTACCTGATTTAAGAGCATAGAATCTTTTCCCTCGCTCATTCCATCCATAGTCGTACTCATCGCGATTATCCATTCCTGATTCATCGGCATAGATAATCATCTTTGGATCGATACCACTGAGCTTTTCTAAGAAAGTTTGGCGTTTGCTTTCATCACGTTCTTTGTACCCATAAGTTTTTTTTTCGAGTCAATCCAATACGTTTTAGCGCTCTTGGATTACTTCTATTTCGGCTGTGAGTCGAGATGGCATCTCTACTAGTTCATCCCAAGACATTGCCCACAATTGTTGGGCTTTCAAATTACCATAACGAAGTATGGGATCACTTTGAGTTCCATGAGATACCAGAGCAAAAGGAGCATAATATAAATCACGAGCAACATCAAGGCTGTCAATAAGGTTACTACCAGTGAGATATTTATAACTCTGGCTCATTAAATTACTGTACTCAATTATCTCAGGGTGCTCAAATAGCTCGATCATACTATTTTTCTTTTAAAGCCCTCTTGGATAATCAAAAAGCCAAATATAATCATTAACATCGGCTCTATAATAACTCCCACTCCAGGCATATGGGGAGAAAGAATATATGATTTGGGTATTAATAATAAACCAAACAAAATTGTATAAATTAAATCATTTTTTGTTTCTCTGTTGTCGTTAACAAAAAAAGCCATAGGCAGAAAGATATATAAAAGCCTATAGTCAGTTGAGGCTGGAGGTAATAACAGCATCAAAAAAGTTATCAGTGCAATTATTTTCCAAAACTGTCTTTCTTTAAAGAGGATATACCAAGCTGTGACTAAAAATATAATCACTGAAAGTATTGTACCTATGTTAAATAATAAGGGAGGCCAATTCTCAACTATTTCTTGATCACCCAAATTGCCAAAAGACATAACTATATATAAAAGAGATTTTAACATTCCTATTATGTTATGGCCATAACCCCATAGTAAATTGTGAATTACACCTCTAGTAATTACCTCATTTTGATTGTTTTTTGTAGCTGATAAAATAACCCAAAAGTTATCCTTGAAGCAAAGAGCAGAGGCAATATTTATAATAACCGAAGAGATAATTATAAAAAATATATTTTTCCATTTCTTTTCAATCACTAATAATAATAAAAATAAAGAGGGAAATGGTTTAATGGCAATGGCTAGAGATAGGCAAATTGAACCCAAGAGAGCTTTCCATTTATTGTTGTTATTATAAAAATAGCAAAATCCAACCACAAAAAGAAATACATAACCCTCTAGATTTGCTCGATCCATGGTAAAAAGAAATGGATAGCTAGTTAAAGAGAGTATGAAGATATCTCGCAAATTTGCTAGTTTATTATTCTGAGAAAAATTTTTAAATACAAAATTAGACCAACCAATTAAAAATATACCCAAGAAAATCCATAGACTCTTACCATGTATGAGGCTAAATGGATAGAAAAAAAGCTCACCAAAAGGATAATAGACAACACTAATTGACATGCATGTTGTCTCAACTCCTCTGCGCGAGTAAGGACTTAATGTCTTTCCACAATTGAGTGGTTTTAAAAAGTCAGCAAATTTATCGCCTGGATCAAACAAAAAAGTACTATATGGATAGTCATGTCCTAAATAGGCACCCATAAAGTAGTGATAGAAAACCGCTAAAACAAATCCAATAATCACTATGGTGCTTATGATTTGAATTTTTCTTGTTCTTTCCATCTCTAATTCCCTATTAAAGCACCATTTAGTATTGTCTTATTGTACTTTATCTTGCCAGTTTTTTAGGCTAAGCTTAGCTTGCTTTACAAAATTTAAGTCAATTAAAATTCTGTAACAATAGCTACTTTTTGCAGGTATCTATTGCATAATTTAAGGGTAAGAGTTTGTCCCTCTGATATGAAAGTACAACTTGAGCGAAGATTCACATCCTGCCCCTGTCAATTAGAATGCGTAGTTTGTAGAAACAAATTTGAGCCTGAGTCTATTCGATCTTATCTTTGCAATGATCAAGGACTGATTCAGGGTGATTGTTGTCCTGAGTGTTTAAAATTAGGCTCCCAATATATCCTAGAAAAATTGATTGAACAGACAAAAAAGATTCGAGAAAAGCTCGATAGCCTGTTTCTCGAATCTATATCTGAAAATAACGTTAGCTTACCCAAAATCTCTCAATGGTTTTCCAAATGGTTGGAAATTTTTATCCAAGAATCTTGTGAACTCAACGCGGCCAAAATGGGCTTTCGGCAAAGGTCAAAATTCACAATATTCTTCGAACAGGATTAACACTTAATGTCCGATCATCCAGGGTCTTCCCCCTGAATGCTCTTTGACTTTGGGAGATTTGGGATTGATTTCCTTTTGTACTAAACTGGGTTCCTTGCTTTCTTTTTTAAATCTCAAAGATCCAGAAAGTAGCATAGGTGGGGAAAAGATTCGCTGGGCTGTTTTTTCGCATTGGGGGCAAAAAGCAGGTTCATTGCATTGGCTAATAGTTCGCCATTGATCAAATGTTCCACATTCATCACAGCGATATTCATAAAGTGGCATAGTTTACTAGACCGGTAAGATATCTTTATCAAAAATTTCAGTTGGGATTGCCACGGTACAGCAAGCATTAGGTATATCCACAATACCACTGACGCGACCTTCTACAGGAGCACAACTCAAGAGCATATAAGCTTGCTCACCTGTAAAACCAAATTTTTTGAGATACTCAATGGCGTTCAAACAAGCTCGACGATAAGCAATATGAACATCCATATAGTACTGCTTGCCAGTAATCTCATCTACTGAGATACCTTCAAACACCAGATATTCACTATAGCGTGGTTCAACTGGGCCTGGTTTGAAAATTGGATTGACCATTGAGTATTTCTCCATGCCACCTTTGATTATGTCAACATGAAGGTCTATAAAACCTGACATTTCAATAGCTCCGCAGAAAGAAATCTCTCCATCACCTTGCGAGAAATGGATATCTCCCATAGAAAGTTTGGCGCCTTCAACATAGACAGGGAAGTAGATTCTAGTTCCTCTAGAGAGGTTCTTGATGTCACAGTTACCACCATGCTCACGAGGTGGAACAGTTCTTGCGGCCTCAGCGGCTACACGGGCATATTCAGATTGAGCTAAAGTGCCCAATATGGCATTTTTGGGCTCAGGTAATGCCGCCAAAACAGGCTGGCTACCAGAAACGCCAGTACCGTAAGTGCGCAGATCCGGAGCAGATTGTACTAACTCAAGCTCGCGCTTGTTCCATTTAGCTAATAATTCAGCAGAAGGAGCGCAGCCAATCAAACCAGGATGAGTAATCCCGGCAAATTTAACACCAGGAATATGGCGAGAAGATGTATAGATTCCCTGGAAATCCCAGATAGCTTTGGCAGGATCTGGATAGTGATCTGTTAAGAAACCACCACCGTTTTTCTTATCAAAAATCCCGGTAAAGCCCCATTCATCTCCTTGCAGTGCCCCAATATCGACCAAATCAACTACCAAAATATCGCCAGGTTGGGCACCATTTACCCAAATTGGTCCACTGAGAACATGCACAATACTGAGATCAATATCACGGATATCATCAGGATTATCATTATTTTTGATTTGACCATCGGTCCAATCTTTACATTCAATTCTGAAAACATCACCTGGATTGACTGAAGCAATAGCAGGAATATCAGGGTGCCAGCGGTTATGACCGGGCATATCCTGCTGATCCATTGGTTTGGTTAGGTCAACTTTAAAAAGTGTTTTGGGCATTGAGAAAATTCTCCTTGATAATTAGGGAAACTATTTACTTTATGTTGTCAAAACGTCACTAGGAAGTGCCTTGCAAGAATCGTGACATTGGGCATCCAAACTGCAACAGAGAGAACAGATAGATACATCATAGACAGGGCAATAGGCCATATCTTCTTTTTCGTATTCATGTTCACAGATTTTACATTCGGTCAATCCAACTACATCAGGATTGTCATGGAAATGTACATCTTTACGGGCAATATAGTACTTACCCTTGGTGATGATCGCGATAATTGGGGATAAAACCATAGCCAAGACAAGAGCTATAATCGCCGAGAAAGCTTGAGCAACCGGACCCATAAAACCAAAGAAGGCAATCACTGAGATTACAGAGGCAATCATCATTGAACCAAAACCTACTGGATTGAAGTTATAAAGATGCGCTCTTTTAAATTCAATATAAGATGGGCTAATTCCCAAAGGTTTGTTGATTACAAGATCAGCCACTAATGCTCCTACCCAGGCAACTGCCACGTTGGAATAGAAACCCAATACCCAAAGCAGGACATTGAATACACCCAACTCCTGTAGAGTCAAGGCAATGATCAAATGGAATACCAACCAAACTACCCGACCAGGGTGTGCATGGGTCAAACGGGAAAAGAAGTTAGACCAAGAAAGTGAACCAGAATAGGCGTTAGTAACGTTAATCTTGACTTGAGAAAGGATTACAAAGAACGTTGCTAAAGCCAAATAGACTGCTGGATTGGAGAACATAGCCTTGAAACCTTCAACATACATTTGAATTGGTTCATTAGCTTTGGCCATGTCTACACCATGTTTAACAGCAATAGAGGTGAAAAATCCACCAGTTAGCTGTTTCCACGCTCCAAGGATTACCCAGCCAGGACCTGCCAACATAACAGCCCACCACCATTTGCCTTTATTGCGACTGGTCAAATCGGGCATAAATCTGAGGTAGTCAACTTGCTCACCAATTTGAGCAATCAAAGATAGGGCAACTCCAACTCCAGAGGCACATAGTAGTGGGTCAAATCCACTGCCACTGGTAGATTTACCAGCAAAGCTAGTCCAGGTAGATAGCGCTTGAGGATCTTTCATCAATACAGCTATCCAAGGAGCAAACATACCCAATAGCCAGATTGGCTGAGTCCATACCTGCAAAGTAGCCAATAGGGTCATCCCAAATACCACCAGAGGGAAGATGGCAATGGTGCAAAGCAAATAACCCCAAGCCAAAGGCAGATGGAAATACAATTCCAATGCCTGAGCCATGATCGCTCCTTCTAGAGCGAAGAAAATAAAACAGAATGAAGCGTATATAACCGAGGTTAGGGTAGAGCCAATATAACCAAAACCTGCTCCTCTGGTCAGCAAGTCCATATCTATATTATACTTAGAGGCATAGTACGATATTGGGATGCCTGTCAAAAATATAATTATTGCCGCGATGATAATCGCCCAAAAAGAATTGGTAAAACCTGAGCTGATGGCGATAGAACCACCAATGGCAAAATCTGCAAGATAAGAAATACCACCTAGGGCAGCATTGGCAACGGTAAACTCGGACCATCTGCGAAAGCTCTTAGGAGCATATCTCAAAGAATAGTCTTCTAAAGTTTCGTTGACTACCCAAGCGTTATAATGTCTTTTCGTTTTTTCTAAACGATAAGCTGATGAAGTATTTTCACTCATAATCAATCCTGACTTTTTAATCTGAGTAGCTAATTTATAGCCTCATTGGTAAGCAAGTTTAAAGAGTAAAACATTAACATTCTGTTAAATTCATCACATTATTTGTCTGTAAATCCAGATATTTCTTACAAATTTTAAAAAAATTTTTTGTATTAATACACAAAAAGACTGCCCTAATTTGTTAGGGCAATTATTCTGATAGATATAATTATTAAACCAAAGAAAGTTCGCGTTGCTCTTGTTTGAAAGCAAAAACCTTAAGTACTTGTAATCTAACTATATATCTAGTAGAAATTGATTTATTAGAAGTGTTCTTAGCCAGGAACTTTAAAGCATCTCTCAGGCTATTACACGCGTCCCAAAAGGAATAGCCAAAATCAGCTGCAAGTCTTACTGCGCCTTGATCAGCCGTTGTGTCAATCAAGATAGCCTGCTCTCCGGTTTGACCTTGATAGAGCCGATAAGTGACCAAAGCTGTGACTAAGAGAATTACAGAAAGTGAAAAAACATTGTGTGAGAGAATTTCCATCAAAGAAGATGATACACCAATGGCAATGACAATTTTTTCCCAGCGATAATTAGATATTTTGTTAGACTTGATTTTGTAAATCTCATGCCAGAACATTAAATCACGTTGATTTGGCTCCAGCTTAGTCCATTGTTTGGAATTAATTACAATATCAAACTTGCCATCATTAATTTTAGATGTATGAATCAAGTTAGTAGGTTTTTTAGTATCAGATGAGATTGATATCAAACAATTAAGATCACGTGGTATTAAATTTTTAAGCCTTTGAAATTCGTCCATTGGTTATGTGAATATGGATAACTCTTGCTTGTATTATAATTTTTTTTTAATTTGACTTTGTGTTTATTTTTACAAAACCGTATGGTTTTTCCTAATTTAATCCCTAGTGATAATTATTTTTCGTATTTTGTAACATCGATCACGATATATGAGATAGAATTCAAGTAAAGAGCCCTTCAAGTCTTGGTCTGTAGCAGTTAAATGTAACTTTGGGCTTTTAGATTTCTGTGAATCATAACCAGATAATGCCCCACGACTCCATGAAAACAACTACAGAGGCAACCACTCCCCAAATTGCAGATCATCATCTAGATATAGTAGATGAGTTTATGCTAGAACTTCTTCCTGAATGGCTCAGAGATTACTGGATGCTCTATGAAAGTGGCAAGTCTGATTCTGAGGAAGTAAATCTGATTTGTAGCGCTTTGCAATTTGCCTATGATTTGCATAAGGGACAATTTCGCAAATCTGGAGAGCCCTATATCACTCATCCTATTGCTGTAGCTACTTTATTAAAAGAGTTGGGCGCAGATAAAACTGTCATTGCAGCGGGGTTCTTGCATGATGTGGTTGAAGATACCTCAATCACTTCAGAAGAAATTGGCACGCGTTTTGGAGAAGAAGTCAGGCAACTGGTAGATGGAGTTACCAAGTTATCTAAAGAATTTGACGAAGAAAAAAGCCAGCGCATCAGCAAGTCAGAACGTCAAGCCGAGAACCTGCGCAGGATGTTTATCGCTATGGCCAAAGATATCCGCGTAGTAGTAGTTAAATTGGCCGATAGATTGCACAACATGAGAACATTAGAGCACATGTCTCGTGAAAAGCAGTACTCTATTGCCAAAGAGACTCTAGAGATCTTTGCACCATTGGCTAACCGTTTAGGGATTGGACAGTTTAAATGGGAACTAGAAGATCTCTCCTTTAAATATCTTGAACCAGATGCCTATGAACAGATGCGTCAATTGGTCTCAGAAAAACGCACTGATAGAGAGATCCGACTGCAGGATATCAGCGCTTTAATATTGGATGGATTGCAAAAACAAGGGATCAATGTAGTTGAGATTCAAACCAGACCCAAACATCTCTATAGCATTTACAACAAAATGCGCCGCCAATCTAAAGAATTTTCTGAAATTTATGATCTAGCGGCAATCAGAGTAATTGTCAGCAGTAATGCTGAATGTTATTTAGCTCTTGCAGTGATTCACAGCCTTTTTAGTCCAATTCCCCAAAGGTTCAAAGATTATATTGGCCTACCTAAATCTAACAACTACCAATCCCTTCATACTACTGTAATAGGTCTGAACGTCAAGCCAGTTGAGGTGCAAATCCGCACCCAAGAAATGCATGAGATGGCTGAAAAAGGAATAGCTGCTCATTGGAAGTACAAAGAAAGCGGTAAATCCACTAAGCTCAACTCTCAAGATGCCAAATTTATCTGGCTGCGCTCACTTCTTGAACCGCCTAAAGATGCCAAAGAGTCTCAGGAAAATTCCCATGATCCCCAAGAATACATGGAGAGTATCAAGGATAATCTTTTTGAAGAGGATATCTATGTCTTTACGCCTAAGGGGGATATCATCTTTTTACCGCGTCAAGCTACTCCTGTAGATTTTGCCTATCGTATCCATACTGAAGTTGGTAACCACATTAAGTCAGTCAAAATCAATGACAAACAGTCTTCCTTAAGTGAGCCTCTCCAAAATGGAGATATTGTAGAAGTAGTTACCAGCGATAACAATCATCCAAATCTCTATTGGCTAAATTTTGTAGTTACCCATGCCGCGCGCAACCGCATCCGTCAGTGGCATAAAAATAACCGGCGTGAAGAAAATATACTACGAGGCAGAGATCTTTTAGAAAAAGAACTCAGCCGCAAATACCTAGAGAGCAAAATCAAATCCAAAGAACTCCAGGAAGTAGCCGAGCGTATGAATTATCATGCAATAGAAGATCTCTATGCCGCTATTGCCCACACTGAAGTTAAACCAATCAATATTTATAACAAATTAAGAGAAATTGAGGCAAAAAATAAACCAGTAGTGGAAAACCAAAACACTGCGGTTTCACCATATATTTTGCCGCCTAGGGAAACTACTTCTGATGCCAAATGTCCTATCTTGGGAATCAATGGTCTGCTCTATCGTATGGCTCGCTGCTGTAATCCTCTACCAGGAGAGCCAATTGTCGGTATTATTGCTATCAGACCTGGACCTGTTTCGGTACATTGCCAAGGCTGTCTAAATGCAGAAAATACCCCCTCAGAGCGCCAAATTCCCTTGCAATGGGATAGTGTAAAGCTAAAAGAAGATAAGTCAGTATATGCAGTAGATTTACTCATAGATGCAATAGAAAGAGTTGGTCTGCTTAAAGATATTCTTGCTAGAGTCAGTGAGCGCAATATCAATGTTAGAAATGCCGGAATCAGGCCAAGAAGACGTGGTCAATTTGTGGCTATATATCTACAACTAGAAGTACATAGCCGTGAGGAATTGGATTCCATTATGAGCCAGATTAAGGGTATGAAAGATGTAGCAGGAATTATGCGGCTCAATAATCATTCCCAAGATACTAGTAAAAGCTCATAAAATGCAATACGCAATTGATTTTGGCACCAGTAATACTGTAGTTGTGCGTTGGAATACGCTTACCCAAAGGGCTGAAATTGTTAAACTTCCAGGATTATCTTCACTAGCAGAGCTTATTCCCAGTCTGGTTTATATCAAAAATCTAGAACAGTCTGATGCTCTAGTAGGTCAACAGGTAATTAATGAAGGATTAGATATTGCTCATAATCCCAGGTTTTTTAGTAATTTTAAAAGAGGAATTGGTTCTAAAATTCAAGGCTTTTTACCTGAATTAGATGGACAAAATGTAACCTTAGAAACAGTTGGTAAGCTTTTCTTAAATAATATAATAAAAAGGCTAGATCCAGAAGCTCAATCATTAATCCTGACAGTTCCAGTTGATAGTTTTGAATCCTATAGAAACTGGCTTGTCGATATTCACAAGAGCTGGAATATTAAGAATATTAGCTTACTAGATGAACCAACTGCTGCCGCTTTAGGTTATCAGCAAAATAAAGCTAGAAAAATTCTGGTTTTTGATTTTGGAGGTGGTACTTTAGATATATCTATAGTAGATCTTCACCAAGGCTCTAACCAAAAATTGGGATTTCTTCTTTCTAGTAATCAAAAGCTTAAAAGAGCCAAAATAATTGCCAAATTTGGCACTAATTTAGGCGGAGTTGATATAGATAACTGGCTATTTGAATACTTCCATAAAACTACTCATATACCTAGATCTAGCCTGACCATGTTTCTGGTAGAAAAAATCAAGATTAAACTTTCTCAATCAGAGCAAGCTGAGGAATTCTATTTTGATAGTAAAAATCTAGAAACTTATGATTTGCAATTAAATCAAAGTCAATATCTACAAATTTTAGAAGAGCATGGTTTTATTAGTACTATCAAAGATTCCCTGGAAAAAGTCTTAGCCCAAGCTAGCTCAAATGGACTAACAAAAGAAGAAATTGAGGCAGCGCTGTTAGTTGGAGGATCTTCGCAAATCCCTTGGGTTAAAGATTGTTTAGCGCAGTATTTCCCGAGCGAAAAAATCCATAGAGATCAATCTCTAGATGCAGTTGCCAAAGGCGCTTTGAGTTTAGGGCGCAAACTAGAAGTAGATGATTTTCTATATCATAGCTATGGAGTGCGTTACTGGGATCGGCGCAAGAATCAGCATAGTTGGCATACCCTCATTAAAGCAGGCCAAACTTATCCAACTGAAAAGCCCTTTGAACTAACTCTAGGGGCTTCACTTCCCAATCAAACCTCTATTGAGTTAGTAATAGGTGAGATAGGCCAAGATATCAATAGCAGAGAAGTCTACCTTGATCAAAATCAACTAATAACTCGCCAGCTTGAATCTGGCTCTTTTAAAGTTGAACCACTCAATGACCAAGATGACACTAGGGCAATTGCCCAGCTCAACCCCCCCGGGATACCAGGAACTGACCGGCTGAAAATTGAATTTCAAGTAGATAAAGAGCGATTCTTGCGCATCAGCGTAGAGGATATATTTACTGGAGAGACATTGACCAAAGATCAAATTGTAGTTCGCGTTAGATAAAATATTAGAACAATATGTTAGATCTGTTGATTTTTGATTTAGATGGTGTGATAACCAGTGAAGGAAAATACTGGAATACCTCAAGGCTAACTGTCTGGGATATATTTTCAGGTGGTGATTTTTTTTCCCAAGCGCTCAATTCTCCAGAAAGAGCTCTCAAATATGGCAATTCTATAATTTCAGATCGCTTTATTGCTCAGATAAAAAAACGAGCGGTCAATTCTAATTGGGATCTGACTTATTTTGTAGTTTGTCTCTATTTAATTAGTATTTTAGAGCGAGTACCTCATAATCTTGATTTACCTTTACTCGAACAAATTCAAGAACTTGGGCGCAAAGCAGAAAAAATCACTATATCTGATGATGCTATTATTGAGCAATTTTGGAGAGAAACCCAATCACTCCAGGGAAGCCAAGTAGCAGATTATCTGATTCCTTTTTCTCAAAAAATTCTAGCAATTGGTATAGATGAGATTTTTGATCTAGAGCAGTTGTGGCAACAGTGCTATAGCCTTTTTCAGCTATGGTATGAAGGAAAAAGAGGTTTTATCTTACCTGATGATGAGACTGTTTTACCTGTTGAGACTATCGGCAATATATTAAGTGAACTTGCTGGCCGCTATGATTTGGGCATTGCCACGGGAAGGCCGCGCCTTGAAGTAATCCAACCACTTACTAAATTAGAGCTTTTGTCATACTTTAACCCCTCAAGAATCGTTACCTATGATGATGTGCTACAAGCCCAAGCCCAAGTAAATCAAAAACTAGGAAAACCCCATCCTTTTATTTTGCACAAGGCTATGGCTCCTGAATTGCCAATTGCCGAAATCCTCCAAGAAAATTTCACTCTGGAAAAAGCAAATCGGGTAGCTTATATTGGTGATGCCGGTAGCGATGTAGTAGCTGCCAAAAGGGCATCTTGTTTTTCTATTGGAGTTTTAACAGGCTTTTGTGAAACTGCAACTTTACAACAGTTAGGCTGTGATATGATAGTACAAGATATCTCTGCTCTTTTGGAAATACTTTGAAATCCTCTATAGAATCTCTACTCAATAGCCAGGTTTTGCTCTTGCCTTCTAAAAAAACGGCATCTGTCAAAGGTCCTAATTCTATTCGTCTAGATAAGGGAGAGCTGCCTTTTGCGCCCTCACCGCTAGTCATTGAAGCTCTCAAAAAAGAAATCTCCCAAATTAACCGCTACCCTGAACTATTAGGAGGATCTCTTCGCAATGCCTTAGCCCAATATACTCAAGCTAAAGTAGAGCAAATTATATTAGGTAATGGTTCTGATGATTTAATTGAGCTAATTTTGAAGGTATTTGTAGCTCCAGGGGATGAGGTGATTTTACCAAGTCCTACTTTTTTTATCTATGAATTTGCCACTAAAGTAGTTGGTGGTGTTCCTATAAATGTAGCTAGAAATAAGCAGTTTGATATAGAAGTAGAAGATATCTTAGCTCGTTTGAATTCTAAAACTAAAATCATCTTTTTAGCTAATCCCAACAATCCAACTGCCAATTTGACCAGTAGGGAAAAAATCATTGAGCTTTTAGAAAAGGCTGAGTGTTTGGTCGTAGTAGATGAATGTTATTACGAAATTGCCGGTCTAAGCGTAGTAGATTTACTGGAGAGCTATCCAAATCTTTTGGTTTTAAGAAGTTTTTCCAAAAGCTTTGGCTTAGCTGGAATACGCTTGGGTTACGCTCTTGCTAGTTCACAAATTATAGATTATCTTTATCGCCTGGCTCAGTTGTTTCCAGTAAATCGTCTGGCGTTGGTTGCTGGTGAGGCGGCCTTAGGAGATCTTGGATATATTGAAGAAAATATTAAAAAAATTATCCAGCAAAGAGTATTACTACAGCAGGGCTTGGAAGCTTTAGGACTACAAGTCTATCCGAGCGCTACTAATTTTCTTTTTGCGCGCACTACTGGGATCACATCTGCAGAATTGGTAGAAAGTCTTGCCCAGCAAGAGATTTACGTAGCTGATTTTGGCTTGAAACAGGGACTTGATGCTTACTATTTGAGAATTGCCGTAGGCTGTGAGCGTGAAAATGAACTACTTTTGCAGGCAATCAGTGAAAAAATAACAGGTGATATCA
>Ga0114963_10002526_pt1 | contig 12511 bp, 9 predicted proteins | sample C_131016_EF_Meta_FD_87019 | JGI IMG/M metagenome (GOLD analysis project Ga0114963, IMG submission 87019) | Freshwater microbial communities from Lake Croche, Canada to study carbon cycling - C_131016_EF_MetaG | ecosystem: Environmental > Aquatic > Freshwater > Lake | place: Lake Croche, Canada...
TGAAAAGTTAATTTCAGATATGGAGTCTGGAAAATTCTCCTTGGAAGAGACCCTTTTGGCTTATCAACGCGGCGCTGCTTTGTTAAAACATTGCCAGGGAGTGCTTGCGCAAGTTGAGCAACAAGTGCGAGTGTTCGAGGCTTAATGGCTACTATTTTTCAATTTCAAGAGTGGCTTGCTAATCACTCTGAGCGAGCTGAGAGGACATTAGATGGCTTGCTCGATTCTGCACAAACTACGCCCAATCGTTTGCATGAAGCAATGCGTTATGCAGCACAAGGCGGGGGTAAGCGAATTCGTCCTTTGCTAGTTTATGCAGCAGGCTCTCTTGGTGATGCTAAAGCACAAGCATTAGATGCTGCAGCAGTTGCGATTGAATGTATTCATGCGTATTCATTAGTACATGATGATTTGCCTTGTATGGACGATGATGATTTACGTCGAGGTCGCCCAACAGTCCATAAAGCATTTGATGAAGCGACTGCTCTTTTGGTTGGCGATGCTTTGCAAACCCGTGCTTTTGAGATACTCGCTAATGCGCGGTGTGAAGTTGACGTACGCTTGCTGATGATTAGCTCTTTAGCCGCTGCTTCTGGTTCGCGTGGCATGGCTGGCGGGCAGGCAATTGATTTAGAGAGCGTTGGGAAAAAATTAGATCTGGCAGGTTTGAAACAAATGCATGCTATGAAAACTGGCGCCTTACTTTCTTGCGCTGTTGAGCTGGGTGGTATTGCAGCACATCTAAATCCCACTCAAATGGCGCAACTCCAAAAATATTCAACAGCCCTTGGTTTGGCTTTTCAGATTGTCGACGATGTACTTGATGCGACGGCCGATAGCCAAACCCTGGGAAAAACAGCAGGCAAGGACGCCGCCGCGAATAAGCCTACCTATGTGACCTTGATGGGTTTAGACTTCGCTCAACAGCAGGCTAAAGACTTGCAAGAAACGGCCATTGCTAGCCTTGCTGATTTTGGTAGCAAGGCAGATGCCTTAAAAGATTTAGCACTCTTAGTTGTTAATAGAGCTAAATAAATACAGATTAAATAGGTTCAATGACTTTACATTCCATCAACTCCCCCAGCGAATTAAAAAAACTGACTCGTGAAGAATTGCCAGCGCTTGCTGATGAGTTACGTCAATTTATCTTGGATTCGGTATCGCAAACTGGCGGACACCTGTCGTCTAACTTAGGAACGGTGGAGTTATCGATTGCGCTGCATTATGTATTTAATACTCCAGACGATCGTATTGTGTGGGACGTGGGGCACCAAAGCTATCCACACAAAATATTGACGGGCCGTCGTGAGCGTATGAACACTCTGCGTCAGTTCAAGGGATTATCTGGATTTCCGCAACGCGCTGAAAGTGAGTTTGATGCATTTGGTACAGGGCATTCATCTACCAGTATCTCAGCGGCGATGGGTATGGCTCGGGCCTTCCAGACAAAAGGTGAGCGTCATGTAGCCGTGGCGGTCATCGGTGATAGTGCCATGACTGGTGGTATGGCCTTTGAGGCCATGAACAATGCTGGCGTATATGAAGATCTACCTTTAGTCGTTATTCTGAATGACAACGATATGTCGATCTCTCCTGCAGTAGGCGCACTCAATCGTCACCTAGCGAGATTACTGAGCGGCAATATTTATTCCGCTACTAAAAAGGGTATCGATAGCGTCTTATCGATTGCACCTCCGCTGCGCGAATTTGCAAAACGTCTTGAGGATCATGCCAAAGGCATGGTGTCACCTTCAACCATCTTTGAAGAATTTGGTTTTAATTACTTTGGCCCAATTGATGGCCATGATTTAGATGCCTTAATTCCAATGCTGCAGAACGTACGCCGCTTAGCGCTAGAAGGTGGTGGCCCACAGTTCTTACACGTTGTGACTCGCAAGGGTCAAGGTTATGAGTTGGCTGAAGCCGATCCTGTGCTGTACCACGGTCCCAGTAAATTTAACCCTAAAGAGGGCGTCAAAAAAGCTGCGGCGACCAAGAAAACCTTTACCCAAGTATTTGGTGAGTGGTTATGCGATATGGCCCAAGCAGATTTGCGATTAGTTGGCATTACACCGGCGATGCGTGAAGGTTCTGGTCTAGTGGAGTTTGAGAAAAATTTTCCGAATCGTTACTACGATGTCGGTATTGCCGAGCAACATGCAGTCACTTTTGCTGCGGGTATGGCATGTGAGGGCATGAAGCCGGTGGTGGCAATTTATTCCACTTTCTTGCAGCGTGCTTATGATCAATTGATTCATGATGTAGCCTTGCAGGATTTGCCAGTCTTGTTTGCATTAGATCGCGCTGGTTTAGTTGGCGCTGATGGTGCAACTCATGCGGGCGCTTATGACATTCCATACTTACGCTGTATTCCAAATATGTTGGTGATGACGCCAGCAGACGAGTCAGAGTGTCGCGATCTGCTGACTACAGCATTTCATCAGCCCCACCCAAGCGCTGTGAGATACCCCCGTGGCTCAGGTGCTGGAGTAACCCCCTCTAAAGAACTCCGCACATTGCCATTAGGTAAAGGTGAAATTCGTCGCAAATCTAATGCACCATCCGGAAGTCGCTTAGCAATTCTGGCATTTGGTACTTTGCTGTATTCGGCGCTAGAAGTCGCAGAGGGGATTGATGCCACTGTTGCCAATATGCGTTTTGTAAAACCACTTGATATTGACCTTATCAAATCCTTGGCGGAGAATCACGATTATTTTGTCACGATTGAGGATGGCGTGATTGCCGGCGGTGCGGGAAGCGCTTGCTTAGAAGCACTCGCGCAACTTGGAATTAGCAAACCCCTTCTGCAGTTAGGTCTTCCTGACCAATTCATTGAGCATGGGGACTACAACCTGCTGATGACTAAGTGTGGCCTGGATGTAGAGGGTATTACGCATTCCATCAAACAACGTTTTCCAGCCGTATTCACAATAAATTCAGTGTTCGCGGGCAAATAAGCCCGATTTGCTTGAAAATAGAGCCATGAACGACATGAACCCCGCCTTTCTGAAAGCTAGCGTAATGCCCGATGTGCAATCCACATTGGATGAGCGTGCTTTGCCGATTGAGCAGGTTGGTATTCGTGGTGTGCGTCATCCATTAACCATTCGCAGTGCATCTGGAGACTTTCCATCCGTTGGTCAGTTCGAGATGGATGTTGCCCTGCCTGCACATGTCAAAGGAACGCATATGTCACGTTTCATGGCGCTTCTTCAAAAGCAAGAGATGGCCGTCGACAGCACAACAGTGGTTGCAATGGTGCGTGATATGTTGCCTTTACTTGATGCTAAAGAAGGTCATGTGCAATTTACCTATACCCACTTTGTTAAAAAAGCAGCGCCGGTATCTGGCGTAGAAAGCTTGATGGATTACGAAGTCACCTGGATGGCAACAGCCAAGCAAAATCCTGCTGGAAAGTTAGATATTGAGTTGGGATTACGCGCTCAAGTGCCAGTCATGAGTTTGTGCCCTTGCTCTAAGGAGATTTCTGAATTTGGTGCGCACAATCAACGATCCCATGTCACTATGGATGTCGTACTTGATTCACAAGCGAAGATGACGGTAGAAGATTTAATTACCGCTGCAGAGAGCGAGGCTTCAAGTGAGCTTTGGGGTTTGCTAAAGCGTCCTGACGAGAAGTGGGTCACTGAGCATTCATATAGCAATCCTAAATTCGTAGAGGATTTAGTACGTGATGTGGCAGGCAATCTCAAGGCGGATGCGCGTATCCGCTCCTTTGTGGTTGAGGCTGAGAACTTTGAATCTATTCATAACCATAGCGCTTTTGCTCGCATCAGCCACAAGAAATAAAGCAAGCTAAACTAAATTATTGCTTTGTAAATCCCAACGGGGTTTGATATCAAAGGCTCCAGAAGTAGTGGAGCCATTATTTTTGGCCAGCATGCGTAGTGCTCCTGCAAATGCAATCATGACCCCGTTATCAGTACAGAGTTCTAATGGTGGATAGTGCACTTCAAAACCATTTTTCTTTGCTTTGTCATTAAGTGCATTGCGTAATTGCATATTAGCCCCCACACCACCAGCAAGCACTAAATGTTTGCAGCCAGTTTGTTTAAGTGCTTTTTCTGATTTACTCACAAGCACTGCAACGATAGCGTCAACAAAGCTGCGCGCGAGATCTGCATGAAATTGCGCCAGCTCTGCAGGATCTGCAAGCTTCTTCTCTTCAAACTTTTTCACTTGATTCAGAACAGCAGTCTTGAGTCCTGAGAAGGAGAAGTCCAAATCACCAGAGTGCAACATGGGTTTGGGTAGATCAAAAATTCCAGACCGTCCTTTTTCTGCCAGCTTAGAAATGGCTGCGCCACCTGGGTAGTCCAATCCCAGTAATTTGGCAGTCTTATCAAACGCTTCGCCGGCAGCATCATCCAAGGTTTCACCTAAAAGCTCATATTGGCCAATGCCAGAAACTTTCATCAGTTGGGTGTGACCACCAGAAACGAGTAGGGCAATAAACGGAAATTGGGGAGCGCTTTGACCTAAAAGCGGAGAAAGTAGGTGTCCTTCAAGGTGATGAACCCCAATAGAAGGTAAATTGAGACCTTGGGCTAGAGATTTGGCAAATGCGCTACCCACCAGCAGGGCGCCAGCAAGACCGGGGCCCTGAGTGAAGGCGACCACATCAATATCGATCAATTTGAGCCCAGATTGACTCAAGGATTGGTCTAAAAGGGGTAAAACACGCCGGATATGATCCCTTGAGGCAAGCTCCGGAACTACGCCCCCGTAATCTCGGTGCATGGCGATCTGGGAGTACAAACCTTGGCCCAGAATGCCCTGGAATGCAGGTTTACCCTCTTCCCAGGGGGAGGTGTTGTATAAAGCCACCCCGGTCTCGTCACAAGAAGTTTCTATTCCTAAAACAATCATTTTTTGGTTTTGTCGTGCTAGAATCGCAATTCAGTTAATTTTTCGATATTTTTCGAGCATATACGAGTTAAACCAGTATGACTACAGTCCGCCTCCGCGAAAACGAACCATTTGAAGTGGCATTGCGCCGCTTCAAGCGCACCATTGAAAAAAATGGTCTTTTGACAGACTTGCGTGCTCGCGAGTTTTACGAGAAGCCTACGGCTGAGCGTAAGCGTAAAAAGGCTGCTGCTGCAAAACGCCATTACAAGCGTATTCGCAGCCAAATGTTGCCTAAGAAGCTTTACTAATAGAATTTAAAAGCTCTCTTCACCGAGAAGCTTTGAAGCCCGCTGACGGTGAAACGCAGCGGGTTTTTGCTTTTTGAATTACTAACTATAGCTATACACCGAGATATATTCAACATCAGGAAAATGCAATGAGTCTAAAAGATCAAATCACTGAAGATATGAAAAATGCCATGCGTGCAAAAGAAACTGCGCGCCTGGGGGCTATTCGTTTATTGCTTGCTGCAATTAAGCAACGTGAAGTTGATGACCGTATTGTTCTGGATGATGCGGCAATCATTGCCACTGTTGAAAAAATGATTAAGCAGCGTAAAGATTCGATCTCTCAGTTTGAAAAAGCTAATCGTGATGATTTGGTTGCAATCGAAGTTGCTGAAATGACCATCTTGCAAGCCTACTTGCCTGCCCAAATGTCGGATGCCGAAGTAGAGGCTGCAGTCGCTGCAGCAGTTGCTTCTACGGGCGCTACTGGCCCACAAGATATGGGTAAAGTGATTGGCACCCTAAAGGGTCAATTAGCTGGAAAGGCCGATATGGGTAAGGTATCTGCTTTAGTAAAAGCTGCACTTGCTAAGTAAGTAATTGAGCGACTAGCCAACTCAGTAAAACAGTTTCATACTGCTAGCCTAATGGCGCTTATTCCACAATCCTTCATTGCCGATCTTTTAAATCGGGTTGACATCGTTGATGTGGTTGGGCAGCACGTTAAGTTAAAAAAAGCTGGTGCAAATTACCAAGGTTTGTGCCCCTTTCATTCAGAAAAGTCTCCTTCATTTTCAGTGTCACCTACCAAGCAGTTCTATCACTGCTTTGGCTGTGGAGCCCATGGATCTGCCATTAGTTTCTTGATGGAGTACTCCGGTCTTGGTTATGTAGATGCGATTGAAGATCTGGCGCGCTCTGCAGGGCTAGACGTGCCTCGCGAAGAGCGCACTGCCAATGATGTCGCAAGAGCGCAGCAAGCGATGGCTTTAAGTGAGGTTATGAGCTCGGCTGCAGATTGGTATCGCCAACAACTCAAAGGTAATACCAGGGCAGTAGAGTATTTAAAGGGTCGCGGCCTGACCGGTGAGATTGCAAAACGCTATGCCTTAGGCTATGCCCCAGATGGCTGGCAAGGACTCGAGGCGGTGTTTGGTCCTTATACCAATGATGAAGTAGCAAAGACTCTTGTGGAGGGCGGCCTACTGATTCAGGGGGAGCAGTCTCAAGGCGTTCCTTTGAAGCGCTACGATCGCTTTCGGGATCGCATCATGTTTCCCATTCGCAATCCCAAAGGTCAAACCATTGGCTTTGGTGGGCGCATTCTGGATCAAGGTGAGCCGAAGTATTTAAATTCTCCTGAGACACCATTGTTTTCAAAAGGCAATACGCTCTACGGATTATTTGAAGCAAGACAAGCGATTCGTGCGCAAGAATATGTATTGGTGTGTGAAGGTTATATGGATGTGGTGGCGTTGGCGCAATTAGGCTTCCCCAATGCAGTAGCCACATTGGGAACTGCATGTACTGCAAACCACGTACGTATGTTGCTCAGACAAACAGATAAAGTGGTATTTTCATTTGATGGTGACTCTGCTGGTCAACGTGCAGCACAACGTGCACTCGAGGCTTGTTTGCCGCTCATGTCTGACGATAAAGAAATTCGTTTCTTATTTTTGCCGACAGAACATGATCCTGATAGCTATGTGCGTGCTTATGGCGCGGCTGCATTTGAGAAGGTCATTAAAGAAGCGATGTCGATCTCTAGCTTTTTCTTTAAGGTCGTCAGTGAAGACCACGAGCTCACTACCCCAGAGGGTAGAGCCCATACTCATCATGCTGCCAAGCCCTTATTACTCTCGATGCCACCCATTGCATTGCGCACTCAGATTTTGCGTGAGCTCGCGATTCGAACGAATACGACTCCGGCAGAGCTTGAGTCATTTTGTGGTTTAACAGTGATGCCAGCTCCTGCACAACAAGCTAGATCACAAACCAATCCAAATTCTTTTGCCAACAGTAATCGGCAGGGTGCACCTTGGCAGGCATCAAAGGGCTCTGCAAAACGCGTTGCTACACAAAATATTGAGCCACCGAAGGCGCCAACTGATTTAGCAGAGCAAATGTTGCGTGTACTGATTCAGTTCCCACATCTTGGAAAATCATTAGATGCCAACAAACGTTCGCTGGCATTGAAGGCTGCAGAACAACGATCAACTAAAGCTTTCTTATTAATGCAAGATCTTTTATCTCAATGTGACTTAGTAGAGTTGATTCCGGGTGAGGGCAATAAGGCCGCTACCGCTGGTGCTGGGGCTTTTGCAATGTTCCAAGACCAACTCTCGCGCAGTGAGCTTGCCCCCTTATACGAAGTACTCAGAAATCGAGTCATGGGGTCAGACTTAGATCTGGATGGGGCTACGGCAGACCTAGAGGGCGCCTTTAAAAAGCTAGAGCTGACCTATTTAAAGCAAGAAATGACCGCAATTGCTCAAAAGATTGCTGGTAGTTCGGCTAACGACGAAGATCGCGCTAGGTATCGTGAATTAGGCGAAAAGCTGAAATTCTCCTAAGTATTTACGCAAATACCTCTAAAAATAGTCTGAAATAAGTCTATATTTTTGGTATATCGGGGGCTAAAAAAGTCACAATCGACTATAATCCTCTGTTCCCAAGAAAAAAATGAATTAATTCAGCTACTTGCGCTTTATTTTGATGAAATTTTGGGCAAGTAGATTACGAGGCTGTACTTCATCAGTCGATATCAATAACAGTAATGTGAGTAAGTGCTAATAAATGCCTAATACCAAGACCAAAAAACCAGTAGCCAAGAAAGCGAAAGCTCCAGCTAAACCAGTGAAGGCTGCTGCCAAGCCAAAAGTAAAGGCTGCTGCAAAACCAGTAGCCAAGAAAGCGAAAGCACTAGCTAAACCAGTGAAGGCGGCTGCCAAGCCAACTTCAAAAGTAAAAGCCGTTGCTAAGCCGATAACTAAAAAAGCGAAGTCAGCTTCAAAAGCCGTTGCTAAGCCGGTAGCTAAAAAACCTGCTACTAAACCAACCAAGCCAGCACCAAAAACAAAAGCGCTTGCTAAGCCAGCAAAAAACGTTAAGACAACTGCTAAGGCTCCAGCAAAACCAATCAAGGCTGCTGCAAAGCCTGAGCCAGTGAAAAAAGGGAAAGCCTCTGCAGTAGCAAAAGCTGAAGAAGTTAAGGGCAAAAAAGCAAAGGCATCTGAAGTTACTGCTCCAGTAGTTGAGGAAGAGAAAAAACGTGGTCGTAAGGCTAAAGTAGAGACTCCTTCTGATGGCGCTGAGCCAGTATTAACGGATCGTCAAAAAGCACGTGAGCGCAAGGCAAAAGAGAAAGCACTCTTAAAAGAATTTGCAGCTCAGCAATTAGGCACAGAGGAGCAGCAGGAGTTACGCCGCGCTCGTTTGAAGACCTTGATCAAGATGGGTATGTCCAAGGGTTATTTAACCCATGGCGAAATGAATGACGTGATGTCTGATGAGTTATCTGATGCTGATGCATTGGAGACTTTGATCAGCTTATTGAACGATATTGGTATTACTGTTTATGAACAGGCTCCAGACGCAGAAACATTAATTCTGTCTGATAACACCGAAGCTGCAGCCTCTGAAGAAGAGGCTGAAGAAAAGGCTGAAGCAGCCCTCTCTACAGTTGATTCAGAATTTGGCCGTACTACCGATCCAGTCCGTATGTATATGCGTGAGATGGGCACTGTAGATCTTCTGACTCGCGAAGGCGAGATTGTGATTGCGAAGAAGATTGAGGCTGGTCTCAAGGATATGGTGATGGCCTTGGCTGCCTGCCCAGTCACTATTAGCGAAATCTTGAGCAACGTGGACAAGATTACTACTGGCGAAATGGAGATTGATCAGTTTGTGGATGGCTTAGTAGATCCAAATGCTGAAGACATTAAGTTGGGACCAGAAGAGCCAGAGATTGATCCCAATGCTGAAGAAGAGGAAGGCGATGATGAGGGTGGGGCCGGCGGTGCTGCTGCCGCAGCAGCCAATGCTAAACAGCTCGAAGAGTTAAAACAAATCTCCCTCGAGAAATTTGCTATCGTTCGCACACAAGCTGACAAAATGCGTCGTGCTTTTGATAAGGATGGCTATAATTGCCCTGCTTATATCAAAGCCCAGGACCTGATTCGTGGCGAGTTATTAGGTTTCCGCTTAACTGCGAAGAGTGTTGAGAAGTTATGTGACACGATGCGCTCTCAGGTTGATCAAGTATGGAAGCTAGAGCGCGGTATTGTGAGTTTGTTAGTGGACAAGGTTGGCGTTAATCGTGGTGAAGTATTAAAAGACTTCCCGAAGATGGCAATGAATCTGACTTGGACTGATAAGCTGCTTAAAGAGAACAAGCCCTACGGCGCACTTTTACAGCGTAACGTACCTGCAATTCAGGAACTTCAACAGAAGTTGATTGATATTCAAACCCGTGTGGTCATTCCACTGCCAGAATTAAAAGAAGTTAACAAGCAGATGACTGCAGGTGAGAAGCGTACTCGTGAGGCTAAGCGTGAGATGACGGTAGCTAACTTACGTCTAGTAATCTCTATTGCCAAGAAATACACCAACCGTGGTTTGCAGTTCTTGGACTTGATTCAAGAAGGCAATATTGGCTTAATGAAGGCGGTAGATAAGTTTGAATATCGTCGTGGTTATAAGTTCTCCACTTATGCAACCTGGTGGATTCGTCAAGCAATTACCCGTTCTATTGCTGACCAAGCAAGAACTATCCGTATTCCAGTGCACATGATTGAGACGATTAATAAGATGAACCGTATCAGCCGTCAGATCTTGCAAGAAACTGGTCATGAGCCAGATGCTGCAACCCTGGCGCTGAAGATGGAGATTCCCGAAGATAAGATTCGTAAGATCATGAAGATTGCGAAAGAGCCAATCTCTATGGAGACTCCAATTGGTGACGATGAAGATTCTCATTTAGGTGACTTCATTGAGGATGGCAATACCTTGGCCCCAGCCGAAGCTGCCCTGCATGAATCGATGCGTGACGTTGTCAAAGATGTTCTGGATTCATTAACACCACGTGAAGCAAAAGTATTGCGTATGCGTTTTGGTGTTGAAATGAGCACAGACCACACCCTTGAAGAAGTGGGCAAACAATTTGATGTAACGCGTGAGCGTATTCGCCAAATTGAAGCGAAAGCCTTGAGAAAAATGCGTCATCCAAGTCGTAGCGACAAGCTCAAGACCTTCCTTGAGGAAGATTGATCCAAAGATTAACGGGCCTATAGCTCAGTTGGTTAGAGCAGAGGACTCATAATCCTTTGGTCCCAGGTTCAAGTCCTGGTGGGCCCACCAGAAAAGCAAACCCTCATCAGAAATGGTGGGGGTTTTGTCTTTTTAACATCAATTTAAGCGTTAAAAATGAGTGCGGGTATCTACTAGTTATAGCCCTTGGCCTTTGTTGTATAAATTGATGATGGCAAATAAAAATCTAGGCCAAATTATGGGCAGCCTAGGGAGAAACAATATAGCCCGCTATTTTTTCAAAATCAATTTCATCACAGGGAACTAAGCGCATGACACAAATTACATTACTAGTTAATGGGAGGACTAAATCTATTGATGTAGATGATGATATTCCATTGCTATATGCATTACGTGACGATCTTGGTATGAAGGGCCCCAAATTTGGTTGTGGACTAGGTCAGTGTGGCGCATGTACGGTTCAGGTTAATGGACAGGCGGTGAGATCCTGCGTAACTTCTGCTAAGAGCGTGAGTGGTAAAAAAATTACTACGCTTGAGGGATTGGGTAGCACTCAAAAACCCAGCAAACTTCAGCAAGCTTTTATTGATGAGCAGGCAGCTCAGTGTGGGTATTGTCTAAACGGAATGATTATGACGGCCTCAGCATTCCTAGCTAAAAACAAAAATCCTAGCGATGAGCAAATTGCCGAAGCAATGTCGGGTAATTTGTGTCGATGTGGCACACATCAACGCATTGTTGCAGCTGTTAAGCGCTATTTAGCAGCTTAATCCATATAGTTCCTTGAGATAGGCTTTTTAAATGAATACATTTACACGTCGTGAATTTTTAAAGACCAGCAGTGCTGGTGTATTGATGGTGAGTTTTTCCTTAAGTGTGGAAGCTGCTGCTACTAATAAATATGGCTTAAGAGATCCTAAAGATGTTAATAGAGAAGTTCTTGACTCTTGGCTCAGCATTGATCAAAACGGTAAGGTCACTGTTTTTGCTGGAAAGGTCGATTTAGGGACTGGTATAAAGACGGCTTTAGCGCAAATGGCAGCTGATGAACTCTATGTCCCATTTGGCAGCATAAAAATGGTAATGGGCGATACCGCAACCACTCCTGATCAATGGATTACTGGCGGCGCAATCTCTATTTCTCAAGGCGGTAATGAATTACGTCAGGCTGCTGCCAATGCTAGACAGGCTCTTTTAGAGAGAGCTTCTGCCAAATGGAAAATCCCAGTTTCTGAATTGATGATCAGAGATGGCGTTATTTTTCCAGTGAGCAATCCAGGGCAAAAAGCAAGCTACGGTAGCCTGATAGGTGAAGGCTTCAAGATCAAGGTAGATACTAAAGTTCCCTTGAAAAAATATACCGAATATCGAGTTGTGGGTAAATCCATCCCGCGTGTTGATATTCCTGACAAAGTCACTGGCGAATATGTGTATATGCATGACTTCAGATTGCCTGGCATGTTACATGCACGTGTGATTCGACCAGACTCGATTGGGGCTAGGTTAGAAAGTTATGATGACGCATCCTTGAAAAATATTAAGGGCTATGTCCAAACGGTACGCAAAGGCGATTACCTTGCCGTCATATCCACCACGGAGTGGGGTGCTGTGAAGGCAGCGCGAGATATCAAGGTATCTTGGAAAAAAGGGCCTGATTTACCAAAGCAAGAAACAATCTTCAAAGAGTGGCGACAAATGCCTCTTGCAAAGGAGGAGATAACCCAAAAAGTAGGTGATGTTGATAGTGTTATGAATTCGGGTGCAAAGAATATTAAGGCTACCTACAATTTTCCAGTGCAAACGCATGCCTCAATTGGCCCATCTTGTGCGGTAGCGGATTATCAGAACGGAAAACTGACAGTTTGGAGTGCTTCTCAGGCTACCCATTCTATGCAACATGAGTTAGCGGTCATTACCGGCCTTCCTAAAGACTCCATTCGATTGATCTATCTAGATGGTTCTGGTTGTTACGGCCGCAATGGTCATGAAGATGCTACTGCTGATGCTGCATTAGCTGCTATTGCGCTAGGTAAGCCAGTGCGGATGCAATGGATGCGTCATGATGAAACTGCACTTGCACCAAA
>Ga0114963_10002529_pt1 | contig 12501 bp, 9 predicted proteins | sample C_131016_EF_Meta_FD_87019 | JGI IMG/M metagenome (GOLD analysis project Ga0114963, IMG submission 87019) | Freshwater microbial communities from Lake Croche, Canada to study carbon cycling - C_131016_EF_MetaG | ecosystem: Environmental > Aquatic > Freshwater > Lake | place: Lake Croche, Canada...
GATGACACATGGTGGGAGATCCGGGCCACTCAGGGCCGGCCGATGTGCGGGGTCGAGGCCCGCATCGTCGACGACGGCGGTGCAGTGCTGCCCAGCGACGGGGAGGCCGTTGGCGAACTCGAGGTTCGCGGTCCATGGATCACCGGTTCCTACTACCGCAATACCGACCCGTCGAAGTTCGTCTCCGGTTGGTTGCGCACCGGCGATGTCGGCCGGATCGACCCGCAGGGCTACATCACCCTGACCGACCGCGCCAAGGACGTCATCAAATCCGGCGGCGAATGGATCTCCTCGGTGGAGTTGGAGAACACCCTCATCGCCCATCCGTCCGTCCGGGAGGCGGCGGTGGTCGGGGTTCCCGACGAGCGCTGGCAGGAACGACCGTTGGCCGCAGTGGTGCTTCAGGACGGCGTCGAACTCACACCGGCTGAGCTGCGAGAATTTCTGTCCGACAAGGTCGCTCGTTGGTGGCTGCCGGAGCGCTGGACGTTCATCGACGAGATTCCCCGCACCAGTGTCGGCAAGTACGACAAGAAGACCATCCGGTCACGCTATGCCGATGGTGTCTACGAGGTCATCACGATCTAGCGTTCCGCGCGCTGATAGGCGGTGACGACGGCCGCCCCACCGAGGCCGATGTTGTGTTGCAGTGCGGCGGTGACGTTGTTCACCTGCCGGGCGTCGGCGGTTCCGCGTAGTTGCCAGGTCAACTCCGTGCATTGTGCGAGACCTGTCGCTCCCAGCGGGTGACCCTTGGAGATCAGCCCGCCGGACGGGTTGACCACCCAGCGACCGCCGTAGGTCGTGTCGCCCGAGTCGATCAGCTTCGGCGCCTCTCCGGGCCCGCACAGTCCCAAGGCTTCATAGAGCAGCAACTCGTTGGCCGAGAAGCAGTCGTGCAACTCGATGACCTGGAAGTCTTCCGGGCCCAGGCCGCTCTGGTCATAAACCTGTTGCGCAGCTTGGACATTCATATCGTGACCGATGATGTTGCGGGCCGAACCGTCAAACGTTGAGGCGAAGTCGGTGGTCATCGACTGCCCTACGATCTCCACGGCTTGGCCGGCCAGACCGTGGGAGTCCACGAAGGCCTCCGAGGCCAGTACCGCCGCAGCGGATCCGTCCGAGGTCGGCGAGCATTGCAGCTTGGTCAGCGGGTCGGAGATCATCTTGGCGCCCAGAATGTCGTCGAGGCTGTACTCCTGCTGAAACTGCGCATAGGGATTGTTCACCGAATGCTTGTGATTCTTGTAGCCGATTTTGGCGAAATGCTCTGCGGTGGCGCCGTATTCCCGCATGTACTCCCGACCGGCGGCACCGAACATCCACGGGGCTACCGGAAAAGTGAGTTCGTCCAACTTCACGAGCGCCTTGATGTGGTTGCCCAGTGGTGACTCGCGATCCTGCGCCCCGCCGCCCAGCGAACCCGGCTGCATCTTCTCAAAACCTAACGCCAGCGCGCAGTCCACCAGTCCGCCGCGGACCGCTTGGGCCGCAAGGAAAAGCGCGGTGGAACCGGTCGAGCAGTTGTTGTTGACGTTGACGATCGGGATCCCGGTCATGCCGAGTTCGTAGAGGGCACGCTGGCCGCAGGTCGAGTCACCGGCGACGTAGCCGACGTAGCCCTGCTGGATTTCGGTGTAGTCCAGGCCTGCATCGGTGAGCGCCTTGGTTCCCGACTCGCGGGCCATATCGGGATAGTCCCAACCCTCGCGGCTGCCGGGTTTTTCGAACTTGGTCATTCCGACTCCGACGACGAACACCTTGTTCGGCATAACAGCCCCTTCCGTGGTGGCGATCGACGTCAGTGTAAATGAGGTGGGAACCTGTTCTAATTCTTCGAGAAGACGCGTTAGTGCGGTTCGAGTAGGGCCTGTGGGCCGCGCAACATCAACTGCCGACCGATGATGATGCGCTGGATTTCGCTGGCGCCCTCCCAGATTCGCTCCACCCGCAGTTCCCGGTACATCCGCTCGGCGACGTTCTCGCGCATGTAGCCGCGGCCGCCGAAGATCTGTACCGCCCGGTCGGCGACCCGGCCGGCCATCTCCGAGCAGTACAGCTTGGCCATCGACGCCTGACCGTGCAACGTCTTGCGGTCCAGGCCGGCGTCGATGCCACGAGCCACCTCGTAGAGCAGGCTTCGAGCAGCAAACAACTCGGTCGCGCTGTCGGCCAACATCCCGGCGACCAACTGATGCTCGCCGAGTGGCTTGCCGTCGACGATCCGGTCCTTGGCGAACGCGGTGGTCTCATCGACCAGGCGCTGTGCCGCGCCCACGCAACGCGACGACACCATGATCCGTTCGAAGCGGAACCAGTCCTGAGTGAACGTCATGCCCTCGCCTTCGGCACCGACCAGATGTGTCGCCGGGACGCGAACGTCGGTGAACGACACGATCGGATGCTCATCGGGAATGTGGTGGGTGTACTTCGGGCTTCGCACCACCTCCACGCCGGGGGATGGCAGATCCACCGCCAGCAGGACGTGGTCACCGTGGTGGTCGCCGCCGTCTAGGCGAGCCTGGACGAAGACGTAGTCGGCGAGGTTGTAGGAGGTGACGTGCCATTTGACGCCGTTGATGACGTAGTCGTCCCCGTCGCGCCGGGCCGTGGTCTCCAGTGCTGAGACATCTGAGCCGGCGAATTCCTCGGTGATCGCGTAGGCCTCGTGCTTCTCACCGCGCACACTCGGGAGCAACCAGCGCTCTAGTTGATAGTCGGTGGCAACATCGGCCCACCACTGAGGTGGGGTGTGCATCACCCAGGCCAACGCATTCGTAGCCCTGCCGACCTGCTCCTGAACCAAAACCTGTTGCAGCGCCGTGAATCCCGGGCCTCCCACCGATGCGGGCATATTGGTTGCGTACAGGCCCAGTTCGATCGCGCGACGGTGGTGTTGATCGGCGAGTTCCTTGGGAAGATAGCCGCCGGCCAGTTCTGCCTCGACCTCGTAGGGGATCAGACTGTCGACGAAGGCCCGCGCGGTGTCCTGGATCTTGATGTCCTCAGCCGTCAACCCATACATCGCCCGCGCTCTCCGCTCCTCTTGACTGAGCGTTCAGTCTATGTCACGGTCTGCTGATATGACCATCTCCGCGGGCGCCGATGTGGTGGTGGTCGGCGGCGGCACGGTCGGGGCATGGACCGCAGTGCAACTCGCCGAGCGCGGTGTTGGACGCGTGGTGCTGCTCGAGGCTCAAACCCTCGGTGCGGGCGCCAGTAGCCGGGCTGCCGGAATGGTGCGTGCTCAGGGCGGCACCGAGACCGCCATTCGACTCGGTATGCGAACCCAGGACTTCTATCGATCCACCGGCGACCGCTTCCCACTTGATTGCGGTTTTATTGCCCAGGGGTATCTGATGCCGTGCTTCACCGAGGATGAGGTGGCTCAGGCTCATCAGCGGATCGCGTTGCAACAACGCCTCGGCCTAGACGTCGAGTGGGTATCGAGTGCTCAGATCGACAGCCGGGAAACGGGCTTGGCGCCCGGGGTGACGATGGGCGCCTCCTACGCGCGCGGCGACGGCTACATCGAAGCATCGCGCAACGTGATGGCTTACACCGCCGCACTGGTCGCCCACCGTGTCGACATTCGGGAACGGTGCGCGTTCACCGGACTTCGCACCGTCGGCGGGCGGGTTGTCGGCGTGGACACCTCGTCCGGACCCATCGATGCCGACCGGGTGGTGCTGACCGGCGGTCCGACCCTCGGCGAGGTGGGTGCGCTGGCCGGCGGCCGAATCCCGGCCGGCGGTGCTCGTCACCAAGTGGTGGTCACCGAACCGGTGCCGTCCGTGGACGTCCACCAACTGCCGATGGTGTTCGACGTGACGTCTGGGATCTACTGGCGTCCCGGCGCGGCCGGGGGATTGCTGTGGGGCATGAGCAATCCCGACGAGCAGCCCGGTGAGGCTGTGGGTTTCGACCCGGTCTACTACGCGCAGGCCCGCGAACGCATCGAGGAGATCTTCCCTGCGGTGGCCGGTCTGGGCCTGCGGCGTACGTGGGCGGCCACTATCGACTACACCAGCGATCACACCCCGATACTGGGTCCACTGCTCACCGAGGATGGCCCGGTTTCGGGCACGGTGGTGGCAAGTGCGGCCGGACACGGCATGATGTGGGGGCCCGCGGTTGCCGAGGTGGCTGCCGATCTTGTCATCACCGACGAGTGTTCCTGGCTGGATGTCACCGACCTCGGCCTAGACCGGTTCGACGCGCACGGCAACAGTCGCCTGGCGCCCGATCCGATCTCCCTGCCGTTTCCGGAAAGCGTTGCCCAACAAGAGAAAGCAAGGATCAACACATGAGTGAAGCTGTCACCACCCCCGTACTGGCCGATGCCGTCGACGCTGAGTTGGAGGACTGGGGCCCACTGGATGAGGCCACCGGTCATCCGATGGCGACCCACGGTGTCGAACTTTGGGCCCAGGGCACGGCGTCGGCAGGCATCTGGCAGTGTGCGCCCGGCCCGTCGCATTGGGTGCTGGACACCAACGAGGTGATCTACCTGGTAGCCGGCCGGATGACGGTCACCCCGGACGGCGGGGAGTCCAAGGAGATCGGCGTGGGCGATATCGCGGTCTTCCCGCTGGGTTGGTCGGGAACCTGGGAGATCCACGAGACCGTCCGCAAGGTCTACTCGATCTTCTGATCCCGCGGGATCACCAACGCGTCCACCGCGATCGCACCGGCCGGTGAGGCGATCACCGGATTGGCCTCAACGGCGTCGATGACGTCGCCGAGTTCGATTGCCAGTTGCGAGAATCCGGCGATGATCGCGGCCAGTGCGTCGGTGTCGACCGGTGGTGCGCCGCGCCAGCCGGCCAGCAGCGGAGCAATGCGTAGCGAGCGCAGCATGCGTCCGGCATCGTCAGATGTGATCGGAGGGCAGGCGACGGCGCGGTCGGCGAGTAACTCGACCATGGTCCCGCCTGCCGCGACCACCATGAGCGGTCCGAAGTTTGGATCGCGGACTACCCCGACGGAGACCTCGACGCCGGTCTGGGCCATGGCGTGCACGCTCACGGCCGGACCCAGACGATCGGCCATCGACCGGTAGGCCTCACTCAGCGCTGCCACATCGGCGATACCGAGGACCACACCGCCCACATCGCTTTTATGATCGGCGGCTGTGGTTTTCAGAGCCACCGGGTAGCCGACGGTATCCGCGACCACCAACACATCATCGAGATCGTCGGCGGTTCCGGTTGCGGCGATCGCAATGCCGTAGTCCGCCAGCAGTTCGAACGACGCATGGGCATCCCAGTCGAGTGCGGCCAGCCGCGATGACCAGCGGCGCTGCCGATCGGTGTCGATGAGCGCAGTGGTGGTCCCGGCGGCCAGCGGCCAGCCAGCCAGATGGCCGAGCGCGGCAATACCGCTTCGCGCATTCTCCAGCACTGCAATACCGTTGCTGCGCAGGCGTTCCGCGGTGGCCCTGTCGACGGCGGATGGTACCGACGCCAGTACTGAGATCGGCGCTTCGGTGCTCGCCGCAACCTCGATGACGGCATCGGGGTAGGCAGTATCGCCGTCGAATTCGCTGACCAGATCGACGGCCAGTGCGGTCACCGCGACCGCGGGATCGTCGACGATCGCCTTGAGACTGCTGCTGAACAGTGTCCGGGTGTCAGCACCGGTTCCCCACAGGTCCAGCGGATTGGTGGCGACAAGTCCCTCGTCGAGCAGATCAGTGATGATGGCCAGCGTGGTGTCGCCCAGTTCGGCGAACTCGACCCCCAGATCGTGAGCGAGATCGGCACACAGCGCCCGCTCGGCGCCGGAGTCGTGGACGGTGGCGATCCCGAACGAACCCGGCCGACGACGACGACCGGACTCGAAAAGCTCGATGGTGTCGCACAATTCGGTCAAATCGCTCACCCGGACCGCCCCGGTCTGTGCGCAGAAGGCCTGCCACCCGATGTCCTCGCCGGCCAGCGCTCCGGAGTGCGCCGCCACCATTTCCCGGCCGCGGGGGGAGTGGCCGACCGACAGGATCACGACGGGGACGTCCCGTTCTGCGGCACGGAGCAGGGCGGCGCGCAGTCTGCCCACCGCGCGGGGCGTCTCCAGCAGCAGTGCGATCAGGGTGGTGCCGGGATCGTCGAGTGCGTAGTCGACGTAGTCGGCGGCGCCGGTAACCAGTTCCTGGCCGGAGGAGACCGCCATCCGGAAGCCGAACCCCCGGTTAGCGCGCAGCAGGGTGGAAAACGCCGATCCCGAGTGGGTGATCAGTGAAACCCCTCCGGCGGCAAGGGGATTGGGTTCCAGGTATCCCAGCGCCCGCAGTCCGGTCACGTTGTTGACGAACCCCATGCATCCCGCGCCGCAGAGCGCTATTCCGGCCGCTGTCGCCAGCGCGGAGATCTCCTCCCGGAGGCCCGGGGTGTGTGCGGAGCCGAACACGACCGCCCCGCGCGCTCCGGCGGCCACTGCGGCCTCAAGTTCGTCGCGCAACGCCGCGTCAGGTACGCCGAGGAGCACCAGATCAACGGGCTCATCGAGGGCGGCCAGTGATGGCGCGCAGGCGACCCCGTTGATGTGGTCGTAGCGCGGATTCACCAGATGCATCCGCGCGGAACTGCGCATGCCCTCGACGATCATCCGGGCCCCGAAGCTGTCGGGTCGGGCGCTGGCGCCGACCAGCGCCACCGACCGCGCGCCGAGCATCGCGTCCACCGCGCTGCTGCGGAGTCTGCCCTCGGGCAGCCTCGGGGTCAGGAGCGCCTGCCCAGTGCCGAGAGCACCTTCCGGTTGCCGCGCTTCTTATCGGCCAATGCAGCCTTGGCGGCCTGCCAGCCCGGGATGCCGCAGACGCCGCCGCCGGCATGGGTGGCCGAACTTCCGTTGTACAACCCGGCGATCGGGGTGCGGTAGTCGGCGAACCCGGGTGCGGGCCGCATGTGGAATAACTGCTCCAGGGACAGCTCGCCGTGGAAGATGTTGCCGCCGATCAGCCCGTACTCCACTTCCATCTCGTGTGGGCCGACGATGTCGCGATGCAGAATCGACCCTTTGAAGCCGGGCGCCACTTCGTCGTAGAGGTCGATCAGACGGTCGGCGTAGGCCTCGAGTTCTTCGGTGTGCGGTTCGCTCGCCCACTCGGACGGCACCCACTGGGTGAACAGCGACATGATGTGGGTGCCATCGGGATTGAGCGTCTTGTCCAGTGTGGTGGGGATGACGCTGTCGCTGAATGGCGCGAGCGCGGGTCGCCCACCGCGGGCGTCCTGGAAGGCCGCCTCGATGAATTGCATTGTCGGGGCCATCTCGACCGAACCGGTGTGGTGCTCGGCCTGCCCGCGACTCGGGTTCGCTGTGAAGTTAGGCAACTCGGCCAGGGCCAGGTTGATCTTCACCACCCCACTGCGGGTCTTCCAGTGCTCGATGTCATTGACGAAGTCGTCGGGCAGTTCGTGGCGCGGGATCTGATCCAGGAATGCGGTACGGGGATGCAGTGTGGTCACCACCAGCGGGGCGTGGATCTCGTCGCCGTTGTCGAGTGCGACACCCTGAACGCGACCGTTGCGCACCAAGACTTTCGATACGCGAGCCTTGGTGCGGATCTCGGCGCCGAAGTTGCGGGCCGAGCGAGCGATGGCCTCCGACACCGCACCCATACCGCCCTCGGGGTAACCCCAGCTACCCATCTGGCCGTCGCCGACATCACCGATGGAGTGGTGCGCCATGACGTAGGCGGTGCCGGGTTCATACGGCCCGGCCCAGGTCCCGATCACGCCATTGACCGCGAGCGAGCCCTTGATCTGAGGTGACTCGAACCAGTCGTCGAGCAGGTCGGCGACGCTCATTGTGAGCAGTCGGGTGACGTCAGCGGTACTGCGGACCGTGATATCCCGCTTGCTCCATGCGAGCTTGGCCAGATCGGCCAGATCCGACGGGCGCCGCGAGCCGACCTTGGGTGGCACCTGCGTCAGCAGCGGCCCGAGGAAATCGCCGAGCCCTTCGAGCCACGCGTTCCACTTGGGATAGGCGTCGGCGTCCTTCTTGGACCACTTGGCAAGTTCGGCATGCGTTCGGGCCGGGTCCTCATAGATTGTCAGCGACCCGCCTTCGGGGAAGGCCTGGTAATAGGGTCCCATCGGGTGCACCTTGTAGCCGTGTCGTTCCAGTTGCAGTTCCCGCGTGATGGTCGGGGGCATCAGGCTCATCACATACGAGAGCCGCGTCACCCGCAGATGCGGGGCGTCTTCCCATGGCGACTCGGTGGTCGCCGATCCGCCGAGGGATCCGCGCGATTCGAGCACCAGGGTCTTGGCTCCGGAGCGGGCGAGATAGGCGGCCGACACCAACCCGTTGTGGCCGCCTCCGATGACGATGGCATCGTAGGAGTTCGACATAGTGCGCCCCATTTCCGTTGGCCCGAGCGGACTTCCTGACTGACTGTTCAATCTAACCGAAGTGTTACGATTTCAACAAGAGTCAGCGCCGATACCGGGGAGAACGACAGGTGGCCGAACCCGCACCAGCAACCGAGAGTAACGAAGCTCGGCGCATCCAAATGTTACGCGCGGCCACTGAACTCATTTGTGAACGCGGGTTTTCTGAGACCCGGATCTCCGATGTCGCCAAGCGCGCAGGTGTGAGTTCAGCCCTGGTGATCTACTACTTCGGAACGCGTGACCGGCTGCTTGTCGATGCTCTGCGTTTTTCGGAAGAAGCGTTCTATGAGGCGGCCGAGGCGATGCTGGCCGAGGTTTCCTCAGTGCGGGAACGCATTTCATTACTTATCGAGTGGACCTGCATTCCGTCTCGTGACGGTGAGATTCCCGGCGCATGGGGACTGTGGTTCGACCTGTGGGTACAGGCTTTCCGGCACGAGGAGGTCAAGGCCGGTCGGGTGGAACGCGACGCCCGGTGGCGCCGGATGATCGCTGATGCGATCGAATCGGATGATGTCCACGGCAAGGTTGATCCGTCGATGTTCGCACTTGAGTTCGCCGCACTGCTCGACGGGTTGTCGATCCAGGTCGCTCTGGACGACCCTGAAGTGAACTCGAAGGTCGCCTACGACATCGCCATGCGCTTCGCTGAGCGGGAACTCAATCTTCCCGTCGCGGGCGGACGCACCCGGGCCAAAGCCCATTCGAGTGCCCGCAGTCGGAACCGCTGAAGCGCCTTATTCGACGTGTCCGGCAGCCGCGGCAGACACTGTCGCCGGACTTGCCCGCAACACGCGGACCGCATCGGGTGCGCACACACAACTCACGGCCATTCCCGACGCATAGCCGACAGACTGCGGCCCGGAGTGATTGGGCACATCGACCACCAGATCGCTGGACTCGCCGACGTCGACATGGACCTGTGTCGATGCCCCGAGGTACACGACCTCGGTCACGGTGCCGCCGATCATGTTGTAGCCAGCCGGAACTGGGTCGTCGGGCAGCTGCACCGTGACGCGTTCGGGTCGAATCACGATAGCGGCCGGCCCGGGTGCGCACCCGCTGTCGACCGCCGCCGCGAACCGCGTGGACATTGCCGAGCACACGGCGATGCCGCCGGAAGTCTCCAGCACTTCGGCGTCGAAGATATTCGCCGCACCCAGGAATCCCGCGACGTAGGTTGTCGCCGGCGCGGTGTAGATCTCCTGCGGCGGTCCCACCTGTTCAACCCGGCCCTCGGCCAAAACCGCGATCTGGTCGCTCATGGTGAGCGCTTCCTCTTGGTCGTGGGTCACGTAAACGAAAGTGATCCCGACTTCACGTTGCACCGCTCGCAATTCCAGCTGTAATTGCTTGCGCAGCTTGGCATCCAGCGCCCCGAGTGGCTCGTCGAGCAGCAGCACCCGTGGTCGCAGCACCAGGGCGCGCGCGAGAGCAACGCGCTGCTGCTGGCCGCCGGACAGCTGAGTGGGTTTGCGCTTGGCGAAGTCATTCATCTGGACGAGGTCGAGAGCGGCACCGACCCGCTGCTTGGTGTCCGCTTTGGTCGCGTTGTGGTAGCGCAACCCGAAGGCGACGTTGTCCCACACGGTCATGAAAGGAAACAGCGCGTAGGACTGGAACACCGTGTTGACGGGTCGCTTGTGCGGTGGATCCGAGACGACGTCGCGGCCGTCGAGTTCGATACGTCCGGAGTCGGGTTTCTCGAAGCCGGCGATCATCCGCAGCGTCGTCGTCTTCCCGCATCCGGACGCGCCGAGCAGCGAGTAGAACTGTCCGGCCGGGATGTCGAGGTCGATACCGGTGACAGCAGGCACACCGTCGTAAGCCTTGGCCAGCTTCTCCAGCCGGATCGCTCCGCCGCTCACCGGATCACCCGGTCAACGCTCAGGCAGAAACCGCTTTGGCCATTCGCGCGAAGTTCGCAGCGAAGCGGTCCACATCGGCATCGTCGTGTTGGACGGACAACAACCATTGCTCGATCTTGCCCCATGGAGGCAAGAAAACTCCGCCGTTGTGTTGCATCAGCCAATGCAGATGACCGATCCCGGTGTCGATCTGCAAGAAATCGCGGAACTCCCGGACCGGCTCGGATCGGAAAGTTACGCAGCCCTTGGCTCCGATGCTCACCACGCGCCACCCATACCCGTGCTCGGCGATGGTGTCTTCGAGACTGGACTGCAGCCGGGCGGCAAGCCGATCGAGTTGCGCGTAGCCCGCCGCGTTGAGGACCTCGGAAAGATTGGCCCGGGTTGCGGCCATCGCGAGTGGGTTGCCATTGAAGGTGCCCACCTGTTCGTAGCGACCGTCGGCGATCGCCGACATGACCGCGGTGGTGCCGCCGATCGCCGCAACCGAAATACCACCGCCCAGAGCCTTGGCGAGGCACACCATATCGGGTGTCACACCGGACAGCCCGGTGATTCCAGCCGGCCCGGTAGTGAATCCGGTCTTCACCTCGTCGAAGATCAGCAGCGCGCCGGCTGCGTGCAGCAACTCCCGAATAGCGGCCAGGTAGCCATCATCGGGGGGGATGATTCCGGCATTCATCATTGCCGGCTCAACGATCATCCCAGCAATTTGACCCGGATGTTCTGCCAGCGCCCTAGCCACCGCCTCGGGGTCGTTGAACGGCACGACCACGACCAGATCCGTTATTGCGGAGGGGATTCCGCTGTTGCCGGGAACACCCGTGGGGTGGTCGCGAGGGCCGACCTCGTCGGCTTCCGGCAGGACTGATACCTGGACCGAGTCGTGGTGGCCGTGGTAGCAACCTTCGACTTTAATGATCAGGTCGCGTCCGGTCACCGACCGGGCGAGGTGCACGGCGTCCATGGTGGCTTCGGTCCCCGAGTTGGCGAAGCGCCACTGCGGCAGGCCGAAGCGGCGTGCCAGTTCGCGGGCGTTCCAGATGGCGTCTTCGGTGGGTTGAGCGAAATGTGTTCCACGGCGAACCCTTTCGCTGACCGCGGCGACGATCGCCGGGTGCGCGTGGCCGGCGATGGAGGCACCGTAACCGCCGTGCATGTCGACATACTCGCCGCCGTCGACGTCGTAAATCTTCGAGCCGGCCCCGTGGCTCATCCACACCGCCTGCGGTTGCGCGATCTGCCAGTTCGAGGTCGCACTGCCGGCCAGATGCTCACCGGCCTGCGCGATGAGTTCGGTGCTGCGTGGTTGGCGGCGCAGGAACACCCGCTCCTCATCGGCGATAAGGGCGTCGACGTCGCCCCGGACCGGTCTGTCGATAGCCGGCGATACCACGGGAACCTCCGCTCGATTGCCCTGTCGACCTGGGAAGAGGAGACATGGGCAATTCCTGACTGAGCGTTCAGTCTATGTCAGAGACCCCTCGGCTACAAGGAGGGAAACGCGGGATGATCTAACGCCGGGCATCGGCGCCTGAAGTGTGCGAGAGTCCAAGAACCGACCAACGTGCGACTTCGGAGGACCGAATGGCAGTTCCCCACCGACCCAGTCCGAGCCGACGGCAGTTCCTGCAACGCGCTGCGCTCCTGGCGGGAGGAACGCCCGCCCTGATGGCGTTTCTGGACGCCTGCGCCACGTCCGATCAGACATCCTCGGCACCCACTATGCGGATTGCGTCGCCGGATAAACCGGCCACCTGGGATATCGCGAAGGACAATGAGCCGATCGCCAATGAGCTTGGGCCGGAGAAGCCCTCGACCCTCCAGCTGTATAGCTACGCCGACTACGTCTCACCGGATGCCATCAAATCGTTCGAGGAGAAGTACGGCACCACAGTTCAGGTGTCGACATTCAACGACACCGACGAGGCGATCACCAAGATCCGTGCCGGCAGTGTCGATTACGACGTCTTTTTCCCGAGCTACGACCAGATCGGGAAGCTGGTGAACGGATCGCTGTTGCGACCGCTGAACCACACCTATATCCCCAACATCAAGAACGTCTGGCCGGTGTTCACCAACCCGTTCTACGACCAGCAGTGGCGCTACACCACGCCCTACACCGTTTACACGACGGGCATCGGCTGGAATAACACCGTGGTACCCGCCGATATCGGTGCGCTGAAGAACCCCTACGACGCGCTGTGGGATCCGGCGTACAAGAACAA
>Ga0114963_10002531_pt1 | contig 12501 bp, 13 predicted proteins | sample C_131016_EF_Meta_FD_87019 | JGI IMG/M metagenome (GOLD analysis project Ga0114963, IMG submission 87019) | Freshwater microbial communities from Lake Croche, Canada to study carbon cycling - C_131016_EF_MetaG | ecosystem: Environmental > Aquatic > Freshwater > Lake | place: Lake Croche, Canada...
ACTCGCATCGATCATTTTCAATCCTTTTTCCTTCATAATACGTTTGACGATCTCAGCGCGTTTTTTACGACCATCACCCGAACCAACCTTATCGAAATCTTTGGGCATCACCGCAGGTTTGACTTTTACAGGACGGGTTGACATCGACTTGTCGTCCGTATCGGATGGAACCGCACACCCGAGTTTCTTAGAAACCGCTTTCATGACGGCTTCTTTCGCTTTAGAAGGTTTCGATCCGCCATACGACCCTCGTAATTGAGCGGTAGGTGGAACACCGTTCGAAAGGGCGACGGGAGCCGGCATAGCCAAGAGATCGTGTTGTTTATCACCGACGATCGCTTTCTTCGGTCGTCCCCGACCACGTCCCGCCAAACGTTCACTATTTCCTTTTACCGGATAAGGATCAGGATTACCGAGAATCGCTCCTCCGACTTCACGAACACCCACACCACTCGGATCCGCTCCACCCGATGGTGTTCCGTAGCCGAGAGCCGTGAGTCCCGCGACGGCTAAGGGGTTCCCCGTCGCCATCGCTAGAGGCTTCAGAATGTACTTACTCGCGGGTTCAAAGACAGTGTTAAACCCGCTCTTGAAATCATCCCAGAAGGAACCACCCTTCATATGCTGTTCCTTTGCGACTCGCATCATCATCTCACCCAACTTCTTGGCTCCACCCTTCATAGACTTGGCTTTTACAACATCCTCTAACATCTTATCAAAGTGGCTTCCCCCTCGGTATTCCTGATGGTCAGACTCGGCAAAATCACCGTGACGATGTCCTCCTCGGTATTCCTGATGGTCAGACTCGGCAAAATCACCGTGACGATGTCCCCCTGAAATCCCGCTCCCTTTTTGGAAGACACCAACGACGGGGGACGCTCCTAACTGAGAGCCGTCTCCACGATCGCGAAAGGTGCCTTGAGCGAATCCACTGCCTCCTTTCAAATCCCCTCCGTCCTCCGCGTCATTGCCGTAATAGTACGTAGATGGAAGATTCATATTGTTATTGACGATGTTGTCTTCGGCGTCTCGTTTAGAGGCATTGCCGATTTGAAATAAAACACCAGCCGAAGAACCACCTTCCAGAGCAAATGGATTTCCACGACCGTCAACAGGACTATATGCGTACAAATGGGCGAATCGTTCGTTCAATCCATTCATCGCATTCGCAATAGACTGATTATATGGATTATTATACGGCATCTTTAATAATATGAAACAAAATAAATATGAAAAAATAATTAATTCAAATTATTTTATCGGTAATCGGGAATCAGAAAGATGAAGAAATTAACAAGTGAGAACGGAGAGGATTTGAGAACTGCCGACTTCGTTTGTCCAATAAACAGCATAGACGGAAGTATCCAAATTGGAACTGGACGCAAGGGTAAGACGGGCAAAATAGCCAGTAATACCCGCCGTTGCTTGGACAATTGCTGCTGAAAGAATAGGGTTTCCAACTGTACCACCTGCAGTGACACGAACAACACCTAGGATTCGGGAGACACCGGTACGAAAATTACTAACAATAGGAGCGAGGGACGCGACTGTAGTATCCGTACCCGTCTGAACATAACCGCTAATCATTGCTGCAAATTGATAGGAGTAAACGGGAGAGGATGTTTTACCGAGTTCCAAATTAGCCATCTTTTTTATTATATGTACGGATAATAAAAATTTTTTTTAACAAGGGATAACGGAAAGAATCTGAGAACTGCCTACTTCGTTAGACCAGTAAACAGTATACACGGAAGTATCAGTAGCGTTATTTGCCGTTAGTTTTAATTGGACGAGTGAACCGTTGGTCGTACTGTTTTGCACAACAGCACTGGTAAACATAACTTTATCAGAAACACCGCCGGCTGTAGTTTTAACAATGCCTAGGACTCGGGAGACACCTGGGTAAAAGAATGATTTGATAGAAGTTGCTGTTGCTGAGACGTTTGTTGATGTAATAGCATTACCGTTATTTGCAACCGCCGCTAGTGCATCAAATTGAAAGGAGTAAATGGGAGAGGATGTTTTACCGAGTTCTAAATTAGCCATCTTTTTATTATGTAGAGAGAATAAAAAAATTACAATTAATTTTTTTGTTTTTTTTAAATGCCTTGCTTCGTATTTCTTACTTCATCGTATTTCTTACTTCATTAATCTGTCCGCGAGTTTCATGCGAGCACCGCCTGACGAGCCACCGCCTGACGAGCCGTAGCCCATCGCACCGAGGGCACCGTGAGCCAGTTTCGCGATTGGGTTGTCGGACTGACCGAGTTGTTCTTTACCAAACTTGAGAAGATGAGGAAGGAATTGCATGCCCACCGTCTTGAGAGAATCGAGGAACCCACCACCGATCATTCGTTTTACGGAAGACTGGAAGACGGGTTGTTGAGCCGATGCTTCTAAGACATCGGACTTGGTCAAAATACCGGTATATGTGGATGCTTCCACTACATTTGCTTTCACAAATGATTAGACTATATCTTAAGCAGAACTTTCGTTCCACCGACACCCGTTTCCTTTGACCTGTGGGTAAATAAAATGGTATTACACAGGAAAGGCTCAGTCGTTGAAGGAGTATCCTCAGTCGGATACTTTACCTACGGATTACCCAATTCTTAACATTATTACTATACCCGACGGAATTACCGTAGCCACGTATATATTACTACACACGTTTAGTAGTTAAGACTCTAAGGGACTCCCCGTTTTATAAGGTGTCTTGCCCTAAGCACAACAGGCAACGCATTCGTAAGCGTTGATGTTGAAAATAGGACTAGCGATCTGTTTCCAGTCGCTCTCGCACTCCAGAGTTAAAGTGCCACGTTCGTTAACAAACAGACCGCTGTTGACGGTAATCAAAACAATTTCGGGGGTGACTGCATACGGAAAGTTGTTGTAGGCTTGAATTTGTATTTGAAGATTGAAGTTTCCGAGAGATCCAGATGCGTAATAATCTTCCGTTAATTGAATGTCCTTTCCAAACTCCAGAATGAGGAGAGAACCCGAAGTCGGGATTTTCTTGCCGCAACCCGAAACGGAATCAGGGACAGTTGCGAGACCTGAGAATTCCAACCACGATTGGTTGGAGCCCCCTTCCACGCTGTATCTCCATAAATCCTGGGGAGTGGCTGAGGCGAGGATACCGGACTGGTTGTTAAAGTTGATCGAGACACCAGCAATACCCAAAAATGCGTCTGGATTACCAGGGCATTGTTGAGCAAGAGGGATTCGCAATTGAAGGATAATTTTGTCTGGAATTTGGTTAAGCTGAAGGGAACTAGTTGATACCGTTTTAATAGCCTGTTTGTTCGGGTACGCGGTACCGGGAGTGTAGGCATCAAAAGTAGTTCCCGGAGTGGAAATATAACGAGGCATCTCATAAAACGGCACAGCATTGCGCGCCGAAAAAAGGTCACTAGGATGAGGAGTAAGAAAATTAAAAATTAATTTCGAGTTCGCGATACTGCTCACCGAGATCGCTGAAATGTACTCGTTCGCAAAGGAGGGAGCGAGAGACTGGTTGACAAGGTTAGAAGTACGCCAAACACGACTGGCATCACCCAAATTAAAGACCATATTGAGATTCTGCACACCATAAAAGCCCATGTTGTTGCTCTTTGGATCAGAGAAAAGAAATGGAGAAATGAGGAGCGGTTCTGTCACAGTGAATTGGACGAGGATTTCACCCGTATAGCCAGCAGTGGGAGCGACTTGAGGAGAGGGAATGACAGTCACACCGTTCGCGACTGCGGAAATACCATCCAACACCCAAGAACCACGAGGAAGGAGGTCGTTGTCCGAAGAGTTTGCCCAAGAGCCGAGAGAGTTCAACAACGCACCAACGCCGTCATTGTAGGACGCGAGGAGATCGGGCATCACCGTGGTCATGCCGTTGTAACGTTGAAGTTCTCGACGATCATGGAAGCGTAGGATAGAAGAAAGGACATCACGAATATTGATACTGACAGAGTTGTTATTAATGGTGGCTGTCATCACAGTCGCCAACTGGTGAAGGGGAAACGGAGAAAGAGCATCAGTCACACCATAGTTGACCGGCAATTGACCGACAGGGGTGTTCGCACAGGTCAAACGGAGAGTCACCTGAGATGACCAGAGGACACGTCGATCAATAATGGTCTGCTCACTAGGCACTTGAATATTAAAAGTTACAGTTGAGGCTGATTGAGAGATGGCGTTGAATGTTGCCGAGGTCATATTTTGTCCACCTTTGTGTACTGCATAACTAACGGCATCCGTGACGTTTAGACGATCGTCTTTTACCAGCACCTTTGTGAAATCTTGAGACATGTTTTAATGTAAGGATAGGAAAATAAATTTTTATTTTTATTTCATCAAACGCGTACCAAAACTCGTACGCGTTTACTCGGATAGAGTCACCGAGTTGTAGTCTTTGCGACGGAACATAATTTTCAGCGAACCCGAGCAACCCGACCCGAGAAAGAAAGGATGAAGAAGCCCATACTGATCCTTCCAATAGACCTGAATGTCGATCTGATTTGCGGGTGACTCGCCGTACAGATCGACAAGCCGGTACTCGCCGTTAGGGACGTAGGATACTTCTGGAGCATAAGTATTGGTGGCCGTGAACGGAACGGTGAAGTCCGTCAGCACGGGAAAAATGTTTGCAGTAGAGCCGAGGTTGATATTGCTCTGAGACGTTCCATTAAGAACAAGGGGCGTACCTACCGATTCCATCACGACAGGCAGAATGGTACTCGTAAAGACGATACTCTGAATGGGGTTCATTAGCCCAGCCGTCTGATGGTCTTGGTAGACTTGAATACCCGTATATTGAGGTGCTACGGTTCCTGTCAATCCGTAACTTGACACGATATACAACCCCGCTCCAGCCGTCGTGTTAAAAATGAGGTAGGAGTACTGAATACTATCCGCATTTACCCTTGGATATTGGTACGGAAACGAATCAAAGAGTGTACTCATGGGTTGATTGAAATACAATGAGATGTACGTACCGACGGACTGGGCGTAGGCGTTATTGTCCGCTGTAATGATGGCGGTTAGACTTGCCGCATTCCATGCCATACTCGGTGGTTGATACGCAAGGGCGTTCGTCGTACTGCTCATCGGAAGATGATTGCCCGTCTTTTGATAGTACGACCCGTTGAGTAACCAGAATGAATTCTCCATCGCATGATTGACCATGTTGATAAAGACCTCGTAGTTGTAGACCCAGTAATAATCGTTCGTAACATCAGCAATACTCAGCGCCTGAGGATTAGCGGGATTCCATTGTGGCGGATTCTGCGTGGCATCGTTCGGAATATAGATGACGGCGGAACTTCCACTGTAAACCGTATTGCTCACCGTGAATTGCTGTGTAATGACGTAAGGCGTGACGTTGTAAAAATCGCCTGCTGACACGAACAAGCCGCCACCAGCGTACGCATTAAGGGGAGTGAAAGTAGCCAGATTCGGTGCAGGACAGATGATAGTAAGCCCCGAATTCGCAAATGATGCGATCCGATAGACGCCGTTGTATTGCGAGGAATTATTCACATAGATCTGGTCTCCTACGTTGAATACCGAACGAAGGTCAGGCATAACCGTGGGGATGGCAGTGAAGTTGATCGTCAGATTACCCGTACCCGAACTATATGACATTGATGCGATGGAAAAGTACGCAAATCCGACGGTGATGGTTCCACCATTGATCTGGTTGGCTACAGGAGGACTTGTTGCGGAAGTAATGGGTACGACGCCTCCCGCATAGTTATTAGGGGTTCCTGTTGCATTAGGATTGTAAAGCCCTAGTTCCGTCTGACCTACACTTGTCGCACTAAGTTTAGAGGTAAGGACACGGTAGAACTGATTGTATGTAGCCGACGTTTCATAAGTAGAGACAGTTCCACCACCTGAGAGACCCAGAAGAACGACCGTTCCTACGGGTACGGCGGTCGGTGTGTAGAGATTGACAACACCCGTTCCGACAGTAGCAAAGGTACCCGACATGGATTGGATAGGATAGACACCCCCGATATTGGTATTCGGATTCAAATTAATTTGTGGAATCAAGACCGGGAGCGTCGGAGTCTGGAGATTGAATCGGACAATACTCATAAAGTAGTCTTGCGGACTTAACAAAAAGTAATTGGAACGGGTCTCCTTGTACTGAAAACGAACCGGTTGTGCTGGAAATGAACTATCATTATTGATAATGTTCATGTCATAATATTGGTGGTAAGGTTGAACATCCGATTGATTTTTATTGAAACGCTGGACGGACATATCTTTATTCATAATAAAGATAAAAATATTTCAATTAATCCTTTCCAATGATTTACTGAACCGATCGATGATGTATAACAGATGAGGGATCTCTTGTGTTCGTATGGATTCAATTTCAGCATCGTACCCTCCATGTTCGGATACGTATTCCGTTTTTTCAATCTCATCGGTAAACTTTTCCAGTTGTTCCTTAAGAATCTGTAACGCAAGTTCCAACTTTCCTTTATAGAATGGATACGAAGACATTGATTATACGTTAATGTAATTTCTTTAAGTTAATTAAAAAAAGGAAGCGAGAGAGATAGATATTTACCAGTAATAAACACCATCAAATAATCCAATTTTACATGTAAATATCATAAATTAATCCAATAAAAAGTTAATTACCAGATTAAATATGATATAAACCATTAATAATTTTAAAATTATTAATAGTAAACATCAATTTATATACTTATTGGTAAATATCTATGAAAATACGGGTAAAAATCTTCTCGTACACGGTAAATATCTTCTCGTACACGGTAAATATCAATGATAGATATGGTAATGATGTCGTATTTTGCGTCATTCTTTTAATTTAATTTATCATTTTTTAGTTTCCGTTAGTTCTATTACGGTAGGCTCTTCTTTCTTTTCTTCCTTGTCAACGATCGTGATCTCTAGCGTATGATTGTGACATCCTGATCGGAGATAATATCGTTGTGCAATTTTGTAAAGGATGTAGGTAGCAATCGAGATACCTGCACTAAACAGAGTCTGGTACGTATCCATTTGTAACTAGGTTAGATTATAAATGTTTTCTACTCTCATTGTATTATTTTTTTAAATTAAATAAAAGATTATGGTATTAATTTACTCACGACGACGTCTAATTTATCGGTATGCATCTGTCTAGCCTGATCATGGACGTACTTGTAGAACTGGGTTAGATTCAAACCAGCCTTCATCCGTAATATTCGTAAACAGCACCATCGCCCACAATCATTTATCCCCTGTCCCTCATTCTGATAATGTATCTTGTTGTATACGACTTTCTCGGGACAATTGTCAAACATAATCCCCAATAACGGATCACCTTCACCCATCCCGATACGTCGTCCTTTTGGAGTCCATTTCAAGGGAGCATCAGGTTTACCCCCATACGAATCAAAATACTCTACTGTCTTCTCATCAGGTTTGCTTACACAGATCCAATGACCCTTATTCGGACTGTCTTCATATAAGAGAATAACGTACGATTTGACTTCGGGAAGCATATCGGCGAGTGAATTGTATTTTTTGATTTCGCTGTATTTCAATACACGGGCATCTGGGAGGTATTCCTTAATGTCTGCATCAGACATAGGAGTAGCAATCGTATCCGCCACACTCATTTATAATTAGTAATTATTTTATTGTCTATAAGAAATAAGAAATGGCGAGACAGTACCCTAATCTGAACACGGGATCCAATGCCTGGAATCAGACCCTACAAATCAATAATGTAAGCGTAACGGGTGTCACGAACCCGTTGACCTCCGATTTAATCGCGACTGGATTCACCGTCCTTAATCAAAGTGGGAACGCACCAGAGGAACACAGTATCCGCCTCAGTGGGTCAAAAGTATTCAACATCGTCACCACAGAACTAACTGAATTATTTACAGTGGATGCGAACTCAAATGTGTCAGTCGGTGCCACTGGAAATGTTGCCCTTTTAACAGTGGGCAATACTGGTAGTTCGGAGGGCGGAACGGGAATAGTCGTCCGAGATGTATATGAAACTGCGACTTTGGGAGCCAACACACTGGAATTTGTCAGTTCTGAACCCGAGTCCGACTATCGCTCAATTCGTCTTCTTAATATCTTTACACCACAGATCAATTTAACAGATTCTACTAATTCTTACAACGTTCTTCTGTGTAGTGGAAATGATGATTCAACAAGTGGTCTAACACTAACAACACCAGTATATAACGCTCTTTACACGAATGGTGAGATGAGAATTACAGTAAATGGTTCCCCCCCTCGGTTCGTATCTGTAACTCCCTACAGTATTTCTATATCAAATAGTGGGGTTGCGACTACCATTACGAATACAAGTGTTACGAGTGGTAGTTTCGTGGGGGCCTTGACGGGAACGGCTTCAACCGCTGACGCAATTACAGCAACAGCAACGAATGGTTCGGCAGTTCATTACCCAACTTTCGTGAATAGTGCGGGTGCTTCTAAAACAGTACAAGTAGATACTGGTTTGACTCCTCTTACCTACGTCCCATCAACGGGGACTTTTACCGCAACCTCCTTCGTCGGTGCTTTGACGGGTAATGCGGATACGGCTACGACGGCTACAAATGTAACGATTACCGATAATAACACGTCTGGAACGTATTATCCTACATTTACATCTGCTGTAGGGTCTTCTGCTCTTCTTGTGGATTCCATAACCGCTCCCCTCTCTTATGTTCCCAGCACGGGAACGCTTACCGCAACTAACTTTAGTGGTCTTGCTTCCTCTGCGACAGCAATAACTATCACTGATACGAATACTGCTGGCACATACTATCCCGTATTCGTGAATACCAATGGTTCAACGATTTCACTCCGTGCTGATGTCAGCACGACTCCCTTTACATACAATCCAAACACGGGTGTTCTTACTACCACCACATTCGTAGGGGCTTTGACGGGCAATTCTGACACTTCTACGAGAGCCACTAACATTACGGGTGGTTTAGGAGGTCAAATTCCCTATCAAACTGCCGTGAATACCACTGCGTTATTAGCAAATGGAACGGCGGGACAAGTCCTTACTTCAAATGGAACGACTCTCGCTCCCTCGTGGGGTGCTCCCGTGGGTATGGTTAAAGTAGGAACGGTAAGTGTGGCGATTACTGGTTCGGCTTCCGCACAGAATCTTTCCTTTGCGAGTCTCTTCACATCCGCATACAGAAATTACAAGATTATCTTACGACCAACCACGCAAGTATCGTTCAGTGCGTATCCGACCTATTCTCTCCAAGCGTATCTGGGAACGAGCGTGCCGACAACTGCCTCCCTATCTGGCTTTGAATTGATTTCTACATCTACAGCTGTGGTGACTCCTATTTATACTGCGAGTGGAACAATTTCTTCTGCTCCTTTGTTGTTTGCTGTGGCTTGTATTACGAATAGAGAAAACCAGTTTGATATTTCTAATGTAGGATACTCAGTTACACAACCACAACAAGTGACGTTGATGTGTAAATCAGTGTATAACAATCCATCCATCACCACGGGCACAAGTGATAGAACGATTAATAGTGCTGCTCTATCTGGTTGTACGATTACTGGGTTGGTGATACAACAATCAGCACTTGGTGTAGGTAATAACTTTACTCTGGAGGCTTCTGTGTATGGATACACTTAACCTGGAAGAATAGGCGGGTTCTTTGATTCTCGTGCTTCAACCTTACCAATCAGATCTTTCAGGTGAGCCAGTTTCTCTTTGAGATCTTTCAGGTAATCAGGACAATTCTCAGGAAGGACGATCGGAACGGGAAGTAAATTAGGTACAACGGGAAGAACGAGTTTCGGAACGGGTTTACGAGGCATTTATTATAGACAATATTTTTATATTACGTATAATAAAATGAGTAGGCAATACCCGAATTTCAATATGGGAGCAAACACCTGGAATCAGGGTGGTAGTGCAGGTAGTTTTGGAGGTGGTGGAGGAGGAGTGACTTCCGTAACAGCGGGAGATGGGATCTCCGTGGCGGGTTTGACGTCTGTTGTTGTAACTGCAGATATTTCAGCCGGCAATGGGATTGCTCTCAGTGGGTCTCACCCATTAGCGATTACTAACAATATTTCAGCCGGCAACGGGATTGCTATTTCTGGCACAAATCCTTTATCAATCGCTAATAATATTTCAGCCGGCAACGGGATTGCTCTCAGTGGAACAAATCCATTAGCGATTACTAACAATATCAGTGCTGGAGCGGGGATAAGTATTTCTGGCACAAATCCTTTATCAATCGCTAATAATATTTCAGCCGGCAACGGGATTGCTCTCAGTGGAACAAATCCTTTATCAATCGCTAATAATATTTCAGCCGGCAACGGGATTGCTATTTCTGGCACAAATCCATTAGCGATTACTAACAATATCAGTGCTGGAGCGGGGATAAGTATTTCTGGTACTTCACTGCTTACGATTAGTTCTACGGGAGCATCCGCACGTAATTCAACTACACGTAATATTACAAACTATACGACGATTAGTCTTGGAGGGGGATTCGCAAATCTTCAGAATATCGGTTCAATTGCTCTAACATCAACATTAGCAACGTGTAATGTATTCACTATATATATTCGTAGTATTACACTTATTAGTCAAAATACTTCCGGTTCAACACCCGCATATATATATGTGACGGATGGAATATCTAATCCATACGACCAGTCACTCGGTGCGTGTTCTCAAGTTAATTTTAGTATTGTAAATAGCACTGTTACAACTCCATTCGGATTAACTACTTGGAATTTTCGTAAGCCATCCGCATCCAGCACTCTCTATATAAATGTAGAGGCACCCAGTGCGGTCGCATTAAATACCATTACAAGTTTTGAGATGTATTATGATATTGTAGGACAATCAAGCACGATTGTATAAAAAGGTATAAACGTACGATTATTTAATTTTCTGTATTATTTTATTACCAATTAGTAATAAAAGCGGATGAGTCTTAATATGGATAAAACGGGAAGATTTCTTTGTAAAGTAGAGGGCGGGACATACAATAACAAAATTATCTCGGTTAGTTCCAGTATGTCCCACGATGAAAAAGATGAAATCACACGACCTTTTCAACGTTTGACACTCAAAGATGGTAAATTTCAACAGATTCCCGACCCCGAGACGGAACGACAGATCCTCTACATCACGGGAGCGAGTGGAAGTGGAAAAAGTACCTATACAGCAAACTACATTAAACACTACAAAAAAATGTTCCCTAAGAACGAAGTGTATTGTTTCTCGGCGTTGAAAGAAGACGAATCGTTAGATGTAGTGAAACCCAAACGGATCATGATTGACAAAACCATTTACGAGTCTCCGATCGAGGTTCACGAATTCGCAAACTCGTGTGTGATTCTAGATGATATTGACGTTATTAGTGATAAGAAAGAACGTGAAGCCGTCTACAACATTATGAACCAGATTCTAGAGACAGGTCGTCATTTCAAAATCACCTGTATTATCACGAATCACCTTCCCACATCAGGGAAAGACACCCGCAGAGTTCTTAATGAATGTCATTCAGTCACCTACTTTCCTCATTCGGGGACTGCACGCGGTATAAAATACCTGCTTCAGGAGTATCTCGGTATTGATAAGCACCAGACAAAGAAAATCAAAGGGTTGAAGAGTCGTTGGTGCACGGTGATGAAAAATTACCCAACAGTTATTATGTGTGAGAAAGACATTTGGTTAAGTTCGGTGGATGATGATTAAACAGATTTAAAGATAGTATCCAGCAACGTCGTTAATTAATTTAAAAAAAATATCATTATAGATATTTTTTAGGTTTTTACTTCCTTGTAGTCGTCTACAAATTTTCTACTGATTCGCACCATACCTTGTAGTCGTCAAACGAGAGTGTGAGTTTTTCTTTGACAATCTGAAACAACAAACAACGACTGATTCGACCATGTTCGTGAGAGATACTTTCTAATGCACGGGCTCCTATCTCATTAATATACAGACACAGGGCTTTATGAATACCGTACTCTGCTACGAGTTCTTCTATGTCACCAAGATACTCATACGTTACTGCATGGTCAATTCTCGTGTGGAGAAAGATTTCTGCATTCTCCGTATACTCATCCAGACTTAACTCACCTTCTTGTTCCTCACGAATGTCACTGTAGATTTCTTCTTTGATGCAGGACACGAAATCGTAGAGAGGCATTGTTCGACTCTGACCATCTATTTTTTTAGATTTCATTTTTTGGGGATTATATAAAATGCCCTACGACGCCGTCAGGCCGACGCCAAGCGTCGCCATAACCGATTATACCAAGAGAAAGGCGGAGGAGATCGGAGTGACTGTACGTCCCAGTCACAACCCGAAAAAAAAGATTGACGTGATTAAAGATGGAGAGGTAGTCGCCAGTATAGGTGCGTTTGGAATGAAAGACTACCCCCACTACCTCAAGGAGAAGGGAAGAACTTATGCTGACAAGCGTCGGGAATTGTATCATATTAGACAT
>Ga0114963_10002532_pt1 | contig 12500 bp, 10 predicted proteins | sample C_131016_EF_Meta_FD_87019 | JGI IMG/M metagenome (GOLD analysis project Ga0114963, IMG submission 87019) | Freshwater microbial communities from Lake Croche, Canada to study carbon cycling - C_131016_EF_MetaG | ecosystem: Environmental > Aquatic > Freshwater > Lake | place: Lake Croche, Canada...
ACTTGCGGCATCCCAGGCTTTGACGCCCGGATTGGGCGGCGGCAATGTGGTGTCCGGCGGCACCAAACCCATCTCGATCTGGCGCGCCAGACGACGTTCGCGCTCGATATCCCAACCGTGGGCGAATTGCTCGTCATAGCTGCGGATGAGTTCGGCGGGCGCCTGATGTGGCGCATGACACGCTCCCAGCGACAGCATCGTGAACCAGGGTCTGCTCGGCCGATCGGCCTCATGGTCCGCGATCATGCGGATCGTCTGCGTGACCAGATCTTCGGTCAGGTGATAGCCGGACTCGAAGCTTCCCGGCGCTTTGATCAGGGTGTTGTCCTGGACCAGTTCAGGGCTGAACTGGTCGGTTTCGGCATCCAGAAAGCCATAGAAACGATCGAATCCGCGCCGCAAGGGCCAGCCGTCAAAGGGGCCGCCCGGGCCGCTCTCTGTCACCGGCGTCACATGCCACTTGCCAACCATGTAGTTGTTGAAGCCATGCGGGCGGAGCATTTCGGCAAGGGTTGCTGCATCGCGCGAAATCTTGCCGCGATAGCCGGGAAAGCCGCTGTCGAAATTGGCCAGACAGCCCATGCCCACATCATGATGATTGCGCCCGGTCAGCAAGGCAGCGCGAGTGGTCGAGCACATCGCCGTGGTGTGAAAGCCGGTGTAGCGCAGGCCTTGCGCGGCAATCGCGTCAATCGTGGGCGTCGGAATCGCCGAACCGTAGCAACCAAAATCGGAAAAACCGACATCGTCAAACAGCACCACCAGCACGTTGGGCATGCCCACCGCGCGGGGCTGCGCTTGCGGCCACCACGGCACCGAGTCGGTCAGGGTGCGCCCAATCTTGCCCTTGAATTCGCCTGACTCAGTGCTCACCCGATGCCCCGCCGCTCATTGCAATGCCTCGCTCAAGCTGCTCCCATACCTGACCATAGAGCGACAGAAACGTCGGGTCGCTTTGCAGTGCCCGCACCTGGCGAGGGCGCGGCAGATTGATCGGCATGTCGGCCACGATGCGACCGGGCCGGGCACTCATCACCAGCACGCGGTCGGCCAGCGCGACCGCTTCGCTCAGATCATGCGTAATGAACACGACCGTGCGCCGCGTGCGCTCCCACATCTGCAACAGCAGATCCTCAAGCTGGATCTTGGTTTGCGCATCAAGCGCGCCGAATGGCTCATCCATCAGGAGCACTTCCGAGTCGAGACAGAAGGTCCGCGCCAGCGCGCAGCGTTGACGCATGCCGTGCGACAGGGCCTTGGGAAAGTGGTTTGCAAAGCCGTTGAGGCCGACCTGATTCAGCACATCGTGCGCGCGGGCCTCGCGTTCGGCCTTGGGCACGCCACGCAGCTCCATGCCGTAGCAGACATTTTCAAGCGCGGTGCGCCACGGAAAAAGACTGTCACGCGCCAGGGTGTAGCCGACGCGCGGATCGCCGGCAGTCGGCTGCCTGCCACCAATGTCGATCCGACCTTTCTCGAGTGGCACGAGTCCGGTCAGCAGATTGAGCAGCGTGGTTTTGCCGCAACCGCTCGGCCCCACCACCGCCAGGAACTGGCCACTCGGAATGTCCAGACTCAGGTCATCGACTGCAAGCACCTGACCGCCGTAATCGACCGTCAGGTTCTGGATAGAAATCGCTTTCATTGCATCACTTGATCAGGGTTCATTGTCTCGGGGCTTTATTGATTGACAATCGGCCTTTACGCAATGCCGTTGTCATCCTGATCGAAGCTTAACCTGCAATCCGGATCTCAAAGCCTGCAAGGGGCTATGACATCAAACCCAAATCGCCTGCCTCACAGATGCCAACTCGCCGATCGATGTCCAGAGTCGGGCGATTCAGTCAGCTCGGGCCAGGTCTGATCACCGGTGCCGCCGACGATGATCCGAGCGGGATTGCGACCTACTCCCAGGCGGGTGCGCAGTTCGGTTACGCCATGCTCTGGACGGTCGTGTTTACCCTGCCACTGATGGCCGCGATCCAATTGATCAGTGCCCGCATCGGCTATGTCACACGCCGCGGGCTCGCCTGGAATATCAAGGCCAGCTTTCCCCGTCCTGTTGTGTTGCTGATCGTCAGCATGCTTCTGATTGCCAATGGCCTGAATGTCGCCGCCGACATCGCTGCCATGGCACAAGCGCTCAAACTGCTGATCGGCGGCCCTGCCCACCTCTATGCGGTCGGCTTCGGAGCCCTGTGTCTGGGGCTGCAGATCATGCTGCCCTATCGGGTTTATGTCCGTTGGCTGAAGTGGCTGACGCTTGCACTGCTCGCCTATGTCGGGGTCGTCTTTTCGGTTCGGATCGACTGGTGGCAGCTTGCCCACGATCTGGTCTGGCCACCTCTGAGCGCCAGCCACGCGGTGCTGGTGACGATCGTCGCGGTGTTCGGCACCACCATCAGCCCCTATCTCTTTTTCTGGCAGGCCGCCCAGGAAATGGAGGATGAGCTTGTCCGCGATGCCGATTCGACTGAACCCGGCGCCCTCTCGCCGGCAGGCGTGGCGAGCCATCTGCGGCGCATCAGGACCGACACCATCGTTGGCATGTCGTTTTCAAACCTGATCGCGTTTTTCATCATGCTGAGCACCGGCGCGACCCTTCACGTCGCCGGCATCACCACCATCGAGACCTCAGCGCAGGCGGCCGAAGCACTCCGACCGCTTGCCGGTGAACTGACCTTCCTCCTGTTCAGCCTGGGCATCATCGGTACCGGGCTGTTCGCCGTCCCGGTACTGGCAGGGTCGGCCGCCTATGCCGTGGCCGAAGCCGCAGGTTGGCGAGGCAGCCTCGATCTGCGGCTCGATAAAGGCGAAGGATTCGGCTTTTATGGCGTGCTGACAGCAGCGACCGCCGGCGGCGTGGCCTTGTGCTTCACGCCGATCGATCCGGTGCGCGCGCTTTTCTGGTCGGCGGTGATCAACGGCGTGATCGCGGTTCCGATCATGTCGGTGATGATGATCATTGCCGCGAGGCCTCAAACCATGGGCGAGCATGTCATCAGCGGCACGCTGAAATGGCTGGGGTGGGTCTCGACCGCGGTGATGGGGCTCACCGTCGCGGCGATGTTCGCCTCAGCGTGAGGCGCGGTCGCTGTCGATGGTCTCGAGCATCCGGGACTTGACCAGACCAAAAAAGGGATTCGACTTCATTCGCAACTGATCGGCAGACGACACCGCGAAAATGCCCTTTTCTCCGCGCACGCCCATTGCACCGAGCGAGATCAGTCCATCGGCTGCAGGCGGCGCTTTCAGGCCGTAAATCGGGTCATCAAGGGGAAAGGGAATCGCCATGTGCGACAGCGAAAAGACCTGATCAGGCCAGTCGTAAGGCAAGGTGGTATCGACCGATGTCGATTGACCCGGCTCGGTGGTTCGAGCAAGCCCGGTCTTTTCATCGAGCACATTCCCGATGAAAGTCAGGCGATAGTCGCGCCTCGGCGATCGATCGATCGCCGCCTGCAGCGAGTGTGCCGGCAACCTCACCAGCGCGCTGTAACCCGAGATGCGGTTCAGATCAAAGACGATCAGCTCGCTGCCCGGGCGACGCAAGCGCGAAAAGAGCCGCGTCACCAGATCGGGCGCGACAACCGTGGCGTCAACCACCGACTGGAACGCGGTGATTGGCGGCATTTTGTCCATCGCGCCTTCGCGCTCGAGGCGCGCCAGGTCACTGGCGAGGACATCACACAAAGCGCCGACCTGCGCCCCGCCATTTTGTGCAAAGGAGGCATATTTGTAGGGATCAAGCTCGAGATCGACATTACCCCAACGGGCTCTTTGCGCGACGCCGAAGTTGCTGATGATTCGCTGAACGTTGGCAAGCGGCGCAAAGGGCGACACGCCGAGAGCCGGTGACATCAGGATCAGCCTGCGGGGCAACTGATCGAGTCGACCGGCGCTCACCGTGTCGGCGGCATATTTGAGCGCCAATGTCGCGCCGGTGGAGTAGCCCACGATCCAGTAGGGTGAGTCCGGATGATCACGCCTGATCTGCGCCACCATCATCTCGACGGCTGCCTGCCAGTCACGCCACACGGCTGAGTCCAGGCCTGAGGGCAGGGTGCCATGCCCGGGCAATCGCAGGCCGTATACAGTCATACCCGATTGATTGAGTGCGAGTGCGGTTGATCGAAGCGAATACGGTGAGTCCGACAAACCGTGCAGCAAGAGCGCCACGCCCTTGCCGGGTTCCCCCTGCAGCAGATAGCTGCGATTCCAGTCGCCTTCGACCCGTTTGCGGTAGGGGCTGCCATCCGGGGCGTAACGACTGATGGTCGAGTCGAGTTCGGGGTCGAAGGCGGTTCGCTGCAAGGCCGCGACTTCCTCGAACAAGCGCGATTCGAGCGCGCGATAGTCGGCAAAGCCGAACCCGTCTTTCGCCTGGTCGGCGGTGAACTCCTGCTTGAGACGGGTGGTGTGCCAGGGCCTGAGTTCGGGCAGCGTCAGGGCATAGAGGACGTTACCGATGGCAATCGTCAGCATCGCACCGACCAGCACTGCCAGGATCAGCCGGAAGGCACGACCGATGAATACCAGGCGGCGGCGTGAGGCGTGAGGCTTGTCAGAGGCGTTCATGGCATCAATTATGGCCCGAGCGACACCTCGCAGTTAAGATCGCTGTCTTTTAGCGAATCGGGCACTTCCACGTGGCGGAACTCTTTCTCGTGCGACATGCGCAGGCGTCATTCGGCACCGACGATTACGACCGACTCTCTGACCTCGGTCACCAGCAATCACGATGGCTGGGCGACTACTTTGCTCAACGTGGGCTGGTTTTCGACCGCGTGGTGACCGGTACGCTGCGGCGTCATCGCGAGACCCTCAGCGGCCTGGCCGCAGGCGGCGCCACCCTTGCCCAGTCGATCGAGCATCACGGGCTCAACGAATACGAATCCGATCGCCTGATCAAGGGCTGGCTAAGGCACACAGGCCAGCCCGCCCCGTCGCATGGTGCAGATCGTCGTGACCATTTTCGGGTGATGCGAGACGCCCTGTCTGCCTGGGTCGATGGCTCGGTCGACTTTGCGCCACACATCAGCTTTCAGGATTTTCTGGCCGGGGTGCGGTCGGGCCTCGAGCTTGCACGGGCCGATGCGACGGCGCGCAGGATCCTGGTGGTGAGTTCTGGCGGCCCGATTTCAACCCTGATCAGCGACGTGCTCGGCACCGAGCTGCGAGCGATGGTCAATCTGAACCTGCAGATGCGCAATGCCAGTTTCAGCGAGTTTCATGCGACCGAAAAAGTGGTTCGATGCGTCAGCTTCAACAACATTCCTCACATGGACGCCGAACCGCGCCGCTCAAAGGTCACCTACTCCTGAGCCAGGCTCATGGCAGGAGCCAGTATCAGGGCATGATCAGCAGATGAATGCCCCCCCTCGAGAACCTCTGCTGTCGCGCGTCCCGCCGCGCCGCTTCGCCTTCGTCGACCTCGAAACCACCGGTGTCTCACCCTCGGTCGATCGCATTACCGAAATCGGTATCGTCCTGGTCGATGCCGACAGCACGATTCAAGAGTGGTCATCCCTGGTCGACCCAGGCATTCCCATTCCATCCGATATTCAGGCGCTCACCGGCATCACCAATGAGATGGTGCGAAACGCCCCGCGCTTTTCGCAGCTCCTGCCGACCATCGCCGGGCTGCTCGAGGGACGCATCTTCGTGGCCCACAATGCCCGCTTCGACTACGGCTTCATCAAGGCCGAGTTCAGGCGCTGCCACGACCGTTTCAGCGCCGATGTGCTGTGTACGGTTCGACTTTCTCGCGCGCTGTTTCCCCAATACGACTCGCATCGGCTCGACGCCCTGATCAGCCGGCATCAGTTGCAGGCAAGCGATCGCCATCGTGCACTGGGCGATGCGCGAGTGCTGGTCCGATTTTTCGACAGGCTCTGGCAACAGGAAGCCATCGAGCATGTCGATCACACGATTTCCCAACTGCTCAAGCAGCCCGCCACGCCACCGCACCTTGCGCCTGGCGCGCTCGACAAGCTTCCCGAATCGCCCGGGGTCTACACATTCGTGGGCGCAACCGGGCAGCCGCTCTATGTTGGCAAAGCGCTCAATCTTCGCGAGCGGATCCGATCGCACTTTTACGCCGACAGCCGAAATGCCAACGATGCGCGGCTGGTGGCCGAAGTTCACGCCCTCGACATCAACATCACTGCAGGCGAATTCGGCGCCCTCGTGCGCGAGATGCAGGCGATCAAGCGCATCGGGCCGCTTCACAACATCGCCCTGCGAAAGCGCGAATCCGTCTGTTTCATCAAGCCTGTCGAGCCAGGCCAGACACCCAGGATTCTCAAACTGAACGACCTGCCGGACGGCGACCCGCTCAAGGAGCCCGATCTTTACGGGCCATTTGGCAGCCGCGCAAGCGCGCGTGCCGCATTGGCCGCCGTCGGCAAATCTCAACGCCTGTGCGATCGGGCATCGGGTCTGTGGGCACGCGACGGTGCCTGCTTTTCCCGGCAGGTCAATCGCTGTGCAGGCCTTTGCACCGGCGACGAAACCGCCCAAGCCCACCATGCACGATTGCTCGCCGGGCTCGCGCCAATGCGTTTCGCAAGCTGGCCCTTCAACGGTCCGGTGATGCTGACTGAGCGTGATCCGGAGTCCGGCCTTGTCGACCAGTGGATCTTCGATCGCTGGCGTGCAATCGAATCGACCGGTGAAAGCGCCTTCGACCCCGATCTCTACAAGCTGCTGCAACGCCGCATCAAACGTACCCCCGAACGATTTTTTCCTGTCGACAATTCAAAATTCTGAAAAGCATTCGGCAAACTGCATAACGCGTGCTAAATTTCAGCCGCTTCGTATAACGACACACAAAGAGACAGTCTTGCAGCTTCTTCAGCTTCTGGTCAGCGGCATTGCGCAAGGCTGTATTTACGGCCTGATTGCACTGGGCTTCGTGCTCATCTACAAGGCCACCGAAACCGTCAGCTTCGTGCAGGGTGACCTGATGATGCTGGGCGCCTTCATCGGCCTGGTCGTCATGACGATGCTCGGATTTCCGTTCTGGCTCGCCATCGTCAGCTCGATGATTGCGATGGGTTTTTTCGGGCTGTTCATCGAGCGCCTGGTCATTCGACCCATCCTCGGTCAGCCGCAGTTCACTGTGGTCATGCTGACCATCGGTGTTGCCTACATCATTCGCGGGCTGATCACCATGATTCCGGTGATCGGCTCCGAAACCAACAACCTGCCGGTACCCTACAAGGACCAGGTGATTGCGGCCGGCGGCCTGCTGCTCTCGCTGGAGCATCTGGTCATCATTGCTGCGACGGCGGTGCTTTGCGCGGTGCTTTACGCGGTATTCCGGTTCACAACCGTCGGTATCGCCATGCAGGCCTCGTCTCAAAACCAGCTGGCGGCCTACTACATGGGCATACCGGTCCAGAAGCTCAACGGACTGGTCTGGGCACTGTCGGCGGCGGTGGCCGCGGTGGCCGGGCTGCTGCTTGCGCCGATCACCTTCGTTCACGTCAACATGGGCTTCATCGGCCTGAAAGCCTTCCCGGCGGCCGTCGTCGGGGGTTTCGGCAGCCTGCCCGGCGCGATCGTCGGCGGGCTCATCATCGGCATTGTCGAATCGCTGTCGGGCTTCTATCTGCCGACAGGCTTCAAGGACATCGCCCCTTACATCGTTGTGCTGCTGATGCTGTGGTTCAAGCCAAACGGCCTGTTCGGCGAAAAACTCCGCAAGAAGGTCTGACCGATGCGCTTTACCTTCAAGACCTCCTATGAGCAGGACATTGCGCTGGCCAAACACGGCGGGCATCGCCTCTGGTATGGCCTGCTGATCGCTGTACTCCTGATTGCGCCATTCCTGCTCCCTGAGTATTGGCTGGCCCAGCTCAGTTTCGTGCTGATCTACTCGATCGTCGGCCTCGGCCTGATGCTGCTGGCCGGCTTTACCGGTCAGGTCTCGATCGGTCATGCTGCCTTTATGGGTGTGGGTGCTTATGCGCAGGCCTATCTCACCAACCATGGTATTCCGTTCTTCCTTGCACTCGCCATCGGCATGACGCTGTCGGCGGCCGTCGGTGTCATCGTTGGCGCGCCCGCACTGCGAGTCAAAGGTATCTACCTCGGCATTGCGACGCTGTCCTTCGGCTTTATTGTGGAAGAGGTCTTCGCCCGCTGGGAGGACGTCACCGGCGGCAATGCCGGTCTGAGCATCAAGCCGCCCGAAATGTTCGGCTTCAAACTCGACACCGATACGTCCTTCTACTACCTGTGCCTTGGGCTGTGTGTGATCGTCACGCTGGCCGTGCTCAACCTGCTTCGTGCACCGACCGGCCGAGCTTTCGTCGCGATCCGCGACTCCGAGATTTCGGCGCAAAGCATGGGCATCAACCTGGCACGATACAAAGGCCTGGCCTTTGCGATCTCGGCAGCGATGGCTGGCATTGCCGGTGCGCTCTATGCGCACAAAATGCGATTCATTTCACCCGACCAGTTCAGTCTGGTGCAGTCGATCGACCTGCTGCTGCTGGTCGTGGTCGGCGGGCTTGGCTTCGTGCATGGCGCCTTTCTCGGCGCGATCTTCCTCATTACCCTGCCACAGCTGATCGCACTCGGCAAAGACTATCTGCCCGACGCCATCGGCGGTGCGGCCGGGCTGCAGGCGGTCATCTACGGCATCGTGCTGGTGACCTTCGTTCTGTTTGAGCCGCTCGGACTCTACGGGCGCTGGCTGAAGATCCGCACCTGGTTCCAGATGTTCCCGTTCTACCGCAAAGGCATGTTCAAGCGGCAAAAGAGCTTCACCAAATCGGATCGCCTCAAATGAGCGACGCGACACTCAACAACAGTTCACCGCTGCTCTCGGCCCGCGATCTGCAGGTTCGATTCGGCGGCGTGCTGGCGGTCAATCAGGTCAGCTTCGATGTCAAGCGCGGCGAGATTTTCACGCTGATCGGCCCCAATGGCGCCGGCAAGACCACCGTCTTCAATCTGATCAGCCGTTTCTACGTACCGACTGCCGGCACCCTCGAATTCGATGGCGTGGCGCTCAACAAGGTGCCGCCCTACCGGGTCGCCGAACTCGGCATCGCACGAACCTTCCAGAACATCGAACTCTTCGAATACGCCACAGTGCTTCAAAACCTGCTGATCGGCGGGCATGTGCACCGCAAGACCGGCTTTTTTGCTGACCTTTTCCATACGCCCAAGGTTCGCCAGGCCGAAGTCGATGCGCGCGAAGAGGCCGAGAAGGTGATCGAGTTTCTCGACCTGCAACCTTATCGCGACACGCTGGTGGCCGGTCTGCCCTATGGCATCAGGAAGGTGGTCGAACTGGCGCGTGCCTTGTGCACCCGCCCCAAGCTGCTGCTGCTCGATGAGCCCTCGTCGGGGCTGAATGTCGAAGAAACCGATGGCATGGCCTTCTGGATTCAGGACATCAAGAACGAGCTCGGCATCACGGTGCTGATGGTCGAGCATGACATGTCGCTGGTCTCCAAAGTTTCCGACCGTGTGCTCGCGATGAACCAGGGCGAAACCCTGGCACTCGGCTCACCGCGCGAGGTGCAGTCCGATCCGCGCGTCATCGAGGCCTACCTCGGTTCGGCCGAAGACATGTCCTTCTTGCGCCGGCCGGAACCTTTCGTTCGAAAGGGCTCATGATGGACAACGGCACGATCCTCAACCTGGCCAATGTCGAAAGCGCCTATGGCCCGATCCGCGCGATTCGCGGTGTCAGTCTCAAGGTGGCCCAAGGCGAAATCGCCACGGTGCTGGGTTCCAACGGCGCTGGCAAAACCACGATCCTCAAGACCATCTCCGGGATCATCGATCCACGCCGCGGGGTGGTCGAGTTCAAGGGCGAGTCGATCACCGCAAAAGACCCGGCGGTCATCGTTCAGCGCGGCCTGTCGCATGTGCCTGAAGGGCGCGAAGTCTTTCCGCTGCTCTCGGTGCGCGACAACCTTCTGATGGGCGCTTACACCCGAAAAGACCGCGATGCAGTTGGGCGCGACATCGAAACGGTTTATGGCTATTTCCCGATCCTCAAAGAGCGGGCAGCGCAAGACGCTGGCCTGCTCTCGGGCGGTCAGCAGCAGATGCTGGCCATCTCGCGAGCGATCATGGCTGCACCCGAGCTGATCCTGCTCGATGAGCCGAGCCTTGGTCTGTCGCCTCGACTCACCAAAGAAATCTTCGAAATCATCGTGCGCATCAATCGCGAGCGAGGCACCTCGATGCTGCTGGTCGAGCAAAACGCCAATATGGCGCTTAATGCCTCCGATTACGGCTATGTCCTTGAGAACGGCCGCATCGTGATGGAAGATACCTGCGCCGCATTGCGCGAGAAGGACGACATCAAGGAGTTCTATCTCGGCATGAAAGAAGAAGGTGTGCGCGGCGAGCGCCGCTGGAAAAAGAAGAAGACCTGGCGATGAGCACAACAATCGACCCCCATCGCGTCGTCCGCGGCGACGATTTTGGCTGGAGCGTGGAAGCGCTCAGCTTCGACACCATTCCCGAGCTCTTCTGGCAGCGCGTGAGCGAGCTCGGCGACAAGCCGATGATGCGCCAGAAAGACCTCGGCATCTGGCGTGCCTACAGCTGGAATCAGGTTGGTGTGATCGTGAGCGAGATCGCCGCCGGCATGGTCAGCCTTGGTTTCGAGCCAGGCGAAGTCGCCTCGGTGCTGGCCAACACCTCGCGCGAATGGGTCTGGGCTGACCTCGCCATTCAGACCGCAGGCGGTATCTGCAACGGCATCTATCCGACCGACGCCGCACCGCAGGTCAGCTACCTGTGCGATGACTCAGCCTCGGTCTATCTGTTCGTCGAAAGCGATGAGCAACTCGACAAGTTTCTCGATGTGCGCCATGAGCTGCCACGCATTCGCAAGGTGGTGGTCTTCAACATGGAAGGCCTGGGCAATCTCGATGACCCGCAGATCATCTCGCTCGAGCAGTTGCGCGACATCGGCCGCGACTACCTGAAAGCGCACCCAGGCCTGATCGAAACACGTCGCCAATCCCGCAAATCGGCGGATGTCGCCATTCTTGTCTATACCTCGGGCACGACCGGCAGACCCAAAGGCGCGATGATCACTCACGCCAACCTGTGCTCAGTCCTGGCCGGCCAGTCGGGCAGCCTCTTCGAAGGCTTGCCTCAGGGCGGCGAGCGAGTCGCCTTCCTGCCGTTGTGCCACATTGCCGAGCGCATGATTGGCGAGTACGTCCCGATCATGCGCAGCTCGGTGGTCAATTTTGTCGAGAACCCCGAGACGGTTTTCGAAAACCTGCGCGAAGTTCAGCCCCATGTGTTTTTCGCTGTGCCTCGGGTCTGGGAAAAAATCTATTCTCAGGTCCGTATTTCGCTGAGCGAAGCCGGCAAACTCCAGCAGGTCGCCTACGGCTGGGCGTTGTCGGTCGGACAGGATGTCGCGACGGCTCAGTCTCAAGGTCGCCAACCCTCGGGATGGCTCGCCTTGCAGAACAAGCTCGCCCGTTTTGCGGTGATGAACAACGTGCGTCGCATGGTTGGCCTTGACCGCGTAGAACTCGCACTCACCGGCGCTGCACCGATTTCACCCGAGCTGATCCGCTGGTATCAGGCGCTTGGCATTCCGCTTCGTGAGGGCTGGGGGATGACCGAGACCTGCGGTGGCGGCACGGTCAATCCGCGTTTGAAGTCACATCCGGGTAGTGTCGGCGTCCCCGGCCCCGGTATCGAGATGCGCATTGCCCCCGATACCAACGAGATCATGCTGCGCGGACCGAATGTGATTCTCGGATATCTCAATCAACCCGAAAAAACCGCTGAAACCATCGATACCGACGGTTGGCTGCACACCGGGGACGTCGGTCGGGTCGATGATGAGGGCTACTTCTACATCACCGACCGGATGAAGGACATCATCATCACTGCCGGGGGCAAGAACGTCACGCCAAGCGAATGGGAGAACGAGTTGAAGTTTTCGCCCTTCGTGACCGACGCGGTCGTGATCGGCGACAAGCGTTCCTATCTCACGGCGCTGGTCATGATCGATCAGGAAAATGTCGAGAAGTTCGCCCAGGACCGGGATGTACCGTTTACAAATTACGCGAGTCTGACCCGTGCGAAAGAGGTCCAGGACCTCATCTGGTCGGAGATTGAAACCGTCAACAAGAAATTTGCACGCGTCGAGCAGGTCAAGAAGTTCAGACTGCTTGAGACTCAACTGACCGCTGAAGACGAAGAGCTCACACCCACCATGAAGCTCAAGCGTAATTTCGTCCAGAAAAAATATGCCGAGATGATCGAAAGCATGTACCGCGACTGACCCACAGGAGACCACGATGAACCTCACCCGCAAGACAGTCCTGACGATCGCGATGCTGGCAGCCTCTGCCGGTATCGCATCTGCCGCTGAAACACAGGGCATTACCAAAACAGAGATCCTGATCGGCTCGATCCAGGATTTGTCGGGGCCGATCGCAGGCCTTGGCAAACAGACTCGCAATGGCATGAACCTGCGCGTCGAAGAAATCAAC
>Ga0114963_10002537_pt1 | contig 12487 bp, 8 predicted proteins | sample C_131016_EF_Meta_FD_87019 | JGI IMG/M metagenome (GOLD analysis project Ga0114963, IMG submission 87019) | Freshwater microbial communities from Lake Croche, Canada to study carbon cycling - C_131016_EF_MetaG | ecosystem: Environmental > Aquatic > Freshwater > Lake | place: Lake Croche, Canada...
AGGCGCATCCTGATGTGTTCAATGTTTTACTGCAGGTTTTAGATGATGGCCGCATGACCGATGGCCAAGGTCGTACCGTAGACTTCCGCAACACCGTGATTGTGATGACCTCTAATCTTGGTTCCAGCATCATTCAGAACATGGCGGGCGATGAATACAACTTGGTGAAGATTGCGGTGATGTCTGAAGTCAAAACATTCTTCAGGCCAGAGTTTGTGAATCGTATTGATGAAGTGGTGGTCTTTCATGCGCTTGATGATGCCAATGTTAGAGCGATTGCGGGCATTCAGGTTCAGCGACTGGCTCAGCGCTTGGCGGCGCAAGATATTCAGTTAGAGGTCTCAGAAGCGGCCTTAAATGAAATTGCGGCAGCGGGCTTTGATCCTACTTTTGGGGCGCGCCCTCTGAAACGTGCCCTACAATCGCAGGTTGAAAATCCTCTTTCCAGAAAATTGCTAGACGGGACATTGGCTCCGAAAGATACCGTACGAGTGGATTGTCGAAATGGGGTGATTGTTTTCGAGACCATGCCCGCTCTGGTTTAGCGGTTGGACTGACTTGAGAAACATTCTCATGCTGTGGCGTTGACACGGTGCAGCATGAGGACTAATCTCGCCACATCTTTATAACCTTAGAGCCCACCTTGGACAGTACCCCTAGTTGTCGAAATCCGGTTGCGCCTGCGCCGTTAGGTATAGTCCCCAAGAGGTGACGTTCCTTCCGTCGTGTGCGCGGAAGAACGCTTTGTTTGTTTTTGCTTTTGTTGATGCACTCCAAAAGCCCATCATAGCCACTATTCGGAAATCAGCAACCCAGTTCTAACCTCGGTGCGGGAGAGTCTTATGGCTTCAGCCCTGATTTCTTGGATGCACATCCCTGATCGTTTACGCAACCTCATTCCTGGATTAGGACATCCAGGCAAACCTACGATGTCGCGTTCAAACAAATTGAGAGAAATCGCGATGTGCGATCCCGAGATCGCCCTCCGGAGAATGGCCTCTTCTCACACCGGTTTATTGGATCGGGATGCAATGGAACGCCTTCAGGCGGTGGGCCCCAACACCGTTGCTCAAGAGCATCGACAGACTGTAATCGGGCAGTTCATGCATCACTGCTGGAATCCTCTGAATATTCTTTTGGTGAGTCTTTCCTGTGTTTCGGCTTACCTTGGTGACGTTGATGCCGCCACGATCATCGGTTTGATGGTGACTTTATCGGTGATGTTGTCCTTCATTCAAGAATATCGTTCTAACAATGCCGCAGAGCGTTTGCGTGCGATGGTGAGTACCACTGCCACGGTATTGCGCAAAGATAAGCGGGAGGGTGTTCCACCTGAGGTGAACCAGGCCTTCCATATTCATCTTGCGAAAGTACCGCCTTCTCGCCGTGAGGTTCCGCTAGAGCAACTTGTCCCGGGCGATATGGTGGTGCTCTCAGCGGGAGATATGATTCCTGCTGACGTGCGCGTGATCTCTGCCAAAGATCTCTTCGTGAATCAATCTTCATTAACGGGCGAATCGATGCCTGTTGAGAAATTCTTCACACCAGAAAAGCCTACAGAACAAGATCCTTTGCAGTTTGGAAATATTTGTTTTATGGGGACCAATGTAATCAGCGGAACCGCCACTGCCTTGGTGGTCGAGACAGGCCCACGCACCTATTTTGGGGCGGTAGCCAGTGCCATGATGGGTCAACGTCCGCTCACCAATTTTGATCGTGGTATTAATCAGTTCACTTGGTTGATGCTTCGTTTTATGGCGGTGATGGTTCCTTTGGTCTTTGTAGTGAATGGCCTGACCAAACACGATTGGATGGAGGCATTTCTATTCTCTATGGCAGTTGCAGTGGGCCTGACGCCTGAAATGTTACCCATGATTGTGACGGTGAATCTGGGTAAGGGTGCGCTCGCAATGTCGCGCAAAAAAGTGATCGTCAAGCGCCTAAACTCCATTCAGAACTTTGGTGCGATGGATGTGTTGTGTACAGATAAAACAGGCACGTTGACGCAAGATAAAATCATATTAGAAAAACATGTTGATATCGCCGGAAATGAAAATGAGACCGTGCTGGAATACGCCTATCTGAATTCCTTTTATCAATCCGGACTCAAAAATCTATTAGATGTGGCGGTCCTCGATTTTGTAGATGTGCATGAACGTCTGCGGCCACATTCCAATTACTCTAAAGTGGATGAGATTCCTTTTGACTTTCAACGACGTCGGATGTCGGTGGTGGTGAATGGTCCTGAGGGACGATTGTTGATTTGCAAAGGAGCGGTTGAGGAGGTCTTTTCCTGCTGCACACAATGTGATGTGGAGGGTGTGGCCACGCCATTAAGCCAAGAAGACCTCACTAGCCTGCAAAGCATTACACGTGAATTGAATGAAGATGGTTTTAGGGTGATTGCGATTGCCTACAAAGCGGTGAATGACCATCAGGAAAACTTCTCTATTGAGGACGAATCTGAGCTACGTCTGGTGGGCTATATTGCTTTTCTTGATCCGCCTAAAGACAGTGCACGCGAAGCCATTGCAGCACTGGCGCGTCACGGTGTGACGATTAAAATTCTCACTGGCGATAACGATATTATTACCCGTAAGGTATGCCGAGAAGTAGGCTTAACGGTAGACCGGATTGTACTGGGTTCTGAAGTAGAGAAAATGGATGAAGCCACGCTTGCGCATGTTGCTGAAGAGGTGACCGTCTTCGCAAAACTGTCTCCTTCACAGAAAGCGCGCGTCATTGGTGCGCTGCATTTACGGGGTCACGTGGTAGGGTTCTTAGGGGACGGCATCAATGATGGGCCTGCTTTGAAAGCAGCGGATGTGGGTATTTCAGTGGATACCGCAGTAGATATTGCAAAAGAATCTGCCGATATTATCTTGCTCGAAAAGAGCCTGATGGTGCTTGAAGAAGGTGTGATTGAAGGCCGCAAGGTGTTCGGTAACATCATTAAGTACATCAAAATGGGGGCCAGTTCTAACTTTGGAAATATGTTTAGCGTGATTGGAGCGAGTGCTTTTCTGCCCTTCTTGCCGATGCAATCGATTCAGGTACTGACGAATAACCTGATGTACGACTTCTCGCAAACTGCAATCCCTACCGACAACGTGGATGAAGAGTATTTTGCTACCCCGCGTCGTTGGGATATTCAGGCGATTACGCGCTATATGATTTATCTGGGCCCCATTAGCTCAATTTTTGACTATGCGACCTATGGTTTGATGTGGTTTGTTTTTAAGGCAAATACCCCGGAGCAGGCTTCGCTTTTTCAAACGGGTTGGTTTGTGGAGTCTTTGCTGAGTCAAACCCTGATCATTCATATTATTCGAACAGGACGTATTCCCTTCATACAAAGTATTGCGAGTGCTCCATTGATTTTTACCAGTGTGATGATCTGCGCAGTAGGCGTGTGGTTGCCGTACTCTCCGTTTGCCCATGCTTTAGGGTTTATGCCTTTGCCGCTGGTCTACTGGCCTTGGATCATCTTGATTGTTTTCAGCTATCTATGCCTGACCCATTTTGTGAAAACTGCTTTCATCAAGCGGTTTGGACTGAATTGAGGCTGCGTCACGTGGCTTGATCATGCTTGTCACGGGCATTAGTAATAACCATGCGTACAGCGTTCAACTAGGCTGCACATTGAATTCTAGAGGGCGTGAAGAGAGTGACTAGGGAGCGGAGGAAGGAGGGGTAGCGTCGGTGTCAAGACGACGTGCACCGTTAAAGCGGCGGCCCCAGTAAATATCGTTCATGTCATCTACTTGCACGCCCTTGCCATGACTGGGTGCGTGGATGAAACGATTTTCACCGATGTAAATGCCTACGTGTGAAAACTGCCGGCGCACGGTGTTGAAAAAAACCAGATCGCCCGGCTGCAAATCATTCACTGCCACGGTTTTACCCTGCAAGCTCATGGAGTAAGCACTGTGAGGAAGTAAAAGCCCCACCGCTTGTTTGTAGACATGCTGCACAAAACCACTGCAGTCAAAGCCTACGCCGGGATCGTTTGAACCCACCCGATATTTCACGCCCATCAGGGACAAAGAAGTTGCCAATAAATCTTGAGTTTTAGCGCCAGCCCATTGCATTAATCCCTGAGCAGAAGAAGTGCCGGGCTGCGCTGCGATGAGGTCTTGCGCCGCAACATCAGATTGAGGTAAACGGTTCATTTCTGATTCCGCTGCGCCACAATGCACAATGCCGGCGTTCGAAATACTCAGGGCGATGATCAAGGGAAGGGCACGCAATTTCATGTCGTCATTTTAACCGAGCTTGAAATGAATTGCACCGTATCAATTTTTTCACTCAGGATCCGTCTCGGGAAATAGCAAAAACACGTATCATCAATAACATGGAAGGTATTACATCAAATCAGCCTGAAGAGCAGGCTCCGGTCTCAGCGCCCATTGATTCAGATATCGATGCCATTTTAGGAGAAGGCGGGGTATTTTCTAGCCGCTTAGCCGATTTTCGTGCGCGACCTGGCCAATTAGAAATGGCCACTGAAGTGCTTGCTGCAATGCGTCAACAGCAAGGCTTAATCGTTGAAGCGGGAACCGGCACTGGGAAGACGTATGCCTACTTGGTGCCTGCCTTATTAGCGGGCGGCAAAGTCATTGTTTCAACTGGAACACGCACGCTACAAGACCAACTTTTTCATCGCGATTTACCGACGGTTAAAAAACTACTGGCTATTCCCGTTGAGACGGCTTTGCTTAAGGGACGAGCCAATTATGTATGCCATCACCACCTTAAAATTGCTGGTCTAGAAGGGCGTTTTGCCAGCCGTGAAGATGCGAAATATCTCAAAGAGATTGAGCGCTTTACCGCCACTAGTGCCACCGGTGATCGTGCAGAATTATCGGGGGTACCCGAGACCGCACATGTTTGGTCACAGGTGACTTCCACCCGTGAAAATTGCTTGGGTCAAGACTGCGAATTTCATAGTCAATGCTTTGTTTTAGAGGCGCGACGTCGCGCACAACAAGCCGATATCGTGGTTGTGAATCATCACCTTTTCTTTGCCGATGTAATGCTGAAAGACGAAGGGGCAGGGGAATTATTGCCCAATTGCCAAGCGGTAATCTTTGACGAAGCCCATCAGCTTCCAGAAATTGCGAGTCTCTTTTTTGGGAATTCGCTCTCGACGGCCCAAGTCATCGACCTGTGTCGTGATACGCGGGCCGAGGGGCGAACGCTAGCGGCTTTTCCCGATGAAGCAGAAGCGGCATTAGACCGATTAGAAAAAGCCAGCCGTGATTTGCGCTTGGTGTTTAGAGAGCGAGAAGGCAGGCAAGCCTATGATGGCCTGAACGAAAAGGAGTCGTTCAATGCGGCACTTACCCATCTCGATCAAGCCCTCGAGCACACTTCTCAGTGGTTGCAAGCGCTGTCAGAGCGGAGCGAAGGCATGGCGCTATGTGCCAGCCGTACAGAAGAAATGCGCGCCTATCTTGCCCTGTGGGGCAACCTGCCGCCTGATGAACCATCGCATAGTCCTAGCGTGAAGTGGATTGAGCTGTTTCAAACGGCTGTGCATTTGAATGCCACCCCACTATCGGTTGCAGAACCCTTTCGCAAGCAATTATCCCTTCCCAATAAGGCGTGGATCTTTACCTCAGCTACTTTGTCGGTAGCGGGAGACTTTCAGCATTACCAATCTCAAATGGGCTTGGATACAGTTAAAACAGGTCGATGGGAAAGCCCCTTTCATTATCAGGAACAGGCTTTGCTGTATGTTCCTGATGGACTTCCTCCACCGAATACGCCCGGCTATACCGAGGCAGTGGTGAACATTGGCCTGTCGCTGATTCTGGCGAGCCAAGGTCGGGCCTTTTTCTTATTCACAAGCCTCAGAGCCCTTTCAGAGGCTCAGGCATTACTGAGACAGGCCTTCGATGCGCAAGGGGTGACCTTGCCCCTATTGGTGCAAGGCCAAGCCTCACGCGGAGAATTACTCAGTCGTTTTCGTTCCTTGGGCAATGCAGTGCTGCTGGGGAGCCAGTCCTTTTGGGAAGGGGTGGATGTGAAAGGCGAGGCGCTCTCATTGGTGATCATCGACAAATTACCTTTTGCTGCTCCGGATGATCCCGTGCTGGCAGCGCGTATTGCAGAGATCGAACGCAGGGGAGGGAACGGATTCATGGATCATCAGCTGCCTTTGGCTGTGATTAATCTAAAACAAGGGGCAGGGCGCCTCATTCGCGATGAATCAGACAGAGGCGTGCTCACCATTTGCGATCCTCGCTTGATCTCTAAGCCCTATGGCAAAAGAATCTGGCGCAGCCTCCCCCCCATGAAGCGCACCCGCGATCAAGCCGTGGCCGAGACCTTCCTGAAAACACTCCGAAAACCGAGTGACCCGCCGTTCTAGGTCTTTCCACCGCGATCCAACAAACGCAGGATGGGATATGCTTGGCACATAAACCATAATACGAGCGGGTTCAAATGCGTTTCTTCAAATTGTCGACGGCATATCAATGGGCCGTTACGCTTTATATAGGCTAAGCAAAAGATCGTTACGCTGCTGTGCGTTGGTAAGGTTGAATTTTATCTAACTCTTCGGAGAGTAATTCACGAGCAATTGCAGTGTCATAATTTGCTTGGCCGCGCAGCCACCAACCGTCATTGAGGCCAAAATACTTACAGAGTCTTAAGTCGGTATCTGCAGTGATTGATCTTCTACCTGCCACGATTTCACCAATTCTCTGCGGGGGAACACCAATATCTTTGGCTAATCTATATTTGGTCAGCCCGAGTGGTTTTAAGAATTCCTCGTCTAGCATTTCACCGGGTGAGACTGGAGCGACTTTTCTGATCATTGCATCTCCTAATGGTAATCAACAATTTCAACATCTTTGGCACCATACGCGGTCCAAACAAAACATACACGCCATTGATCATTTATACGGTTACTGTGTTGCCCCTTTCTATTCCCTTTGAGTACTTCCAGTCTATTTCCCGGAGGTGCTTTCGGTAACGGCGGGGGAGTCTTGTTTCAGATTGTGGCAGCGGGGAAGCGGATTTGAGCAATGAGTCCGCCGCCTGGTCTTGGTTGAACCGTGAAATGGGCTTGGTGGGAGCGTGCCAAGCGATTCACTTGATTCAACGCAGCTGATTACCAGAGTCCGGGACGCGTAATACGGGGCATTCGGAAGGGTAGAAGGGTCTGCACCCATCTTGAGGAAAATCGATCTAGGTCTAAGCTTTCATGCACGCCTTCGCATGCAACCCCTTCACGTTCACTGGTCACCATAGAGCGGGTATAGAAAGGGGTGTCTTCGAGTGTTCTGACAATGCGCGTTGTTTCATGCGGTAGGCGTGTGGTGCGTGGAACACGCCATATGGGTCCGGTAGGGAGTGGCTTGCGTTGCAGAGGATAGCCCGGTGCTTTGAGTAATGAAGAAACTGCACCTGAGGCAAAAAATCGTTCGCCTAGGAGAGTAGCGCCTCCATCGCGTCGATCGATGTCGTACCAAACATCGGTATCGCCATGTGGCGTCACGACTCTGGACCAATCCCAGCTGATGAAATCTTGTTCTAGCGGAACTGAACCTGCATTGCTATCAAAATAAGCATTCCCAGACCAGTTTACTTTGGGGTTCTGTAAGTCGAGTGAAACACGTGCAACCGATGCAATCGGCCCCCAGTGGTGATGATCTTGGGCATCAAGGCTATATTGAAAATCTTCTCTAAAATTGCCTTGAACCAAAATGCTTCCATTGAGCTTGAGCGGAAATGGAGCACAACGTTCATCAATGGCAATCTGTAGGCCATCTGATTTCCACATCAGAGAAGAAGGTCCCACATGAAACTCTCGCTCCGTTCTTTTTAGTTGGGCGCTTCCGCGTTCAGTCAGTGCCCATCGCGGTGCATTTTTTTGATAGAGCGCAATATTCATCGCACAATAATTTTCTGGAGGAGTGTGACCAGGCGTTCGTTTTCGGGCCCAGGCATAGTAAGGTGAAAAAACACTGCCCACAAAAGCAATCATGGTGAGGCCATGTTGCCCGCAATCACTGAGAGCATCGAGGTACCACCAACGATAACCGTCTGCTGGGACGGGCGTATTAAAGGCACAGAGCATTATCTTTTACCTTGGTCGCTGAGAATCGCTTGCGCGGCTAGACGGCCTGATAAAGCCACCATTGGGACGCCCGGACCAGGATGAATCCCTCCCCCGGTTAAATACAAACCAGGAAGAGATGAGCGTGCGCCTGGACGTTTAAACGGGGCATTCCATCCGTGACACGCTTGACCATAAATGGCGCCACCATTCCCGGGAAAAAGCTTTGCAAATTCAGCGGGCCCGGTACAGACCTCATGTTGTATCTCAAGATGCAGGCCGCAGTCTTGCATGCGTTGGATTGCGGCTTCTTTGGTTTGGGCTATGGCTTCGGCCGATGGAGGAAGCGCATCTTTTTTTCTGGGTTGTCGTAAGGCCGGGGCGTTGATGATGGAAAAAAGCCTTTCGGGCATGTCTTTAAGTGCAGGTGAATCTGCTGATGTTTCCCAAGCTGGGGCACGATCTTGCGCGCAGATATAAATGGTTGGGTCTGAGGGAAGCGTTCGCTCATCCCAGATTTCTTTAAACTCTTGATGATAATTTTTTGAGAAAAACACGGTATGGTAATCAAGCGGAAAATCTTTAACACGTGCTGACCAAGCATAGGTTAGGGCGGATAAAGAGGGTTCGGTGTCTAAAACTTCTCTGCTTATGGCTGACTTTACTTCTGGGCCCAAGTTGCCGCAGGCTAGTGAAGCGGGTTCACCGTTATAGACCACGGCGCGAGCTGCATACCGAGAACCATCTGCACACTCCACCGCATTGACCCTGCCGCCTTCACAATGAATGCGAATTACGCGTTGGCCATATCGAAACTCTACCCCCTTTCTCCGGCAGAGTTCTGCTAAGGCGCGGGCAAGTTCTGCCATCCCCCCTTTTACTGCATATACCCCTTCCATCTCGACTTGTGCGATCAGCATCAAGACAGCAGGGGCGAGATAGGGTGAGGAGCCCACATAAGTTGCATATCGCCCAAAAAGTTGGCGCAAGCGGGGGTCTGGAAAATAACGACCTAATGCGTCCCAGAGAGATTGAAAGGGGGCCCCTGCGCGTAATTTCATTGCACCAAAGGGGCCAATTTGACTAGCCAAACCCAGTAGGCTGGGTTTTTGAGCCGTCATGAAAGTCGGATAGAGGGCTTGGTAAAGATTGCGTGCCTCTTTGCAGAATTGCTCGAATCCATCTGCGGCTTTTCCGCCGGCAAATTCTGCAATGGCTTGTTTGGATTGTTGATGATTTGCAAATAGATCTAGGCGCTCACTCTTACTCCATGCATGGCGCGCTAAAACCTGAAGTGGATCAAAGCTCAGATGATCTTTCAGGTTTTCACCGGCGGCGCTGAAAATTTCTTCAAACACTTGGGGGAGGGTGAGAACGGTGGGGCCAGAATCGACATTGAAGCCACCTGGATGGGTTTCCCGCATTCTGCCTCCCGGGTATGCGCCCGCTTCTAAAACGAGAACGGGTTCCCCCCTTGCTGCTAATGAAGCCGCGCATGCTAACCCGCCGATGCCGGCACCAATCAAAATGTTCGGAGAACGTGACATAAAAGATTGACCCTAACCCAAATAAGTGTCTATAGTACATGACACATTGCGGCGACAAAAATAATAGACATAATAAATCGCCAGACCTATTCAGGGAGGGGTAAAGATGGATGCCAATACACGTGTTGAACGCGCTCTAAATGCAGCTTTGGCCTATGCGGAATCAGGTCATCCTCCTCCTGGCTTAGCCGATGCCATGCGTTATGCGGTATTTCCCGGTGGTGCACGGGTACGTCCTAGGTTGTGTTTGGCTGTTGCTCGCGCATGCGGCGATACCGATCTGACGCTTGCTGAGGCTTCGGCTGCAGCGGTTGAATTGATGCACTGTGCTTCCTTAGTGCACGACGATTTGCCGTGTTTTGACGATGCGGATGCGCGAAGAGGTAAGCCTTCGGTGCACCGCTTATTTGGCGAGCGCCTTGCTGTGTTGGCGGGTGATGCCATGATTGTGCTGGCTTTTCAGCATATGGCGCGAATCGGCGCTTGCGCACCCGATCGTTTGGCCAATCTCATCTTAACCCTAGGCCGAGCCATAGGGATGCCCGGTGGCATCGTTGCCGGACAGGCTTGGGAATGTGAACCTGCCATCGATACGGAAGAATATCAGCGCTGCAAAACAGGTGCTTTATTTGCGGGTGCCGCTGAGCTGGGTGCAGCCTCAGCCGGAAAGGACACGGGGCCTTGGCGCAGAATGGGGGAATTACTGGGTGCCTGTTACCAAGTAGCAGACGATATTTGTGATGCTGCTGGAGACGCTGAAGTCGTTGGAAAACCTGTAGGACAAGATACGGCTCTTGATCGCCCCAGTATGGTCCGGGATTTTGGGCTAGAGGGCGCGATTGCCTACTTTAGAGATTTAGTGGATCAGTGCGCAGAAGCTGTTCCAGAATGTCCTGGCCGAACCAGTCTGCAGTCCTTACTGAGACTCGAGGCGGCGCGCCTAATCCCGGCAAAATTAAGGGAAGTGGCGGCCTGATGTATGGCCGCTGTATTGTCTAGCAATCCTTTGTACGAACGGTATCTAGCCCTCCGTGATCGCTTAACCGGAGATGCGGGCTTTAGGCGTTGGGCTTCACGGTTTTTTTTGACGCGATGGATAGCTAGACGCCATGCCAAAGCGCTATTTGATCTGAATACGGGCTTTGTCTACACGCAAATCCTTCAAGCCTGTGTGCGATTAGAGGTATTTGAGGCTCTGCGTAATGGGCCGCTTTCGCTTACCCAATTGTCACTGCGCACGGGTCTCGCGCCTGAAAAGTGCAGAGTGTTGATGCGAGCGGCTGAGAGCTTAAGGTTGCTTGAGACCCGCTCTAATCAGTCGCAAGAGGAAGGGTTTGGCTTGGGGTTTTTGGGCGCGGCTTTGCTCGACAATCCCGGCGTGTTGGGTATGGTTCGCCACCATGCCCTGTTCTATAAAGATTTGGTTGATCCCATCGCCTTATTGCGAGGGGAAACTGAACCCAGCCTGAAGCGGTATTGGGCCTATTCGGGAACCGATCCTGCCCAACATGAAGGCCCTAAAGCGCAAGAGGTGGCTTCTTACAGCGAGTTGATGAGTGTCTCGCAACCCTTTGTTGTAGATCAGGTTTTAGATGCTTATCCCTTTCAAAAACATCATGTGATTTTGGATATTGGAGGGGGAGAGGGAACCTTTATTCGTTCTGTGATGGAACTCCATCCGCGCTTGGAAGGATGGGTGATGGATTTACCTGCTGTGACCGAACGTGCAGAAATTGCCATGAAAAGTGCAATGCCTGATCGCCCATGGCGCGTTATCCCAGGTGATTTTAGAAATACGACGCTTCCTAAAGGGGCTGATCTGATTACTTTGGTACGTGTGGCCCATGACCATGACGATGAGGTGGTTCAGCCCTTATTTTCAAAAATATTTAAAGCGTTACAACCGGGTGGTCGCTTGATGATCGCCGAGCCGCTTTCAAAGACGCTCGGGGCAGAACCAATGGGAGATGCCTATTTTGGGATGTTTTTTCTCGCGATGGGATCTGGACGCCCTCGATCTTTTGATGAATTACGCAACATGCTGATGCAGGCGGGTTTTCATTCTATACAGCTTGTCAAAACAGCTATACCGCTCCAAACCTCAATCATTTTAGCGATTCGGTAAAAACGATGACGTGTAAATCAAAAGCGACAATAATAAACTGTTAATCTAGCTTGACACTTGGTCGTAGACCGGTAAACTAAGAAGCTGAAGTCGACCAAAACAATTATTCAAGCGGCGACTCATACAAGCAGGGCTCGCGGAGGAGGCGAGGAGAAGACGATGGATACTCTGGCAGTTGTTCTGAATGCTCCTGAAATACTGGAGCTTCGCTCTCTGCCGCTGACCGAGCCCGATGACCAAGATGTCGTTGTGGAAGTCAGTCATAGCGGAATCAGTACTGGCACAGAGCGTTTGCTCTGGTCTGGGAAGATGCCGCCCTTTCCTGGTCTGGGTTATCCCCTCGTTCCAGGCTATGAATCTGTTGGAACCGTTATTCGCGCAGGATCAAGCTCGGGTCGTAAAGAAGGCGATTTTGTGTTTGTTCCAGGTGCCCGGTGTTTTGGTGAAGTCCGCGGGCTCTTTGGTGGAGCAGCCAGTCACCTCGTTTCTAAATCTGACCGCGTCACACCAATCCACACCCAAGTGCCTGAGCAGGGCGTGCTGTTGGCTCTTGCCGCAACCGCCTATCACGCGCTTCATGCTCCTGAATTCCAGGCTCCAGACTTAATCGTAGGTCACGGTGTTTTAGGTCGCCTTCTTGCACGTCTTACCATCGCACTGGGCGGTCCTGCTCCTGTGGTGTGGGAAACAGCTGAAGATCGCCGAACCGGCGCAATGGGTTATCAGGTGATCTCACCTGATGAAGAC
>Ga0114963_10002538_pt1 | contig 12484 bp, 9 predicted proteins | sample C_131016_EF_Meta_FD_87019 | JGI IMG/M metagenome (GOLD analysis project Ga0114963, IMG submission 87019) | Freshwater microbial communities from Lake Croche, Canada to study carbon cycling - C_131016_EF_MetaG | ecosystem: Environmental > Aquatic > Freshwater > Lake | place: Lake Croche, Canada...
CTTGCAGCGTGCGCGCGGCCTGCATGCCTTCCCAGGTGGCGGCGATCTTGATCAGCACCCGCTCCCGGCTCACGCCCTCGGCCTCGTACAGGGCGATCAGCCGGCGAGCTCGCGCCAGCGTGGCGGCCACATCGAAGCTCAGCCGCGCATCGACCTCGGTCGACACGCGCCCGGGCACCACCTTCAGGATCTCGAGACCGAAACGCACCAGCGTGCGGTCGACGATCTCGTCGAGCGGCGCGCCCCGGTGAGCCGCAGCGGTGTTCGACAGCAGCGGCGCGTAATCAGGCTGCTGCACGGCCTTGAGGATGAGTGAGGGATTGGTGGTGGCGTCTTGCGGCGCAAAGGCCGCCAGTTGCCTGAAGTTGCCGGTATCGGCCACCACGGTGGTGAACTGCCTGAGTTGATCGAGTTGGTTCATGACGTCTTGGATTGCCTCAAGCCACGATTAGAACCCGAGCCGATGACCGAAGACACCTCACAAATCAATGCCTGGCGCACGCTGCGTGGTGAAATGAGCCCATCAGCAAGCCGCCCGCAGGGCCATCACGACATGTCTTTTGACCTGGTTTTTTTTGGCGGTACCGGTGACCTCACCTGGCGCAAGCTGATGCCCTCGCTGTTCCAGGCCTTTCGCCACGGCAAGCTGCCGCCGGGCGGGCGCATCCTGGCCGTGGCACGCGACGATCAGAGCGACGAGCAATATCGAGGCTGGCTGAAGGATCGGTTTCAGGACGTCGATGTCGGCAAGCGGCCGAGCGACGAAGAATTCGGCCGCTTCGCCGAGCTGCTTCATTACCGCCGCATGGACTTGTCGCAGCCCGCGCATTACGCCGGGTTGAAGCAATGGATAGACGCTCGCGGTGCCGACACGGCCGTGCTCTATCTGGCCACCAGCCCCCACCTCTTCCCGAAGATCTGCGAGCAGCTGGGTGCTGTGGGTCTGAACGGGCCGGCGGTGCGCGTGGTGCTGGAAAAACCGCTGGGGCACGATCTGTCCAGCGCGCAGGACATCAACCGGATCGTGCGCTCGGTGTTCAGCGAGTCGCAAGCCATGCGCATCGACCATTACCTGGGCAAGCCTTCGGTGCAGAACCTGATGGCGCTGCGCTTTGGTAACGCGCTGTTCGAGCCGCTGTGGCGCCGCGAGAGCATCGCGAACATCCAGATCACGCTGGCCGAGGGCCTGGGCGTGGGCACGCGCGGCGACTTCTATGACCGCACCGGCGCCTTGCGCGACATGGTGCAAAACCATGCGCTGCAGTTGCTCAGCATGGTGGCGATGGAGCCGCCTTCGCGCTACGACGCCGACGCCATCCGCGACGAAAAACTCAAGGTGCTGCGCTCGCTCAAGCCCTTCACCGAAGACAGCGTCTCGCGCGATGTGGTGCGCGGCCAGTACCGCGCCGGTGCCATCGGCGGTCAGCCGGTGGCGGGCTATCTGGATGAACCCAAGGTGCCTGCCGGCAGCCACTGCGAAACCTTCGTCGCCTTGCGCACCGAGGTGCAGAACTGGCGCTGGGCAGGTGTGCCGTTCTACCTGCGCACAGGCAAGCGGCTGGCCGCGCGCGAGGCTCAGATCGTGGTCAATTTCCGCCCGACACCGCACAACATCTTTTCCGGCACGAACCCGCCCAACAAGCTGGTGATCAAGCTGCAGCCCGAAGATGGGCTGGAGTTGCACTTGCTGGCCGCCAAGGGTGCAGGCCAGAGCGAGGCCTTGTCAGAGGTGTCGCTGGACCTCGACTTCGACAAGGCGTTTGCGCAAGAGCGGGTCGGCGCCTATGAGCGCTTGCTGGTCGACGCGATCGCCGGCAGGCTCAACCTGTTCGTGCGCAGCGACGAGCAGGAACAGGCCTGGCGCTGGGTTGAGCCCATCTTGCAGGCTTGGCGGCGCGATGATGAATCGGGCAGCACGCCGCGCCCTTATGCGGCCGGCACCTGGGGCCCGGCGGCAGCGAGCGCTCTGGTCGCCAGAGACGGATTCGCGTGGGCAGAAGAGCAGTGAGCGGCGCGACGCAGTCGCGCGACGGGCGTCAGACGACAGCAGTGGCAAGCGGCTCTGTATTCAGCCCCAGCAGACCGTCGACGCCGTGCAATCGGGCCAACTGGCTCAAGCGCGAAGGCGCGTGTTGCATGACAAACGTGCGCCCCGAGGCCTGGGCCAGACGGCGGCACTCGAGCAGCACCGCAAGCACCGACGAATCGAACTCCTGCAGCCCGCCGGCGTCGATCAGCAACTGATCGGCCGGCTCTCGCGCCAGCGATTGCTCAAGCAGGCGCAGCACGCTGCGTGCATCGGCTATGCCTACCGTGGCGGGCAGCAGCAGCATCGCCAAGACCGATCAGGTGCGAGCTGCAGCGGTCTTGTTGCGCTGCGCCAGCTTGTCGATCAGTCCATCGATGCCGCTGGCGTTGATTTCCTGGGAGAAGCTGTTGCGGTAGTTCTCGACCAGCCACACACCCAGCACGTTCAAGTCATAGATCTTCCAGCCGACGCTCGACGATTTCTCAAGCCGGTAATCGAGCTGGATGGGATCGCCCTTGCCACGGATCTCGGATCGCACGATGACCTCGTCGCCTGTCTGGGCGACGCGCGACGGCTTGATGCTGACCGTCTGGTCACGCACCTGCGAGAGCGCGCCGGTGTAGGTGCGCAGCAGCATGGTCCTGAACTCGGTCTCGAGGCGGGCTTGCTGCTCGGGCGTGGCCTGACGCCAGTAGCGACCGACCGCGCCTGAGGTCATGCGCTGAAAGTTGACGTAGGGCAGCACCTTGGTTTCGATCAGGGCGTGAAGCTTCTTGGTGTCGCCGGCCTGCATGGCCTTGTCGGCCTTGACCGCATTGAGCACGTCGTTCGAGACCTTTTGAACCAGGTCATCGGGAGACATCGTCGCGGACTCGGCTGAGACAGCGACTTCCACGCTTTGGGCGTGAACTGCGGGAGCGGTTGCCATCAGCAGGCCACAGCACAAGGCAATCAGCAACTGGTTGGATTTCATGATCAGGTCCTTTGACAAGGTGGGACTCATCGTTCAGGGAGTCGCGTCCGGAGCGGGCTTGGACTCGGGCACATTGCCGTCGTTCACGAGACTGAGTCTGCGCTGCAGGTGCGCATCACGCACGAAGGTGTATTTGTCGAGCACGGCGTCATCGAGCAGGTCACCGACCTTGAGCAAGTTGGCGCGCGTGTTCACGATCTGCAAGCTGCTCGCCGCCAGACGCCAGCCAAAATCATCCAGCAGGAGAAATCCCGGCGTGACCATGAGATCGAGCGGAAGACCGAACGAGTCGCGCATGGTCGACGGGCCGATGATCGGCCACACCATGTACGGGCCGGCACCCACGCCCCAGGCACCCAGGGTCTGGCCGAAATCCTCGGGGTATTTCTTGATCCCCATGTCGGTGGCCACATCGAACAGGCCGAGGATGCCAACGGTGGTGTTGGCAACCACGCGAAGGCCGTCGCTGCCGGCGTTGCCCAGCTTGCCCTGCAGCGCGCTGTTGACGGTGGACCACAGGTCGATGAAGTTGTTGTAGAAATTGGTCAAGCCTTGGCGGAACGTGGCAGGCACGGCGTACTTGTACCCGGTGGCCACCGGCTTGATCACGTTCGCATCAAGCGACTCATTGAAGCTGAACACACTGCGGTTCCAGCTCTCATAAGGGTCTTGCGGAACCGGGGCGGAACCAACAGGCGTCGAGGCGCAACCTTGCACGAGCAACACGGCCAAGGCCACCGGCGTGATCGCCTTCCAACGGGTACCTATTTGAATCGCAGCAGAACTCATCATTTTTCTCCCTTGGCGTCGGCTGCTGGTGCCGAACCTCCTTCAGAGGCCTTGTTGTACAGGAATTGACTGATCAGATTCTCAAGCACCACCGCCGATTGTGTTTGGGTGATCACCGAGCCTGGAGCCAGGTTTTTCTCGTCACCGCCGGGTTCGATGCCGACGTACTGTTCCCCGAGCAGGCCCGCCGTGAGGATCTTGGCAGAGCTGTCCTTAGGAAAGGAAAACCGCTGCTGCAACTGCATCGCCACGCTGGCCTGGAAGGTCTTGTCGTCGAAGGTGATCGACTCGACACGGCCGATCACCACGCCGGCACTCTTGACCGCGGCCCTGGGCTTCAGGCCGCCGATGTTGTCAAAGCGTGCAACCACCGAATAGGTGTCATCAAAGTTGATGCTGAGCAAATTGCCGGCCTTCAGGGCCAGAAACAGCACCGCCGCAGCACCTGCCATCACGAACAGGCCCACCCACACATCATGACGAGATTTTTGCACCGTCAGTCCCCTTTATGGTCCATGGTCATCAGACCGAAAACATCAACGCAGTGAGCACGAAATCGAGCGCCAGCACCGCCAGCGATGACACCACGACCGTGCGCGTGGTGGCTTGAGAAACCCCCTCGGGCGTCGGCTTGCAGGTGTAGCCCTGCCACAGCGAGACAAAGGTGACCGTGATGCCGAAGACCACGCTCTTGATCACGCCATTGCCCACGTCCGACCACCAACTGACACCGCCTTGCATCTGTGACCAGAAAGCGCCGCCGTCGATGCCGATCAAGGGCACGGCCACCAGCCAGCCGCCGATCACGCCCACCGCGCTGAACACGCCGGCCAGCAGCGGCATCGACACCAGCCCCGCCACGAAGCGCGGCGCCAGCACACGCTGCACCGGATCGACAGCCATCATCTCCATGGCGTCGAGTTGTTCACCGGCTTTCATCAGGCCGATCTCGGCGGTCAGCGACGTTCCCGCGCGCCCGGCAAACAACAGGGCCGACACCACAGGCCCGAGTTCGCGCACCAAAGACAGCGCCACCAGCAAGCCCACCGCTTCGGCCGAGCCATAACGCTGCAGGGTGTAGTAACCCTGCAAGGCCAGCACGAAGCCGACGAACAACCCCGACACCGTGATGATCGACAGCGAGCGGTTGCCCACGAAGAAAGTCTGTTCGACCACCAGCGAAAAGCGTCGCAAGGCCGCCGGAATCAACGCCACCAGACGCAGTAGAAGTCGCGCGGCCATGCCGATGGCAGCCAGTTCGGCAAGCACCACGCGACCGACCCAAGCCGGGTTGAGCCAGTTCATGCGCGGCCTCGCGCGCCGAAGTCATCGGCCACCGACACCGCCGGGTAGTGAAACTGAACCGGCCCATCTGGCGACGCCGAGAAGAACTGGTGCACCAGCGGATCGGTGCTTTCACGAATCTGGTCCGGCGTGCCCTGAGCGGCCACGCGCCCGTTGGCGAGGAACACGATGTGGTCGGCAATCTCGAAGGTTTCTTCCACGTCGTGCGACACGATCACGCTGGTCACGCCCAGTGCATGGTTGAGGTCTCGGATCAGCCGCGATGCGCTGCCCAGCGATATCGGATCGAGCCCGGCGAACGGCTCGTCATACATGATCAGGTCGGGATCGAGCACGATCGCCCGGGCCAGCGCGACGCGACGCGCCATGCCGCCAGACACCTCTGAGGGCATCAGGTGGCGCGCGCCTCTGAGGCCCACCGCATCGAGCTTCATCAGCACCATGTCACGGATCATCGATTCGCTCAGATCGGTGTGTTCGCGCAGCGGAAACGCCACGTTGTCGAAGACCGACAGATCGGTGAACAGCGCGCCGAACTGAAACAGCATGCCCATGCGGCGACGCAGGTCGTAAAGCCCCTTGCGATCGAGCCCGGCGAGGTCGATGCCATCAAACAGCACTTGCCCGCTCAGGGGCGACAGCTGGCGGCCTATGAGTCGAAGCAGCGTGGTCTTGCCACCACCCGAGGTGCCCATCACGCCGATGACCTTGCCACGCGGCAAGGAGATGTCGACGTTTTCGAGGATGGTGCGATCACCATAGCCACACGTCACCCCGCGCATTTCGATCAACGCTTCGGAGGCGGGGGAACGGTTCGGGTTTGGGTGACTCATGGACGGGGAAGGTTCACAGTCACTGCAGCTGTGGGAGGCGTTGGATCATAGGCGACGCAGCCCGCTCCACGGCATGCCATCAACCCGGCCGCAGCGTCGGTCGAGTCAGCGCGGCAAGTCGCTGCGGCCCATGAGCTGCAAGTCGATGGCACGGGCTGCCTGACGGCCTTCGCGGATGGCCCACACCACCAGCGACTGACCGCGCCGCACGTCGCCGGCGGCAAACACCTTGGGCACGTTGGTGACATAGCCGGCCTCTTCATCGGTGTTCGCGCGGGCATTGCCGCGCTGGTCCTTGTCAACGCCGAAGGCGTCCAGCACGCTGGCCACCGGACTGGTGAAGCCCATGGCCAGCAACACCAGATCGGCGGGCAGGATCTCTTCGCTGCCGGCCACCTCGACCATCTTGCCGCCTTGCCACTGCACACGCACCGTGCGCACCGCCTTGACCTTGCCCTTGGCCTTGCCCTCGCCCGCGATGAATTCCTTGGTGGCGATGGCGAACTCGCGCTCGCAGCCCTCTTCATGGCTCGAAGAGGTGCGCAACTTGGTCGGCCAGTAAGGCCACACCAGCGGCTTGTCCTCATGCTCGGGCGGCATGGGCATCAGCTCGAACTGCGTGACGCTGGCTGCACCGTGGCGGTTGCTGGTGCCCACGCAATCGCTGCCAGTGTCGCCACCGCCGATCACCACCACGTGCTTGCCATCGGCTCGCAACTGGCCCTTGAGCTTGTCGCCTGCATTGATCTTGTTTTGCTGCGGCAGGAATTCCATCGCGAAATGCACGCCGTCGAGGTCTCGCCCGGGCACCGGCAGATCGCGCGAGATCTCGGCCCCGCCGGCGAGCAGCACGGCATCGAACTGCGCGGTGAGCTGCGCCGGCGTGATGACCTCGGTGGCCCAGTTGGTGACCTTGGTGGATTCGGCAATGTCGCCCACCAACACCCCCGTGCGGAAGACGACGCCTTCGGCTTGCATCTGCTCGACGCGCAGGTCGATGTGCGACTTCTCCATCTTGAAGTCAGGAATGCCGTAGCGCAGCAGGCCACCCACGCGGTCGTTCTTCTCGAACACCGTCACGTCGTGGCCAACGCGGGCGAGTTGCTGCGCCGCGGCCAGACCTGCCGGGCCGGAGCCGACGATGGCCACGGTCTTGCCCGTCTTCGTCTTGGACGGGCGCGGCACCACCCAGCCCTCGGCCCAGGCGCGATCGATGATGGCGTGCTCGATGCTCTTGATGCCCACTGCGTCGTCGTTCACATTGAGCGTGCAAGCGGCCTCGCAGGGCGCCGGGCAGATGCGACCGGTGAACTCGGGGAAGTTGTTGGTCGAGTGCAGCACAGTGATCGCGTTTTGCCAGTCACCGCGATACACCAGCTCGTTGAAGTCCGGAATGATGTTGTTGACCGGGCAGCCGCTGTTGCAAAACGGCGTGCCGCAATCCATGCAGCGAGCGCTCTGGGTCTTGGCCTCGTCGGCCTTGAGCCCGATGACAAATTCCTTGTGGTTCTTCAGCCGCAGTTCGATCGGCTGATAGCCCTCTTCAACGCGCTCGAACTCCATGAACCCGGTGATTTTTCCCATGATGTGTGTGCTTCCTGCTGACTCGCTGATGGATGGGGTCGGTGTGCGGCGCGTGGCTTACCTGGCCACGCTCGCCTTGGTCTTGCTGCCGGGCGACTTGGTCTTGCCGGTGGCAGCGGCCACCGGGGCATCGACAGCGCTCGCCTTGGGAGCGGCCGCCTTGGCGGCGCGCTCGCCCAATGCGCGCTTGTATTCGTTGGGGAACACCTTCACGAACTTCGTGCGCGAGACCTCCCACTGGTCGAGCAGGTGACGCGCCTGCAGCGATCCGGTCCACTTGTGGTGGTCCTCGACCAGACGCTTGAGGATGGCGTCGTCGGTCTGGCCCATGTGCCACGACACCTTGTCGCCGCTGGCGGCCTGCTCGTCGGCCGGCAACACACGCTCCAGGCTCACCATCGAGGTGTTGCAGCGCGAGGCGAACTGGCCCTTGGGGTCATAGACGTAAGCGATGCCGCCACTCATGCCGGCGGCAAAGTTGCGGCCGGTGTCGCCGAGCACGGCCACGGTGCCGCCGGTCATGTACTCGCAGCCATGGTCGCCCGTGCCCTCGACCACCGCGGTCGCGCCCGACAGCCGCACCGCAAAGCGCTCGCCTGCCACGCCACGGAAGAAGGCCTCGCCGCTGGTCGCGCCGTAGAGCACGGTGTTGCCCACGATGATGTTGTGCATCGCGTCGCCACGGAACTCGAGGCTGGGCCGAATGGCGATGCGCCCGCCGCTCATGCCCTTGCCGGTGTAGTCGTTCGCGTCACCGATCAGATAGAAGGTGATGCCTTGCGCCAGAAAAGCCCCAAAGCTCTGTCCGCCGGTGCCTTCCATCTGGATGAAGATGGTCTGGTCGGGCAGGCCCTGCGGGTGCTTCCTGACCAGTTCGCCCGACAGCATGGCCCCGACGGTGCGGTTGACGTTGCGCACGGTGTGCATGAACTTCACTTTTTCGCCGCGCTCGAAGGCGGGCTTGCACTTTTCGAGCAACTCCACGTCCAGCGCGCACGCGAGGCCGTGGTCCTGCTCTTCGACCTGACGGCGAGGCACCTCGGCTGGCGCATCCGGCATGTGGAAGATGCGGGAAAAGTCCAGGCCCTTGGACTTCCAGTGATCGAGGCCCTTGCGCGTGTCGAGCAAGTCAGCCCGGCCCACCAGATCATCAAACTTGCGGATGCCCAGCTGCGCCATGATCTGACGGGCTTCTTCGGCCACGAAGAAGAAGTAGTTCACCACGTGCTCGGGCTTGCCCTGGAACTTGGCGCGCAGGACCGGATCCTGGGTGGCCACACCCACCGGGCAGGTGTTGAGGTGGCACTTGCGCATCATGATGCAGCCTTCGACCACCAGCGGCGCGGTGGAAAAGCCAAACTCGTCGGCGCCCAGCAGGCCACCGATCACCACGTCGCGGCCGGTCTTCATCTGGCCGTCGGTCTGCACACGGATGCGGCTGCGCAGGCGGTTGAGCACCAGCGTTTGCTGCGTCTCGGCCAGGCCCAGCTCCCATGGCGATCCGGCGTGCTTGATCGAACTCCAGGGCGACGCACCCGTGCCGCCGTCGTGGCCGGCGATCACCACATGGTCGGCCTTGGCCTTGGCCACACCGGCGGCGATGGTGCCCACGCCCACTTCGCTGACCAACTTGACGCTGATGCTGGCGCGGTGGTTCACGTTCTTCAGGTCATGGATGAGCTGCGCCAGATCCTCGATCGAATAGATGTCGTGGTGCGGCGGCGGCGAGATCAGGCCGACACCAGGCACCGAGTGACGCAGGAAGCCGATGTATTCGCTGACCTTGCCACCGGGCAGCTGGCCGCCTTCTCCCGGCTTGGCGCCCTGAGCCATCTTGATCTGGATCTGCTCGGCGCTGCTGAGGTACTCGGTGGTCACGCCAAAACGGCCTGACGCCACCTGCTTGATCTTGCTGCGCAACGAATCGCCGGCTTGCAGTTCGTAGTCGGTGACCACCACCTCGTTGCCCACCACGTCGCTGACCTTGGTGCCGGCGGTGATCGGTATGCCCTTGAGTTCATTGCGGTAGCGCGCTGGATCCTCGCCGCCTTCGCCCGTGTTGCTCTTGCCGCCGATGCGGTTCATCGCGATGGCCAGCGTGCTGTGCGCCTCGGTGGAAATCGAGCCCAGCGACATCGCACCGGTGGCAAAGCGCTTGACGATCTCGGCAGCAGGCTCGACCTCGTCGAGCGGGATGGCCTTGGCCGGATCGAGCTTGAATTCGAACAGACCGCGCAGCGTCATCTGCCGATGCGACTGGTCGTTGATGAGCTGTGCGTACTCCTTGTAGGTCTCGAACTGATTGGCACGCGTGCTGTGCTGAAGCTTGGCGATGGCATCCGGCGTCCACATGTGCTCTTCACCGCGCACGCGCCAGGCGTACTCGCCGCCGGCGTCGAGCATGTTCTCGAGCACGGGGTCGTCGCCAAAGGCGACCATGTGCATGCGAAGGGCTTCTTCGGCCACCTCGAACACGCCGATGCCGCCGACCTGGGTGGCCGTGCCGCGGAAATACTTGTTGACCATTGCCTTTTCGAGACCGATGGCCTCGAAGAGCTGCGCGCCGCAGTAGGACATGTAGGTCGACACGCCCATCTTGGACATGATCTTCGACAGCCCCTTGCCGATCGCCTTGATGTAGTTGTAGATCGCCTTTTCGGCCGACAAGTCGGCGGGCAGGTCGCGCCGCATGTTGGCCAGCGTCTCCAGCGCCAGGTAGGGGTGAACCGCCTCGGCGCCATAGCCGGCCAGCACCGCGAAGTGATGCACCTCGCGTGCCGAGCCGGTCTCCACCACCAGTCCGGCGGTGGTGCGCAGGCCCTCGCGCACCAGATGCTGGTGGATGGCCGACAAGGCCAGTGCGGCGGGAATCGCCACCTGCTCACGCCCCACGTTGCGGTCACTGATGATCAGGATGTTGTGGCCACCGCGGATCGCGTCGACCGACTCGGCGCACAGCGACGCCAGCTTGGCTTCGACGCCCTCGTGGCCCCACGCCACCGGGTAGGTGATGTCGATCTCGTGGCTGCGGAACTTGGCGCCGGTGTGGCGCTCGATGGTGCGCAGGCGCTGCATGTCGTCAAAGTCGAGCACGGGCTGCGGCACTTCAAGACGCATCGGCGGGTTCACCGCGTTGATGTCGAGCAAGTTGGGCTTGGGACCGATGAAGCTCACCAGCGACATCACGATCGCCTCGCGGATCGGATCGATCGGCGGGTTGGTGACCTGTGCGAACAGCTGCTTGAAGTAGTTGTAGAGCGTCTTGTTCTTGTCTGACAACACGGCCAGCGGCGAGTCATTGCCCATGGAGCCGGTGGCCTCCTCGCCGGCTTGCGCCATCGGGCTCATCAGGAACTTGATGTCTTCCTGCGAATAGCCAAACGCCTGCTGGCGGTCGAGCAGGGTCTCGGAAAACGCGTAGGTCGAGGCCTCGGCGGGCACGTCCTGCAGCTTGATGCGCACGCTCTCGATCCAGCGGCGATAGGGCTTGGCCGAGGCGAAGTGGTTCTTCAGTTCCTCGTCATCGATGATGCGGCCCTGATCGAGGTCGATGAGGAACATCTTGCCCGGCTGCAAACGCCATTTCTTGACGATCTTGTTCTCGGAAAACGGCAGCACACCCGACTCGGACGCCAGCACCACCAGATCGTCGTCGGTGACCGCGTAGCGCGCCGGACGCAGGCCATTGCGGTCCAGCGTGGCACCAATCTGCCGGCCGTCGGTGAACACCATGGCGGCCGGGCCATCCCAGGGCTCGAGCATGGCAGCGTGGTACTCGTAGAAGGCGCGCCGGCGCGGGTCCATGGTGGCGTGCTGCTCCCACGCTTCGGGGATCATCATCATCGCGGCGTGGGCCAGCGAGTAGCCGCTCATGGTCAGCAGCTCGAGCGCGTTGTCGAAGGTGGCGGTGTCGCTTTGGCCTTCGAAGCTGATCGGGTAGAGCTTTAGCAGGTCGTCGCCCAGCACCGGTGACTTCATCACGCCTTCGCGCGCACGCATCCAGTTGAAGTTGCCCTTGACGGTGTTGATCTCGCCGTTGTGGGCCACCATGCGGTAGGGGTGGGCCAGCGGCCACTCCGGGAAGGTGTTGGTCGAAAACCGCTGATGCACCAGTGCCAGCGCCGAGGTGGTGCGCGCGTCGCTCAGATCTTTGTAGTAACGGCCCACCTGATCGGCCAGCAGCAGCCCCTTGTAGATGATGGTGCGGCAGCTCATGCTGGGCACGTAGTACTCGTGGCTGTGGGTCAGGTCGAGACGCTGGATGGCGCTGGAGGCGGTCTTGCGGATCACGTACAGCTTGCGCTCGAGCGCATCGGGCACGATCACATCGGGCCCGCAGCCGATGAAGATCTGGCGGATCACCGGCTCCTTGGCGCGCACCGTGGGCGACATCGGCATGTCGGCATCGACTGCCACATCGCGCCAGCCCAAAAGCACCTGGCCTTCGGCGCGGACCGCGCGCTCGAGCTCTTGTTCGCAGGCCAGCCTCGAGGCTCGCTCCTTGGGCAAAAAGATCATGCCAACGCCGTACTCGCCAGGAGCCGGCAATTCCACGCCCAGCGCGGCCATCTCGGCGCGGTAGAGCTCGTCCGGAATCTGGATCAGGATGCCCGCGCCGTCGCCCATCAGCTTGTCGGCGCCCACCGCGCCTCGGTGGTCGAGGTTCTCGAGAATCTTCAGGCCCTGCTCGACGATCGAGTGCGACTTGTGGCCCTTGATGTGCGCGATGAAGCCCACGCCGCACGCGTCGTGCTCGTTTGATGGGCTGTACAGCCCGAGTTCGGACGCCGCATTCAGCTCGTGCGCGCTGGCAGTTGACACGGGAAGGCTGGACATGGCGGCTCCTTGGGAAAATTGAGCGGCGAATTTACTGCGCTGCATCCATCAACTCAAGGATTTTTAAATAGGGTCAGTCCCTACTAATCAATCCGCCCGAAAAAGATACGGATCAATTGGGGACAGACAAATCAC
>Ga0114963_10002539_pt1 | contig 12483 bp, 12 predicted proteins | sample C_131016_EF_Meta_FD_87019 | JGI IMG/M metagenome (GOLD analysis project Ga0114963, IMG submission 87019) | Freshwater microbial communities from Lake Croche, Canada to study carbon cycling - C_131016_EF_MetaG | ecosystem: Environmental > Aquatic > Freshwater > Lake | place: Lake Croche, Canada...
CGTCAACTCGCTCAAAAATAGGGTGCCGGAAGGGTCAAGCCTTCCGATCGGACAGGACAGACCGTCCTTAAAACGATCCGGCAGAATTGGTTAGTGGGAAAATCACATAGCTGGCAGTTTTGTCCCGATCCGTGACGGTTGCCCCGGTGGCCGGGTCCCTCAGTTTACGGTGCCAGCGATCCAACGTGAGTCTCCATGATGGATTGTAGACGGTCTGATATTCCACAATAGTGCCGATCAATGTCAACACTTCCCGATGCTCATGGCTGGTCTGCTAAGAAGTGTCTTGCCAATATTGACGTGAGCCGTTCAACTGAAATATCAAGCAGGGAGGGTTTCGGGCCGTTTCGATCCGGATCTGCTTGCTGATCTTGGCGCAAGGCAGGATTGGGAGGAAGCAGAATTACCCCCCGAATGCCTGGAATGATCGTAACATGCTGCCGGTATGGCGCAACAGGGAGGCCGGACCGCGTGGCCGAGACAACGGAATTGGCGAGAACCACAATCTATCGGCAGTTGCGGGCCGATATTTTGTCATGTTCGCTGCGGCCGGGCTCACAAATCCAGGAACGCGAGCTGATCGAACGTTTTACGGTCTCCAAATCTCCCATCCGGGATGCCTTGCTGAAACTGGAGGAGCAAAACCTGATCGAGATTTTGCCGCGCAAGGGCTATCGCGTCAAGCCCGTCTCGCTGACCGATGCGCGCGAACTCTATGACATGCGGGTGATCCTCGAACGCGAATGTGCCTCGCGGGCAATGGACCAGTCCGATGCGCATTTAAAAGGGCTCGATGCCTATCGCCGGGGACCTGACAGCGACGATCTGTCGGACTGGATCGCCTATAACCGCCATTTCCATATCGCGATTGCCGATCTGTGCGGCAATGCCCGTCTGGCCGCTGTGGCCCGCGATGTGATCGAGCAGTTCGACCGGCTGACCTATACCAGCGTGTCGCTGTCCGGCCCCAAAGGCCCCTCGCAATTCGTGGACGAACATGTGGCAATGATCGAGGCGATCCAGCATCGTGATCGCCGCCACGCGTTGTCCCTTGCCAAAGACCATGTCGAAGGCGCCAAGCGGATCGTGCTTGAAACCCTCGAACACCCGACCATTGTTCCCTAATCTGACGGAGAGAAGACCATGAAATCCCATGCGATCGTGATGCAAAGCCAGGGCAAGCCCGAGGTAATGGTGCTCGAAGAGGTCGAGGTCGGCGCGCCCGGCGCCGGTCAGGCCCTCGTGCGGCAGACGGCTGTCGGAGTCAACTATCTCGATGTCTACCATCGCGCCGGGGTCTATCCTTTGCCGCTGCCCAGCCGGATCGGCAGCGAGGGGGCCGGCGTGGTGGAAGCGGTCGGACCGGATGTCACCCATCTCAAGGTCGGTGACCGGGTGGCTTATCAGGGCGGCGATATCGGCTCTTACGCAACCCGCCGCGTGATGGCGGCCGCACGTCTGTTCCCTATCCCCGCTGCCGTGACCGACGAACAGGCCGCTGCCGTGATGCTGAAGGGGATGACCGTCGAATATCTGCTTGATCGCTCGGTCTCGCTCAAGGCCGGTGATTTCGCGCTGATGTATGCGGCTGCTGGCGGTGTCGGCCTGTTGGCGGGGCAGTGGGCCAAAGCGCGCGGCATTAAACTGATCGGTGTGGCGGCTGGCAAGGACAAATGCGCGCTGGCGCTGGCCAATGGTTATCATGTGGTGATCGACCGCACTTGCGAGGATATTCTGGCGCGGGTGAAAGAGATCACCGGCGGCAAAATGCTTCCGGTGGTGTTCGACTCCATCGGCAAAGCCACCTTCGAGATCACGCTCGATTGTCTGGCGCCACGCGGTTTCTTCATCTCGTTCGGGGCCACCTCAGGTGCGCCTCCGGCGGTTGAGGCTGGATTGTTGCAGAAGAAGGGCTCGCTCTATTTCTCGCGGCCGACGCTGGTCCATTATTGCTCAAGCCCCGAGGATTACGCGATGTCGGCCGGGAAAGTTCTGGAGATGGTGGCGAGCGGCGCGTTGAAGCCGATCATCGGCCAGCATTATCCACTCAAGGACGCGGCCCAGGCCCATATCGATCTGGAAGCCGGCAAGACCACCGGCGCCACCATTCTGGTTCCCTGATCCGGCTGGCACATAAGGAGACATGACGATGGCACAGGACAACCGCCGCGCCCATTGGCCCAAGGACTTGCAGGAAGACATCGACGCCAACGCCATGAGCGGTGTGGTCGGGAGCGTTCTTGTTTCGGAAACCGACGAGGTGCGGGTCTGGCATCTGCTGTTGAAGCCGGGTTACCGCTGTTCCTTCCATCGCCATGTTCTCAACTACTTCTGGACCTGCCACAGCCAGGGCGAGTCCCGCAGCTATTTCGAGGACGGCACCATCACCGAGGTGGCTTATTCCCCTGGCGATACCCGCCACATGAGCTATGGCCCCGGCGAATATCTGCTTCACAGCGTCGAGAATGTCGGCAAGACGGATTTGCTGTTCACTACGGTCGAATTCCTCAACAGCCCGAACCCGCCGCTGCCTGTCCCCGATTCAGTGCGTCTGAAAGCGACAGCCTGATTGCTGAGGCCGCAAAGACGGTTTCAATGGGGAGATCCGTCCACGGGAACTGTTATGGCCGGACATGTGGCGGCCATGAATAAGGGGCTCCGCAAACATAAGTTCCGGATGACAGCCTCGTGCCGGTATGGGGCGCAGGCTCTGCCCGGCCGTCATGGGTGTCCATCTGCGCTTTTGTCCGGCAGTGGGAAGGCCTAACAGTGGGCCTCCCCAAAACGCAAATGCCCGCCACGGGGGCGGGCAGGGTCTCTTGTTTTAGGCCTGCCGGATTATTTGCTGCGGGCCTTGCGGGCGGCGTAGCGGGCGTCGCGCTGGGCCTTTTGCTCGGCGGCCAGTTCGATGGCCTTTGCCGCGTCGAGTTCGGCTTGCAAACGGGCGTTTTCGGCATTTTCAACGGCGGCTTTGGCGGCCAGTTCTTCGGCCTCGGCGCGGGCCTTGGCGCGTTCAGCCTCGCGCAGGGCGCGTGCCTCCTGAATTTTCATCCGTTCTTCCTGCCTGGCCTGCGCTTCGGGGCCATTGGCAGCCTGGCGGTCTTTGAACTTCTGCAAGGCGGCTTGTTTGGCTTCGGCGGCGCGGGTCAGTCTGGCATCGAAACGGCTGGTTTTGTCGTGCGTCATGGGGTCCGGAATGTCTCTGAAATGGAATGAATGGGCAAGGTCCCGACAGGGTTATGCCGTCGCATGGGTTGGGAGACCCGATCGGCTCTATCGGTCGTCGCCATAAGCAAAGACCCCGCGAGCCTCGAGAGGCGCGGGGCCTTTTTATTGTTCAGTTCCCGAATCCCGTCTCGCAAGCGCCAAGCGCAATGGGAGGGGGTGGAAACCCAAAGCCGCTATTAGCCCAGAACCTTGAGGTTCTCAGCTGACATCTTGCCGCTCTTCTTGTCAGCGACCAGCTCAAAGCCGACCTTCTGGCCTTCGCGCAGGTCATTCAGACCTGAACGCTCAACGGCACTGATGTGGACGAAAGCATCGCCGCCACCATTGTCTGGTGCAATGAAGCCATAACCCTTTTGGAGATTAAACCACTTTACGGTTCCCGTTGTCATGGAAAACCCTTCTCTATCTATCATATGTTGTTGCTTGCCTGCGCAGCCGCCGGCCGTCGAAATCGCATTTTCAGGCAAGTCTATAATCAGCTTGAGGAAACGGTAGTCACGCTCAAGGCCAAGTCATCTGGCCGTCTATCGACTTGTGCACCATGCGCCACATTATCGAAGAACACAAGACAATTTTTCGCACGAACACCCATGTGTCGCTTTTGCGTCATGTTTTATTCGTTATTGCACCACAAGGATGCCAGAACACCCGATCATTCAACCAGACTAACGACAGTCAAGAGATAGGAAATGGGGCGAAAAGCAGGACCTTTCGCCCGATCTCGGCGTGAATACACCATACCGGACGGTGAGTTGGACCGCGATGGTTGCGGTTAGACCAGCTTTTTCCAGTCTCTGTGCTCGTGCTCCAGCAGATCGTCGGCTTCTTGGGGGCCCTCCGAGCCTGCAGCATAGGTCGCCAGCGGGGCCTTGTCGCCATCGGCCCAATAATCGAGCATCGGCTGGACGATCTCCCATCCGGCAATCACCGCATCCGAGCGCTGGAACAACGTCGCATCGCCGATCATGCAATCATAGATCAGGGTTTCGTAGCCCGTGCTCGGGGCGTTCTGGAAATAGTCCTTGTAGTGGAAATCCATATGGACCTGCCCGATATGGATGGCAGGGCCGGGGATTTTGGCACCAAAGCTCAGAGCCGCGCCTTCGTCGGGCTGCAATTTCAGCAACAGCGAGTTCGGGGTCAGCTGTTCGGTTGCCGTATCCTTGAACAAAGCCAGCGGCGGGCGCTTGAACTGGATCAGGATCTCCGAATTGCGCATGGACATGGACTTGCCGGTGCGCAGAAAGAAGGGCACGCCTGCCCACCGCCAATTGTCAATGGTCAGTTTCATCGCCACATAGGTTTCGGTTTTGCTGGCATTCGCCACACCTTCCTCGTCGCGATAGGCTTTGAGGGCCTGTCCGGCCCTTTTGCCCGCAACATATTGACCGCGCACGCTGTCGGTGGCCGCATTCATGGGGTGGACAGCGGTCAGGACCTTGGTTTTTTCCGTGCGCACCGCATTGGCGGACATGCTGGCCGGCGGTTCCATCGCTGTCAGAGCCAGCAGCTGGAACAGGTGGTTCGGCACCATGTCGCGCATCGCACCGGTGGTTTCGTAGAAACCGGCCCGGCGTTCCACGCCGACCGTTTCCGCCACGGTGATCTGCACATGGTCGATATGGTCGCGGTTCCATAAGGGCTCAAAGATCGTATTGGCAAAACGCATCATCATGATGTTCTGCACGGTTTCTTTGCCGAGGAAGTGGTCCATCCGGTAGATCTGCTGTTCGGACAGGCTTTGGCGCAACTGGGCGTTGAGGGCCTTGGCTGATTCAACATCGTGGCCGAACGGCTTTTCAACCACCACCCGCCGCCAGCGTTGTTCTGTCTCTGTCACCAGACCCGCTTTGCCCAACTGGTCTACGACGGGGCCGAAGAAGCGCGAGGCCACCGCCAGATAGAACAGGACATTGCCGCTTTTGCCCTGGGCCTGATCAATGCCGTCGAGCTTGGCCCCGAGACGGTGGAAGGTTTCCAGATCGGCAAAATCACCCGAGAGATAGGTGATCTGGGCCAGCAGGGCGTTCCAGCGCTCCTCATCGAGCTTTTGAGCATAATGCTTGTCATTGGCAAAAGCCCGCAAGGCGGCGTCGATCTGGGCACGGAAATCTTCATCCGACATCTCTAGCCGGTCAACGCCGACCAGCGAGAATTTTTCCGGCAGGAGTTTGGTTCTTGCCAGATTGTACAGGGCAGGGATCAGCAGGCGTTTGGTCAGATCGCCACCCGCGCCGAAAATGACCATCGAGCAATCCGGTGCCTGATCGCCATGCGCGATGGTTTTGTGTTCAATGTCCTGGGCCATGATGTGCGATCAACCTTTTTTGGTTTCTTGGTGGCCGCCGAATTGCTTGCGCATGGCCGACAGCATTTTTTCGGCAAAGGTATGGTCCTGGCGCGAACGGAAACGGGTATACAGCGCAGCTGTCAGCACATCGGCCGGCACGGACTGTTCGATCGCGGCATTGATGGTCCAGCGGCCTTCGCCGGAATCATCGACGTGACCGGAGAACTGCTTCAATTCGGGGTCTTCGGCCAGCGCGATCGCGCTCAGATCCAGCAACCATGAAGAGACCACCGAGCCACGGCGCCACAATTCTGTGATATCGGCCAGATCGAGATCATAGCGGCGCTCTTCGGGGATGGCGGGCTGGTTGACGCCCTTCAGGATGTCGAGGCCTTCGGCATAGGCCTGCATCAGGCCGTATTCGATGCCGTTATGGACCATTTTCACGAAGTGGCCCGATCCTGCGGGGCCGGTATAGAGATAACCTTCTTCGGCCGTAGATTTGCGATCCTCGCGACCCGGGGTCTTGTCGATGGTGCCGATGCCGGGGGCCAGGGTCTTGAAGATCGGGTCGAGATGGTTGAACGCATCGCGGTCGCCGCCGATCATCATGCAATAGCCGCGCTCGAGACCCCAGACACCGCCGCTGGTGCCTACGTCGATATAGCGGATGCCTTTGGGCATCAGGGCTTGCGCGCGGCGCACATCGTCTTTGAAGTTGGAATTGCCGCCATCAATGATGATGTCACCGGCTTCAAGCAGGCCGCCCAGTTCTTCAATCGCATGTTCGGTAATGTCGCCCGCAGGCAGCATCACCCAGACAGCGCGGGGTTTGGCGAGCTTTTTGACCAGATCGGCAAGGCCGGTGCTGGTGACAGCTCCTTCCGAACCCAATTGCGCCACAGTGGTGGGACTGGCATCAAACACCACGCAATCATGGCCATGACGCATCAACCGCCGAACAATATTGCCGCCCATGCGGCCCAAACCAATCATGCCCAATTGCACAGTATCACCTCGTTGTTACGGATCAGGATTACAGGCCATGACAACGCAACTTATGCGTGTTCCGAGTCATGTCTTTTCGTAAAAAGAGTATTACCCGAGATCGTGGCAAGATGAAACCATCAAACCATTCCGTCAGTTTAACGTGATTCTGTGACGTTCAATTAATGGTTGGACAGGTTGAGAAAAACCTCTGCCGATCGGCAGATGTTGGTTGTGAGGTGATGGGTTCGGGAAAGTTCCGCCGTCTTAATCGATGTCGACTTTGGTCAGGACGGGACGTGGGGCCTTGGGAGCTTTGGTCGCCTTGACAGGCTTTTCGGCAGGTTTGGCAGCGGTGCCGGCGGCTTTTTTGATTTTTTTGACCGCAGGCGGTGGAGCGTTGCGGGCCAGTTCCTCGTCACGGGCAATGCGCAGGGCGCGCAGACGTTCGATCTTGCTGGCCAGTGCTTTGGCATCGTTGGTCTGGTCATCGATGCGGCGTAGAATGGCATTCTTCTTTTGGTCGGCCATGTCGGCTTTGCGGGCCTGTGCTTGATTGGCTTCTTCGGTGGTCCGGACTTTGGCTGGCATGACTAACTCCGTAAACGATTTGAACAAGGATGAAACAATAACGACCCGCACAAGCAGGCCTCCCTTGCTGCAAGCAGCAAAGGCGCAGAAATGGACAGAAGATGACTAAAAGGACTGATGCCACTACCCCGTGGGGGATAGCGGCATCACTTGATGATCACAGCGTCGGATCAGTCAGAGGTCAGGCGCGTGAACCTGCCGCATTGGGCTTTTTCGCGTTACGGTTCCATGTCCTGCGGGCCGGAGCCTGGCCGTTCGGCTCGGAACGGTTGAAGTCGGACCGCGGACGGTCAGCATGCTTGTGATCGGGACGCTTGTGCTCGGTGCGAACATGATCGGGACGGGCATGCGAAGCGCCTTCCGAACGGACATGATCGGGCTTCGCAAAATCGGGTTTTGCAAAATCCGGACGTGCGTCACGGGAGGGATGGCTGCGCTGGCCTTCGGGACGGCCCTGCGGGCGACCCTGTGGACGGCCTTGCGGACGACCCTGCGGGCGGCCTTGCGGACGTCCTTGTTCGGTGCGCTTGCCGCCCGACGAGCGTTCAGGCGTTTCGCCCAGATCGGTACGGACCGGCACATTCGCCACCATCGGAATAACTTTCAGGTCAGGCAAAGGCAAAACCGTGATCTTGTGCGAGGTCAGACGCTCGATGCCGCGCAGGGCACCGCGCTCGCTGCCATCACAGAACGAAAGCGCAACACCGGAGGCACCCGCACGCGCTGTCCGGCCGATGCGGTGGACATAGCTTTCGGACTCGGTCGGCATTTCGTAGTTGATCACATGCGTCACGCCGGCAACATCGATCCCGCGCGAGGCCAGATCGGTGGCCACCAGTACGCGGGCACGGCCACGGCTGAAATTGTCGAGCGCTTTCTGGCGGGCATTCTGCGATTTGTTGCCGTGGATGACTTCCGACACCACACCGATCTGGTCGAGACCCAACGCCACCTTGTTGGCGCCGCGCTTGGTGCGGGTGAACAACACAACGCGTTTGAGGGCTTCGTCAGCCAGCAGATTGTGCAGCAGCTGCGCCTTGGTGGCCGCATTGACCAGATAGACGCCCTGATCGATTTTATCGACAGTGCGGCCCTGCGGCGCAATTTCAACCCGCTTCGGGTTTTTCAGGATTTTGGCAGCCAGCTTGCTGACTTCCGGGGCCATGGTGGCCGAGAACAGCAGGGTCTGGCGGTTCTGGTTCACCAGAGCCGTGATTTTCTGCAAGGGGCGGATGAAGCCCATGTCGAACATGCGGTCGGCCTCATCGAGGACGAGGAAGCTGACATTCGACAGTTTCACGTCATTGCGATCGACCAGATCGAGCAAACGGCCCGGTGTGGCAATCAGAATATCCACACCGCGGGCCAGAGCCTCGCTCTGCGGGCGGTAGCTCAACCCACCGACAACGGTGGTGTAGCGCAGGCCGAGACCCTTGCCATAGGTGTCGAAGCTGCGGGCAATCTGCACAGCCAATTCGCGGGTGGGCACCAGAACCAGCGCGCGCGGAGCCCGCGACACGGTGGGAACCTTGTCGGTAAACAGCTTTTGCAGCAAAGGCAGCGCGAAAGCTGCGGTCTTGCCGGTGCCGGTCTGGGCTATGCCGAGCACATCCAGGCCTTCGAGAAGCGAGGGGATGGTCTGGGCCTGAATAGCGGTTGGAGTGGTGTAATTGGCATGGCTAAGGCTTTTGAGCAGCGGACTGGCCAAGCCAAGGCCCGCAAATGTCATATCAGTCATTTTAAAAATATTCCTCATCGTCGCGTGGCAGGCCTCGGCCTGTCCGACATCGACAACTATCGGCCCGGCCCTACGCATCGCTAAGGCGGCCCTCGTTTCATGAGTTGTCTCGTGATAAGCCGCCGTTAAACAAAATGGCGCTTCGAGCGATCGCAAGAAAACTAGACGGTGGAACAATGATGTTGCAAAGCAGCAAAGTCAAGCAAAAACGGATTTTGCGCTGATTAAAAAGTATTCTGAAGCCGCAAGGCTCTAATTTTATCATCGGATCCAGTAATAAAACCTTGATACCCCGTCCATAAATACGGAAAAAATCAATGTTAGCCGAGCAAGCGGGGATCCATATCCTGCACCAGTGTGCGGGTCAGGTGATCGATTTCTTTGGTCAGATCCGCTACGATATCCTTGAGCTGCTCGGGGGTGGCGGGTGTCAATTCATCAAGCTTCGCGCCGATCAGGTTCGAGGGATGCTTGATTTCCAATTGCAATTCTTCCCGATCACAAATTCGCAGCAAAATCGCGCATTTGGCCTCGATAAATTCTTTCATCGCCATCAGGTGATCGTGGTCATAGAAATCGCGACGCAGCGGAATATCGATGCGCGGGACGCCCGACACTTTGGAAAAGCCATAGCGCTCGAAATAATGGATCGCCTTGATCAGCGGTTCATCCTCCAGCCCTACGAGTGAATCCAGAAATGTTTCCAGCTTCAAACGCACCGAGCGCACCGCCTCGCGCTGCAGGGTCACCCGGTTGCCGGGCTCGGTGACCGGATGGGCTGGGCGGTTTGGGGGAGCAGGCGCAATAACCTGACGGTCAGAAAGGTCGGGCCGGAGAGAAGTGGAAGAAGATGGGGAAGCCGGGGAAGGAGGCGACATTGGCGCGGTTTGGCGTGCCTGAAGCCAGTCCTTGGCTTTGTCGATCAGGGCAGAAGCCAAGCGCCTCATCAAGACATCCTCATCCGTTAGAATCACATGAGCCAGGGGATTTTATTGGTACTGGTATTTGGCAGGAATATGAACATAGTTCTGTCCGATCCCTATTAACGTGTGGATAAGGTCGGGCGCATCTCGAAATCGCGGTGAAACGAAAATTGTCATGATGGACTGAAATCCGTTAAATTTCATATTTTACAAAGGCTTGTGTTCAGATTTAAGATTATCCGGGCCTGAGGTGAAAAACTTGTTTTACAAACGACCGGCTTGGCCCCATGCTCAGGGGGTGGAATACTTCAAGTTGGAAGTTTTGTGAGGGGGAGAACGAACGTGAAAAAACTGGTGACATCAACCATTCTGGGAGCTGGTTTTCTTGGCCTGTCATTGTCGGCAGCCGCGGCGCAGGAGCCTTTGAAAATCGGTCTGGTCAGCGTGCTTTCGGGCCCGCAAGCCGCACTTGGCCAGCAGGTGCGCGACGGTTTCCAACTCGCCATCAAGGATCTGGGCGGCAAGATTGCCGGCCGTCCTGTCGAAATCGTGGTGATCGATGACGAGTTGAAGCCTGATGTCGCGGTGGGCAAGGTGCGTGGCCTTCTCGAAAAGGACAAGGTCGATTTCGTTGTTGGTCCGGTGTTTTCCAACATTCTGCAGGCCATCCACAAGCCTGTCACCGAAGCCGGATCCTTCCTGATTTCGCCCAATGCCGGCACATCGAATTTTGCGGGCAAGGGCTGCCACGAGAATTTCTTTGTCACCTCCTACCAGAATGACCAGCCGCACGAAGTGTTGGGCAAATATGCGCAGGACAAGGGCTACAAGCGCGCTTATCTGATTGCTCCCAACTATCAGGCGGGCAAGGACTCTCTGGCCGGTTTCAAGCGCCACTTCAAGGGCGAGATCGTCGACGAGGTCTATACACCGCTCGGCACGCTCGATTATGCCTCCGAGCTGGCCAAGATCGCCTCGTCCAAGCCCGACGTGCTGTTCGTGTTCCTGCCCGGTGGCATGGGCGTGAATTTTGTCAAGCAGTTCCGCCAGGCTGGTTTGGCAGATAGCCTGCCATTCCTGTCGGCGTTTACGGTTGATGAATCGACCCTGCCGGCCCAACAGGATGCCGCCGTCGGCTTCAGAAGCGGCATGAGCTGGGCGCCCAATATGGACAATCCGCAATCCAAGGCTTTCGTGAAAAATTACGAGGCCAATTTCAATGTGGTGCCTGGCTCTTATGCGATGCAGGCCTATGATGCCGGTTTGCTGATCAACAGCGCGCTGGTGGCCACCAAGGGCAAGACCGATGACAAGGCGGCGGTTCGTGCGGCTTTGAAAAAGGCCGATTTTGCCTCGCTGCGCGGCAAGTTCAAGTTCAACACCAACGGCTATCCGATCCAGGATTATTATGTCGTGAAGGTCGCCAAACGCGCCGATGGCAAGTTCCAGACCGAAATCGAGGAAAAGATCTTCACCGATTACCCCGACACCTATGCCAACGAATGTGGCTTGAAATAAGCCATAACGACCAGTTCCCGCCGGCGCAGCGGCCTGCGGGAACTGTTTGTCCCCGGTCAATGAACGGAGACAGGCATTGTGATGCGTTTTTTCTCCTCTGACCTTATGGGCACGCGATGAGTTTGCTGGCTATTCAGGTGTTGAACGGGCTGCAGCTGGGCCTGTTGATGTTTCTGGTTGCCGCCGGACTGACGCTGGTATTCGGCGTGATGGATTTCATCAATCTGGCCCATGGCGTGCAATATATGATGGGCGCCTATCTGGCGGCGACATTCATAGGCTGGACCGGACATTTCGTGATCGGGCTCGGTCTGGCGCTGATCGGCATCATGCTGTTCGGACTGTTGCTGGAACGGGTGATGTTCCGGCATCTCTATGCGCGCAGCCATCTCGATCAGGTCTTGGCGACCTTCGGGCTGATCCTGTTTCTCAACCAGGGCGTGAAAATGGTGTGGGGGGCCGCGCCTCTGAGCGTTCCGGTGCCTGAATGGTTCCAAGGGTCGGTCCTGCTCGGTGATGGCATCCTCTATCCTGTCTATCGCTTCGTAATCATCGGCAGCGGCTTGCTGATGGCGCTTGGGCTTTGGCTGGTGGTCGAAAAAACCCGATTGGGCATGCTTGTCAGGGCCGGGGCGTCAAATGCCACGATGCTATCGGCACTGGGGGTCGATGTCCGCAAACTGTTTATGGTGATTTTTGCCTTTGGCACCATGCTCGCCGGTTTCGCCGGGGCCATGGCCGCGCCGATCCTGTCCGTCGAGCCGGGGATGGGGGATCAGGTGTTGATCCTGGCCTTTGTGGTGATCGTGATCGGCGGGATCGGCTCGATCCGCGGGGCCTTTGCCGGGGCTTTGCTGGTCGGTTTGATCGACACGCTGGCCCGCAGCTATTCGGTCGATTTCATGCGGTTGTTCGTCGGGCCTGCGGCAGCGCGCGGCATTGCCAACGGGCTATCCTCGATGTTCATCTATCTGTTGATGGCCCTTGTGCTGTTCTTGCGTCCCGATGGCCTGTTTCCGGCGCGGGGGCGGACATGAGCGGCCCGCTGGTCCTGTCAAGCAAACGGTCGAGCTTCTGGCCGGTTGTTGTGCTGTGTCTGGGGCTGGCCCTTGTGCCGGTGGTGGCGGTGCTGACCAAGCAGGGCCATTGGATCTCGCTGACCACACAGATGATGATTTTGGCGCTGGCCGCTTTGTCGCTTGACCTGA
>Ga0114963_10002540_pt1 | contig 12475 bp, 8 predicted proteins | sample C_131016_EF_Meta_FD_87019 | JGI IMG/M metagenome (GOLD analysis project Ga0114963, IMG submission 87019) | Freshwater microbial communities from Lake Croche, Canada to study carbon cycling - C_131016_EF_MetaG | ecosystem: Environmental > Aquatic > Freshwater > Lake | place: Lake Croche, Canada...
AAAGTGCATCACAGCATTCTTCCAGGGAAATCCCGCTGAGAAGACCCGCCGCCGTGGCCAGGAGAGCATTCAGCACCATGTGCTTTCCGGGAATTGGAAGATAGGCCTGGTTGCGACCATACGCTCCATCGATAAAGAAACGGCTTCCCTCACCCTCATTGACAATGTTCTCGGCACGTAGATCACCACATCCAAGGCCTACCTCAAAGATCCTTGCAGTCGTCCGTGATCTTAACTCCGATCTGTAATCATCTCCCGCGGGAATGATTCCAATACCCCCGGAAGGTAATCTTTCCAGAAGATCTCCTTTCTCCCTGGCAATCTCGTCACGGCTGCCGAGGAATTCAATGTGCGCTGTTCCAATCCCGGTGATGATCGCCAGATGAGGACGAGCCAGACCAGCCAATGGCGAGATCTCCCCGCGGTGATTCATTCCAATTTCCCAGACGCCGATTTCATCTTCACGATCTGCCCCGAGAATTGAGAGAGGGAGGCCTATGTGGTTGTTGAGATTTCCCTCAGTCGCGATGACACGGAATTTTTTTTTGAAGATTCCAGCTGTAAAATCTTTAGTCGTTGTCTTGCCACTACTGCCCGTCACGACAATGCTTTTTAAATCCAGGTTCGAACGCCAGGACGATGCCATGATTGTCAAGCTAGCGAGCGAGTCTGCGGTCATAAGGACGCCGAATTTTTCTGGAAGCCCGGAGGATGCTTCAGCATCGCAAAGAGCTCCCACAGCGCCCTTAGCAGCGGCCTCCGCAAGGTAGGCGTTTCCGTCATGAAGAGTCCCTTTCAAAGCCACAAAAAGGTCTCCCGGGACCAATTTTCTCGTATCAGTGCAGATTCTCAGGGCCAGTGCCTCGGGGTCTCCGCACAATAGAGCGGATCCGCTCATTTCTGCCAATGCTGCGAGTTTCAGGGGATTCATTTACTGAAATCCCTCCACTGGTTTTGCAGCAATCGCTCTCGCAGCAACCATCAGGTCACTAAATGGCTGCAAACCGGATCGTGTCTCCTGATATTTTTCATGACCTTTACCCGCAATAAGAACAATATCCCGGGGGGCGGCAATTTCGACCGCACGCCTGATGGCGCTCTCCCTGTCCAGATAGGACTCATGAGTATTGCCCCTGAATCCTTTGCTGATGTCATTCAGGATTCCCATCGGATCCTCTTGCCGCGGATTGTCCGATGTCACGATGACCTTTTCGGATAGTTTCTCCGCAATCGAGGCCATCTGAGGACGCTTCAATCTGTCACGATCCCCACCACATCCAAAAACCGTGATCACACGCGCTGGTTGCAATTGCCGGATTGTCTTCAGGACGTTTTCGAGTGCGTCGGGTGTGTGTGCGTAATCCACATAGACCTGGAAGTTTCTTTTTCCGGGAACACTTTCTAGACGTCCGGGCACTTGGGGTATGGAGGCGACGGCGGCCACCAACCTCCTGAGTTCCAATCCCATGGACGAACACGCCGCGATCGCTGCAAGCGTGTTATACACATTGAAGAGGCCTATCAGGGGACTTCTGACCAAATAGCTTCTCCCCTTCGCTTCCAGGCAAAACGAACTTCCGTCGGGCGAGTATTTGATGTTGCTAGCCCTAAAATGGCAATTGCTTCCCTGCCCATAGGATATCACCGGCACATGCGAAATTCTATCAATCAGACGGCGTCCATGCCTGTCGTCAGAATTGATAATGGCTTTGGCTTTCTTCTTTTTTTGTTCCACCAAACCGGTGAAGAGCAAGGCCTTCGCCTCAAAATACTCCTCCATGGTGTGATGATAATCCAAATGATCCAGCGACAGGTTTGTGAAGATCGCAACGTCAAATTCAAGGTTGCGGATACGATGCTGAACCATGGCATGACTAGAGACTTCCATTGCGACAGCCCGGAATCCACCGTCCCGCATTAGCGAAAGCAATCGCTGAAGTTCCAGGGACTCGGGTGTGGTGCGAGGAGCATCCATTACTATCCCCGGAAGGATATATTCCAAGGTGCCGATGAGGCCGCAGGATCTGCCCACAGTATTACACAGATGACGGATGATCCATGCCGTTGTGGTTTTGCCATTGGTGCCCGTTACACCTGCTACCGAAAGGGAGAGAGAGGGATCTTCATAAAAGGCGCACGCAACGTCGGCCATAGCTTTACGAACCGAGGCAACTCTCGTTTGTGGAATTTTTAAATCGGGCAAGGCAATCTCTGAGATAACGGCCCCCGCTCCCCGTGATTCCGCTTCCTTTGCATGGAAGGCGGCTTTTTTAGGATCTTTAGAAAGCGTGACAAAAAGATCCCCGGGTTCGGTTGTCCGGGAATCGCAACTGATCGAGTTGATAACACCAGATGATCCTCCCGTCACGGAAGTGACGTCCGTTCTGGCAATCAGCTGCTCAAACCTCCAGGGGTCCTTGGAAAAGGTTTCCTTCATCGCGATCATCGCAGGCTGGCCGATTTTGCACCTGAATTTGAGGGCTGCAGCATGGGGTTTTCATTTTCAGGCTTCAGGTCCAGGTGGCGAGCCGCCTGTCCTGCAATTTGGGAAAAAACGGGGCCAGCCACAGAACCTCCGTAATTCAGGGATTCACTGAGTGGAGCGTCGTCCACGATGACCAATCCCATCAACCTAGGTTTATCAGCAGGCAAATAACCCGCAAAGGAGACGATATAATGATTTTCGAGATAACCTCCACGGGGACTTATCTTTTGGGCCGTCCCAGTTTTACCGGCCGCAGTGAATCCATCAACACGGGCAAGCGCCGCAGTTCCCTGATTGCTTAAGACCGAGACAAGTGCTTGAGAAATAAAAGCTGAGGTTTTAGCAGAAACAACGCTCCTGAGGACCACCGGAGCATCAACCAGGTTTCCCTCACCTTTGTTCAAGACGAGCTTGGGCTTCATGAGATTACCACCGTTTGCAACCGTCGACATCGCCATGACCATCTGGATCGGGGTCACGCTGACTGACTGTCCAAACGCCATCCTCGATTTAGTAAGTTTGTCCCATCGGTTCGGTGGATTTACTAGCCCGGAAATTTCACCGGGCAATGGGAGCCCCGTTTTAACCCCGAACCCAAATTTTCGGACATAGTCGTAATATTTCTCGTCGCTCATGCGCAGGGCAATTTTAGCTGCCCCGATATTTGAGGATTTCATCAGAATTTCCGGGACCGTCAGATCACCACTTCCATGGTGGTCCTTGATTGTTTTTCCACAGAATGAGAATCTTCCGTTTTCACAGAAAATCCGTGTGTCCTGATTCACGATTCCTTCGTTGAAAGCCGCCGCGGTGACCACAATTTTAAACGTGGAACCCGGTTCATACATGTCGCTGATGGCCCTGTTGCGAAGATTTTCTGTCTTCGCATCACTGTAGTGATTGGGATCGTAGTTCGGACGACTGGCCATTGCCAGAATCTCTCCAGTTACGGGATCGGCCAGAATTGCAGATGCAGCAACCGGATGGAGTTTTTTGTAGGTTGCATCAACTTCTTTTTCCACGATCGCTTGCAACCCCATATCAATCGTCAAGCGGATATCGGAACCGTTCTCAGGGAGTTCTTCCTGTCCCCGGTAGACCAGTATTTCACGACCTTTGCGATCATGCTCGATCCTCCTGAATCCATCTTTTCCGGAGAGTTCATGATCGAACATCTTCTCGATGCCGTCCGTTCCGTGTCCCGAATGATCAACATACCCCAACACGTGACAAAGCATGTCACCGTTCGGATAACTTCTTTTCGACTCTTCCTGGAGATGGAGTCCGTGCAACTTTTGGGAATCCATAGCCCTGATCAATTCTTGGGCTTTATCCTCACTTACACCTTTGCGGATCACGACATAAGGGCGTTGTGTCGTCAGTTTTTTTGTCAGTTCTGCAACTGGCATCTCGAGAAAAGGGGCCGCCACCGTCGCGACCTCCTCCGGATTCTGGATATGTGATCCGTCGGCATAGATTGTCTTCACCGGGATGCTCACGGCTAACTCCTCGCCGTTCCTGTCGAGAATCCTTCCGCGACGAGCGGGAATTGGAATACGGACCAAATGTTTTTCAGCCGCTATCCCCGAAAAATAATCATGCTGCGAAACTTGTAGATAAATCAGGCGCCATGCAAATAACGTGAAAACAACTGCCAACAAGCCGCAGACTGAAGCGATTCTCCCACCGACGCTTTTCACCTGTTAATGGTGCGCGGGGACGCTTCAGGATCGAACCGGTTGACCGGATCGTGCAAAGCGGTGCGCAAAACCCCGTCAGATTCCGCCGGTTGAGCGGGAGTGATGCGGGCTATGGCCGTATCCCGGATCCCCTCAAGCTTCAGATAACCATCATCCAGTCGTCGTTGAAGCGCCCCTCGTGAGGTGAGTCCGGTAATTTTGGCGTCAAGGGCCACATTTAAAGATTCCACCTCCCTGAGCATCGCCTCGACACCTCTTGCCTGGTCGCCGATCGAATGCTGCTGATTTTTGAGGTAAACGAAAAATAGCCCCCCTAACCCGATCAGGATGACGACAACCAGCCAACGGGCAAGGAAGTTGACTTCGATAACATTGGTCGGACGGCGGCGATTTTGGTTCATAGTGAATTTTTCCCTAGAGTTGACACGCGACGCTCCACCACGCGTAACCTGGCACTTCGAGAGCGGGGGTTGCGTTCGATCTCCCCGGGTGATGCGGTCACCGATCTCGGTGTCATGGCATTGAAGAGGAGGTGCGGATTGGGTCGAGCGGCAGGCCATGTCGGGTCGTCAATCTCCTCGACCGAGTGCCTACGGAAGAAATGCTTCACAATGCGATCCTCCAAGGAATGGAAAGTAATGACCGCAAGGCGTCCTCCGGGAGCCAGTAGGTTGGCGAATGCCGGCAGGGCCTCCTCAAGGGAGCCGATCTCATCGTTTACGGCAATTCGAAGTGCTTGAAACACCCGTGTCGCCGGATGTCTCGGGCCCGACCTTCCGGCGGCGATAAGCTCTGCAAGTTCCCTTGTCGTGGCGATGGGAGCCTTCTGACGCGCACGAATAATCCTGGCTGCAAACTGGATGGCCCTGGGTTCATCACCATATTCACGGAAGATCCGAGCAAGTTCGGATGCCTCTGAAGTGTTCACCAGATCTGAGGCCGTGATCCCGTTGGTGCTCATACGCATATCCAGGGGACCTTCGCGCTGGAATGAAAACCCTCTCTCCGCAGTGTCCAATTGGTGCGATGAAACACCGAGATCCAGCAGAACTCCATCGACTTGCCCTATTCCAAGCCCGGGAAGAATCGTGGGGGCATCGGCATAATTTCCCTCCACGCCGGCAAACTGTTTCCCATAGGGCTTAAGTTTCTCCCTACTGTGAGCTAGGGCCTCCGGGTCACGATCAAACCCTATGACACGAGCCCCCGCCTTCAGCAGGAGCTCGCTGTGCCCACCTCCGCCGAGCGTTCCATCAAGGAACGTCAATCCGGCTGCGGGACGTAGAAAATCCACCACCTCCATTGCCAGAACGGACTCGTGATGAAAGGAGGCACTCATGGAATGGGAGGACTTTGGGAGCGTTGAGGAGGCCAGATCATGATGAGCTCTGTGAAATCGGTGCCTGAGGATTTCAAAAGGTAGGTGGATCATTTGATCTGTATCGTTAGAGCCCGATCAACTCCGCCACCTGGCGGAAAGAATGGTTTTCCTCAGCCCTCACAACCGCCCAACGTTCAGTATTCCAGATCTCAAACCGACTACGTGCCCCGACCAACACGACGTCACCCTCAAGCTTGAGCAATTCGCACTGCTCTTCAGGGAGTAAGATACGACCGTTGCTGTCAGCGGAGACCGCGCGAGCTTGACTGTAAAAGGCCCTGATGGCTTTGCGCTGGAGATCTTTTGGAAGTTCACTGGCCCTGATGCGTTCCTCCCAAGAATCAAACTCAACGGGTGGCATGATCATGAGGTGCTCCCCAGTGGGGGATGGAATCGCATGAAATTCTTGGACGCCGCACTGCAGCCAATCCGCAGGCACGGTAACCCTCTTCTTTGAGTCCATCGAGCGCTCAAAGGCACCCGCATAACTGATCGATTTTGGAAGGGGTGAGGGCATTGGTTCATAGCGGGGAGAAAGATCCACTTCTCTCCACTACGCCCCACTTTTACCCACTTTATAACCAGCCCGTCAATTTCATTTCATCGCTTTTCATATTTTTCTAGAGAAGTTATCGCCCAAGCACCCGGATTGGCAATTTAAGCGACTCAGGGGCAATTTTCGGGATGTTTCGAGGAGTTTCACGTCTTCAAAGAATTTTTTTCTAATCCAAAAACAATCCCCTCAAGTCCTAAGGATCCCTACTTCACCAATGGCACTGAGAAACCAAATCCTACATGGCTAAAACTCTTATTCTTAACACGCCGACGTCCAAACTTCTTCCCATTCTCGAGCAGGGGAAGCTTGAAAGATTCAGCCTGAGGATCTGCAGGAATCATCAATTGATTCGCTACAGATAGGAAACGGTCCAATCTTTAATTCGTGGGCTTTTGACCCCTTGTAGGGTCATACAAGTGACACATTTGGGGACAGGGTTCCGTTTCCAAAACCAACCTCTTCTAGGAAGCGGGGGCGTCGGAAACTTCGTCCTCTTTTTGTGACACCACCGGAGCAATTCCCTGCAACTTTTCTCCAGCAGGAAGATTGATCAGGATGACACCCATTGTATTTCGGCCCGCCTCGCGAATCTTGTTGACGGGAGTGCGGACCATTTGGCCACCCGAAGTGATGAGCATGATTTCGTCCAAATCCGTAACCGACAGGGCCCCGACCACGGATCCCGTCTTATCTCCCGCCTTCATGGTGATGATGCCTTTCCCGCCGCGTGATTGCTTTCGATACTCCTCAAAGGATGTACGCTTACCAATACCCCTTTCACCCGCAACGAGAAGGGTTGCATCATTTCGAACGAGGCTGAGTGAAACAACCTCGTCACCCTTGTCGGGACGGATACCCCAGACACCGACAGTCTTGCGTCCTTGGTCACGAAGTTCTTCCTCGCTGAAGCGAATGCTCATTCCCTCCTTGGTAACGAGGACGACTTCATCGTGACCATCTGTAATTGCGGCGGAAATGAGAACATCTCCCTCTTCAATCTCAATAGCGATGATACCACCCTTGCGGATATTTGAGAAATCACCGAGGTTGGATTTCTTCACGATGCCGCTGCGGGTGGCAAACAAGATGTGCTTTTCGGGATTCCAAGTGGTCTCGACCCCACCGGCTCCGCCACTTGTGGTTGACTCGATGCGTAGCGTTGCCGCGATCTGCTCTCCGGACTGCAAATTCAAGATGTTCGCAATCGATTTCCCTTTAGCCGTTCTGCTCATTTCCGGGATCTCATAGACTCTTTCGACATAACAGCGTCCTGTCTTGGTGAAAAAGACCAGATAGTCGTGCGTGCTCGCAGTGAAAAGATGCTCGACGAAGTCATCGTCCTCGGTGTCATTCTGAGCCTCCTTGGTCGTCATGCCAATAACCCCCTTGCCGCCGCGTTTCTGCGAGCGGTATGCACTGACAGCGGTCCGCTTGATCAACCCCTTGTGGGTGACTGTGATGATACAGCCCTCATTGGCGATGAGATCCTCAATGGAAATCTCACCCTCCTCCGGAACCAACTCGGTTAAGCGCGGGCCGGCGTGTTTCTCCCTGATGGCCCGGAGCTCTGTCTTGATGATCGAAAGGACCCTCTCTTCGCTTTCCAGAATGTCAACGAGATTGGCAATGGTCTTGAGAAGCTCCTGGTATTCATGATTGAGTTTCTCACGTTCCAGTCCCGTGAGCTGATAGAGGCGCAATTCGAGAATCGCATCTGCCTGCGTCTCACTGAAGCAATACTGCCCCTTGTCATTGAGTCGTGATTCCCGTCGGAGCAGGATGCCGAACTTTTCTATTTCCTTCCTTGAGAACTCAAGCGCCAGAAGACGGGTGCGTGCCTCCTCCCTGTTCGAGGAATCGCGGATGACCTTGATGAAGTGGTCAAGGTTGGATAGGGCAATGAGATACCCCTCAAGTTTCTCGGCGCGTGTTTCAGCCTCGCGGAGAAGGAATCGGGTCCGTCGCAGGACAACTTCCCGACGATGCTCAATGAAACAGGTGATGGCCTCTTTCAGAGACAGAAGTTTCGGACGGCCCCTGTCGATCGCAAGCATCGAGACTGAGAAGGAGGACTCCAGGGCGGTGTGCTTGTAGAGGTTGTTGATCACAACCTTGGGAATGGCGTCACGCTTCAGTTCGATGACGACGCGGGTATTTTCATCAGATTCGTCACGGATCGCGCTAATATCGGTGATGATCTTTTCGTTCACCAATCCCGCAATCCTCTCCACCAACGTGGCACGGTTCACGTTGTAAGGGATTTCCGTGATCACGATCTGTTCACGCCCCCCCTTGATCTCCTCAAGTCCCGCACGTCCACGAACCTTCACGGAACCACGTCCGGTCTCAAAGTATTGCCGGATACCTCCGACGCCGCAGAGTTGGCAACCTGTTGGGAAATCAGGGCCTTTGATGTGTTTCATCAACTCATCTAGCGTGATATCGGGATTGTCCACCTGTGCACAGACGGCATCAATGGTCTCTCCCAGATTGTGCGGGGGAATGTTAGTCGCCATCCCGACGGCAATACCGGTGCCACCGTTCACAAGAAGATTCGGAATTGCAGCCGGGAAGACAGTCGGTTCCTCACGCGTGTCATCGTAGTTCGGCACAAAGTTGACCGTATCGTGATCCATGTCCTCCATGAGGACAGCACCAAGGGGACGCAACCTAGCCTCGGTATAACGCATGGAGGCCGGTGGATCCCCCTCAACAGACCCGAAGTTTCCCTGCCCCTCGATTAAAGTCTCCCTCATCGCCCATTTTTGGGCCATGTGAACAAGAGTCGGGTAGATGGCCTGATCTCCGTGCGGGTGGTAATTACCCATCGTCTCACCGACGATCTTCGCACACTTCAAGTGCTTGCGTGTCGGCATGACGCCAAGTTCGCTCATAGCGAAGAGAATGCGTCGCTGCGAGGGTTTCAGGCCATCGCGAGCATCTGGGAGGGCCCTGGAAATGATAACCGACATCGAGTAATCGAGAAATGATCTCGAAATTTCCTCGGCGACATCGATCGGTTCTACTTTTTCGTTCTGATTATACAAGGGATTGGGCCGTTTCGGGGTTTAGTAGTTTGCTACATACAATATAGGGTGCCCCCTGACCTCGTGAAAAGTAAGAAAGTGGGAATTTTAGATTGGCTCCTGACTTTGGAACCCCGGGCAAACACCAACAACTTTCCGCCTCAGTCTTTCTGAGTCTGTTTTTCCAATTCCTTGACCCTGTTGAAAAGCTTTTGAAGTTGCGAGAGATAGAAGTTCATTTCCTTCCATTCCTTCATTGGTTTTGCGGGAGCTCCTATCAATAAACTGCCGGCAGGAACATTTTTGGAGACCCCCGCTTTGGCTCCCAGAATGGCATTGTCACCGATCTCGAGATGACCGGCCAACCCAACCTGACCCGCTAGTGTGACATGGGATCCCATCCTGGTGCTGCCGGAAATGCCTACCTGTGAGCAGATAATCGAGTGGGGACCGATCTGAACATTGTGGGCGATCTGGACAAGATTATCGATTTTACTCCCCTCCCCGATCACCGTCCTGCCAAACCTTGCCCTGTCAATGGTCGTGTTGGCGCCGATTTCAACATCATTTCCAATTTCCACAATCCCTATCTGTGGGATTTTACGTTGCCTTCCCTCGATCAGTTCATAACCAAAACCGCAGGAACCGATGACAGCTCCCGGTTGCAAAATCACCCTATCCCCAAGGATGCAACGCTCCCTGATAATCGCCCCAGGATAGATCCTGCAACCCGAACCCAAGCGCGATTCAGGACCAATCAGGCAGGCTTCACCAATCACCGACCCCTCCCCGATGTGAACGTTTTCACCGATGACCGATAAGGCTCCAATACTTACTCCAGATCCCAAATTGGCCGAAGCGTCAACAATTGCCGAGGGGTGAACTCCCGCCTTGGGGATGATTTCATCGGGTTGAAACAAGGTGACTACCCTGGCAAAAGCCTCCGATGGGTTGGCAACACGCAGGAGTTGTGCGGGAACTTCCTCCTTGAGATCCAGGGGAACAAGAACAGCAGAGGCCTTTGTGATACGGAGTTGAGAGAGATAGCGGGGGTTTCCGTAGAAGCTCAGTTCACCGGGGCGGGCCTCCAAAAGGGAGGCCACTCCGGAGATCTCGCAATCCCCCGCCTCACCGCGTATCTCAACTCCGATAAGCAGAGCCAATTCATGCAACCTCATCGGATTTGTTCAGGATCTTTTGGTCAGGGGGAAGCTCTTCCTGAAAACAAAACCCTGACCGAGCGCCGTTCTACTTGGCGACGGGAGCGTTTTTGTTCAGTGACGTGATGACATCCTGACTGAAGTCAAGATCGTCACGGGAGAAAAGAACAACCGGCACAGCACCGGCACTGAGTCCGGATTTATCAAAGACAATGTCATACCCCTTGGCCTTCACGAGATCATTCACGGTTTTCATGATGTCATCGACGATGTCCTTGCGCATCCGTAGAAACTGATCCTGAAGAGTCTTTTGCTTCGCACTACGGAAGTCGGCAATCTCCCGGTCCATCGCGCGTGCGGCTGCAACCTTGGACTGCTGATCCTTGAGCTTGGCCTCACGGACATCCTTCGTAAGGTCTGTTTTTTCAAGATCGGAGTTGATGGCGCTGATCTCCTGCATGCTCTTCTTGAGGGTCTCGACACGGCCGTTGAGGTCATCATTGGCAGCCTTCTCTGCATCGGCATACTTGGTCTGGGCGTTCTTGGTCTTGTAATACTCACTGAAAACCCTGTTCATATCGACGGTTCCGAATTTGACCTGGGCATTGGCAAGGGAAGCACCCCCCATCACGAGAAGGGAGGCCAAAAGCGCTGTGCGGATAAAGTTTTTCATGAGTGGATTTGAGAAAGGATTGATATTGAATTAGCCGATTTTAAAAGGTGTAGCCAACATTAAAGTTGAACTGACCGCTGGTCTTGTTCCACTGGTCATACATCACGGGATAGCCCCAGTCGATGCGGATGGGTCCGATCGGAAGTTCGATGCGTGCGCCGATTCCGACGTCGCCGTTGAGACCTCCGGAGGTTGTGGAATAGTTTAATCCATTGCCACCACTTGTGACCTGGCTGGGATTAAAGTCAAAGGTTCCGGCATTCACAAATCCCCAATCTGTGAAGAAGGCTCCACGAAGGCGGGGAATGATGGGGAACGTGATTTCCCCGGTTCCATACACGGATGTGCTTCCTCCAACTGGATTGCCAAATATATCCTTGGGACCGACTTCGCGGAAGGCAAATCCCCTCATGTCATTGGCTCCACCAAGATAGAGTTCGTCAAAGATCGGAGGAGCATTATTTACCGTTCCCTTGGTGCCGCTTCCCCACGGATTCATGACTCCGACGGAGCCCTTGGTGAGAAGGATCATATCCCACGGAAGAGGGAAGTATTTTTTGGCTTCCAAATTGATCCCGTAGTCTTGGACGCTTCCACCAAGACCTCCACCCGCCACAACCCCGCTCAAACTAATCGACTGCCCTTTATGGGTCAGGAAGAGACTGTCACGGTTGTCATAATCCAACCCAAGCAGGATGGCACTCTTCGTATAAGGTGAGTTGGCTCCTGCTTTGGAAATAGCTTCCCCGTAATTGCCGGTCAGGTTGTAGATTCTAATGTCCTCCAGTCGGTATTCCCCGCGAAGCGCGGTGAAAGGAGTGATCGCCTTGCGGGCTTGTAGAGCCCCTCCGAGGTTCGACTGGCTGTAGACGGGACTCAGGAAGGTTGCCGCGTGGTAGTAAAGTTCCTCGCCCACGGAGACCTTGTATCCCATGAACCATGGCTCGGTCAGGGACATCGTGAAATCCTGACGTTGGAGACCATACTGGAGTCGGATCCTGAATCGCTGCCCGGCGCCGGTGAAGTAAGGCCAGTTGAAGAGGTCAAAGTTCGACTGCTGGAGTTCGGCAAATCCAACAAGGCTGTCAATCGAACTGAAGCCCGCACCGAAATTAAAGGATCCTGTCTTCTTCTCGTCCACGATGACATCGAGATTCTTACGACCCGGGACAAGCGTGTCCTGAGGGGCCATATCGACCTTGGAGAAATAGTTCAGATTCATCAGGCGTGTTTTGCTGAGATCCACAAGCGTGGTATCGAATACTCCTCCTGGATGCACTGCCAACTCGCGGCGAATCACGTTGTCCTTGGTCTTGGTATTGCCCTGCACGTTGATGAGGTTGACATAGGATTGAACCCCCTCGTCGATGCGGTAGGACAAGTCGATCTGACCATCCCCGGAAGGAGTGATCTGGGGTTGCGCCACCATGTCCACATATCCGCGGGAGCCGTAAAAATCGCGAAGCTTTTTCATGTCCGCCCCCATGCCGTCCG
>Ga0114963_10002541_pt1 | contig 12475 bp, 13 predicted proteins | sample C_131016_EF_Meta_FD_87019 | JGI IMG/M metagenome (GOLD analysis project Ga0114963, IMG submission 87019) | Freshwater microbial communities from Lake Croche, Canada to study carbon cycling - C_131016_EF_MetaG | ecosystem: Environmental > Aquatic > Freshwater > Lake | place: Lake Croche, Canada...
ATCAGCCATGCCGGCCGTGGGCTCGCCACGCCATCCGATCTGCGTGAGGGCTTTGTCGCGCTGGCACCGCTGCTCACCGCGCGTGGCGTTGAATATGAGGGCTGGTGGGATTGGATGGCGGCCCTGGGCAGACGCCTTTTGGCCTGGCTCGGCTTGGCTGAGAGATTACCGCCGCCTCCAGCCGAGGCAACCGTGGCCAATGTCATCCAATTATTGGCCCGCGGCCGCTTAGCCGCCGCCTTGGCTGACCTTGAGACGCTTGATCCGGCCCTCCAACCGCTTGTGGCGGGGTGGCGGGCACAGGCCCGTGCCCGTGTCGCTGCCGAGCAGGCTGTGCAGGAAACCATTCTGCGCGCCCTTGGCCGCGGCAACCCCGGTTAGACTCTATAATGAATATCTCTCCCACCATCCCCGAAAGCCGGACCCATACAATGCTGGCCCAACCCATTCGTGCCGGCCTGTTTGGCTTCGCTCTCGCTTTACTGGCCGCAATGCCCTCGCAGGCGCAGGTGCAGTCGCAGAACTTCATCACGCTGCGCGACCGGCTGCATATCGTCAGTACCGCCTCGACGCATGGCGTAACCGACACCTTGGTTGGCGCATTCGTCAGCCGATATGCCGATGTTCGCCCACCACGGGTTGACATCGTCGGCTCGATCGCAGCGCTGAACCGTTTTTGTGCTGGCGTGGGCATGAATACCCCTGATATTGCCATCAGCTCCCGTCGTATTGCGCGCGCCCAGCTCAACGAATGTCAGAACAATGGCGTAAGCGATGTGGTCGAACTGCAAATCGGCCAGGGTGCCGTTGTCATCGCCATGCGGCGTGGCGACAGCATCACAAATCTCTCCACCTTCCAGATTTACAGCGCCCTTGCCGCCGAAGTGGCGCAGGGTAGAGAGTTCAGCTCCAACACAACCGACACATGGTCGCAGATCGGTGACGGCCTGCCAGAGACGCAAATCCGCGCCATACTTCCTGATCGTTCATCGGGCACCCGTGGGTTGTTTGATGATTTCATCATGGAGGGCGGCTGCCGCGACGTGCCGGCCGTGCGCCAAATTTTCTTAGCCTCCCTTCGGGTACCGAAATGCACCAACCTGCGCGCGGATCGTCGGGTCCGCGAATTGGCTTCCACCGAGGGGCCGGCGGCGCTTCTGGAGAGCCCTTTCGGTACCGTCGGTGCTATTTCATATTCGCAATTGTTGGAAAGCGGCGGTAATCTGCTGCCTGTGGCGCTGAACGGCGTGCTGCCAACCGCTGCCACCATCGCCAACCATGAATATGATTTGACCCGCACCATCTATCTCTATGCCAAACGTCAGCATGCCCGCAGCATGCAAGGCGTGGGCGTGGTCCGCGGTGTCCGCGAATTCGGCATGGAAGCGGTCTCTGAGGCAATTGGCGGCCCGGGGGGGCAGCTGGCATTGCTGGGGGTCGTGCCATTTCCCGCCGCGCAGCGCGCCGCGCAGCGCAGCATCGCTGACCGTCTCACGCTGATCTCACGCTGACCCCGCACAGGACCCCCACCATGCGCAAGCACCTTCTTCTTTTGACCACGGCCATATTTTTGGCAGCGCTGGGCCCTCACACGCAGCCCGTGGCCCAGACGGTCCCGCAGCCCGCTATTCAGGTCCCGCTGCAGGATTTGCCAGCCGATAGCGCCTTTGGAAATCGTATCGTCCGTTGGTTTGGCGCATTGCGTGATGCCATTGGCTTGTCCCCCCGCATGCTTGAGGTCGCCAACCGCTACTCCAGTGACAGTGTTAGGACGGATGATTTTAACTGGCTGATGGGCATCGCCGGCTTCAAGCTGAAAACGATCGAGAGCAGCGTCAGCCTGGTGCCCGGCCTGGCGCTGGAATTCGGCGTGGCACGCCAACTCTCCGAGGCAGACCATGAATTCCTCGAACGCGCACTTGAGCGCCACGCTGAGCGTAATCCCGGACCGCTGGCATCGATCCAACGCATGATCCTGCAAGGTGTTGTCGAGGCCAACTCGATCGAAGGCTTTGCGGTGGAAAAGATCACCGTGACCTTGCTGCCTTTGCCCTATGTCAAGTTTACCCTCACCCAATTTGATGCACCGCTTGGGCAAGATGCCAGCCGAATTATGCGTGCGATTGAGCAACTGAATCACCGCCTGCAGCATAGCGCGGGCCCTCACACCGGCGGCAATCAGCTTGACATGCCCCCACCACCCATGCTGCGTCCTGCGGCCGACCTGCTATGACCTCACAACACCAGTTTGCTGATAACTCCGAATTTTTCGGCACCCACCTGCTCCAGGAACACGAAGATGCGAAATAGTGATATGCAACCCTCTGGTCCTCCTCAGCCCGCTCGGTTCGCTGAACTGGTGAAGCTGCACACGCAGGGCCGGCGCTTTCTCGACAGTGATCGGGAGATGAAGCTGTTGGAGGAAGGGGTGACCCGCTACAACCTCTCCCTGGGTGAGGCGCAGGCGACGCTGCGCCGCAGCACAGAGGATGCCGGCGTTGCCAATCAATCCGAACTCGACCGTTCGACCTTACAACTGCTGCGCACTCTGGCCGACCAGCGCGGCCGCATCGCGCGGGCGGATTTTGAAAAGACCGCCAATTTCTACCGCGGCCGCGCCGGCACTGCGGTGACCGAGGCTGAGGCACGCACGCGGGTCAAGCGCCTTATGGAAGAGAACGACATCGAGGCGAAGAAGGCCGGTTTCCCGCTGCGCACGCGCCGCTGGTACCGCGCGATCGAGGCGTGACGACGGCAATAATATTATGAGCGGCGATCTCGTTCAGTTCCTGGTCTCACTGCCGCTGCCGGTCATGCTGCTGGTGGCGTTGAGTGTACCCTTGCTGATGGCTTTTGCCATTGGCCAGATGATCCTGAGCGCCTTCACGCCCCAGGAACTGACTGCCAACTCCACCGTCGGCATTGCCAAATACGGCTTCGTTGTTGAGGTCTACGCAGTTGTCGCCGCGCTGACCCTCGTTGGCTCCTGGGAGATCTATCAGACCTCGCGCGATCATCTCCAGCGCGAGGCGGGCGGGCTTTACCTTCTTGCCCTCTCTGTGCCGAGCTATGGGGAAGCGGCGCAGGCACCGCGTCGGGCGGAGATGTATGCCTCGTTGCGCGACTATGCCAGCGCTGTGGCGACCAAGGATTGGCCGCACATGATCGCCGCCAATGGCCGCTCGGGCTCTGATGTCGAATTCCAGCGCCTGACCCGTGCCTTTGTCGATGCCGAGCCTTTGACCGGTGCGCAGCAGGCCTTGGCGCAAAATGTGGTCGGCTGGATTGCCCAGGTTTCTGAGGCCAGGATCGCCCGCCTGTCCCAGCATTCACGCACCTTTGGCACGTTGATCTGGATCCTGGTGTTGACCGTCTCGGTCGCGGTGTTGGTATTTCAGTGGTTCGTCGGCAGCGCCTCCAATGGCGTTCACTACGCCATGGGTGCGGTGATCGCGCTGATCGTTGGCGTGGTCATTGTGGTGGCGGGCAAACTTGGCTTCCCCTTCAATGGGGAGCCGCCTTTTCTATCACCCTCGCCCTTTTATCAGATGATGGCCGTGGGTCTGTCCCTGTGATGACGTCAATGTGGCCTCTCCGCCGGGGCGTAGCGCATTCTTTGCCACAGCACCAACGCGACTGCGAAAAGCCAGAAATTCAATTGAGTGGCGCTCCAGGCCGCCAGATGTGCCAGGTGATGTACTACAACCGCCGTCCAGCCAGTCATGAAGAATGCGGCCAGGGCGGCGCGTGCACCAGCAATGCCCCTCCACAGCAGGAAGGCCTGCAAGGCCGCGAAGGCGGCCAGGGCCATACCAATATAGCTCAAAACCGCGACCCAGAGCGGATCAGCAGTGACCAGGATCATCCCCGCATTGCCCAACGTCTTCCCGCTGGGCAAAGTAAAGCGATAGACAAATTCCACCACGCTGATCGCCCACGGACTATCGGCGGCGTAAACTCGCACTGGCAGGAAATCGGCGGCATGCGGCAGGCCAGCCAGCAGCAGCAACCCCAGCAACAATCCGGCGATAATGGCCGTCACATGCAGCAGTGGAACCGCCTCGGCATCGGCTGGAGCCACCATGCCGTAAAGCAGCAGGCCGATGCGGATCTGCGCATAGGTGAGGGAGAAGACCAGCAGCGCGGCCAGGCTGTCGGTCAGCGGTTCGGGCAGGTTCAGCCCGAGCATGGGGCGGTCGAGGTCGGTGTCATACCTGCTATTCTAAGCTGGCCGGGCCGTGCTGGATACGCCATCTTGTTCCTTGTACTGCCGGTTTTGATGATGTTGGCGGGTCAGGCCCTGGCCCAAACCAGGTTCCAGGGGCAAATGGAGACGCTGGCGGGCGTAGCGTCTCCTGTGCTGGCGCAGACGCCGGGCCCAATCCGCTCTCAATGCGCAGATCCGGCCATCGCGGCGAACCTCTCAACGCTCGGCCAACGCATCCTGGAGGATAGCGTGGCGCTGCGCTTCGGGCAGGCGCGGACGCTCGTTCCTGAATTCAGCGCCTGGGCCTATGACTGGACCCAAAGCTACGCCACCGCATACAATGTGGCCGGCCGGGGACTGCTGCAATTGGGAGAAGCGGCGCTTGGCCTGGCCCCTGTGCCCAGTGTGGATACCGTTGCCCATGCCATGGCGGTGCCGGTTCGTGCCGCCTTCCAGGACCGGGTGACGAGGCCGAGCCTGGGCGATGGCCGCTTCGACATCGACATGGCCTATCTCGCCACAACCCTCGCGGCCGAGGCGCGCGACCCTGCCTTGGGCGAGCGCCTGAGCTTGGCCCTGCGCCTCGCCCCTGCCGAACGACTTTCTGAGGCGGCAGGGTCGGAAACCGTTTTTCTGCGCTCCATCCGGCCGATGGCCGCGCGCCTCGGTGCACTGATCCTGCGTCTGAGCGAGGCCGGGAGTGTGGTCGCCGTTGGCGGCTATCTCGGCTATGGTCTTGTTGGCGCGCCTGGGGTGCTGGTTGGTACTCTGGGCGGCGTTGGCCTCGCCTGGGGGGCGGATTGGACGATCAATCGGGTGGATGCCAGCCTGCATCGGCCGGCCTTTGAGGCGCAGGCCATGGCCGCCGTCGACGTCGCCGAGGCATCAGTTGTGGCTGATGGCCGTGCGGCCATCGCCAAAGCTCTGGCAGACTGCCGATGACCGGTTCGCCCTATGATTGGAAGGCGGTGGTGGCGCGGCTTTTGTTCAGCCTGCTGCTGGTCTTTTCGCTGTATAATCCCAGTGGGCATTCATATTGGCATTGGATATGGGCGCCCTACACCGGGCCCTGGAACAGCATCTGGGCCAAGGGGTTCGTGGGCTTGGGTTTGTGTGGTGTAAATCTGTATATTTGGAAGACAGTGATTGCCATCCTGAAACCCGTCGGGGTTTACTATATCTTAATTTTGTGTGGCCTGGGGTTCGCCGCCATGTCGGAGTTTGGCCTGCTTGACCATCAGGATATTGGTACTGTGTTGACCGCGGTCCTGATCATGTTGGTGGCAGTGCTCGCGACGGGGCTCAACAAATCTTCAATCATGCACCGACTGACCGGTGTGCAGCATACCGAGGAAGTGAAGCATTGAGCGCGACCACCACCCCGCCGCCGACCGGGCCCATTCCGGCCAAGGCGGACACTTTTCTGGTCTCTTGCATTGATCCGCGGGTGACCGATGACACGACCTTCCACTTTGCCGCGCTCGGCCGGACCGACCGCTATAGCGAGATGCGCATCGCTGGCGGTGCGCTGGCCCTGGTCGATGGCAACCGGCCCAATTGGCAATCCGCCGTATGGGAAAATCTCGCCGCCAGCCGGCAATTGCATGGTATTCGCAATGTTACGCTGCTGAACCATCGCGATTGCGGCGCCTTCGATATTTGGGCCGGGCGCCGCCTGGCCGATGACCCGGCCGATGAACAGCGGGTGCATGTCGAGGTGCTCAATGCCGCCGCCGATGCCATCCGCGCCCGCTTCCCGGATCTGCTGATCGAGATCAAGCTCATGTCTCTTGATGGTTCGGTGATGCGGCCGACCTGCCGGTCATGCGTTCCGCCCGGTTTTCAGATCGGCGCCATGGGGGCAGATGGCGTTGCCACCCTTGACCCGGAGCCGCTGTCACCCCCGGGCCCTGCCGGGCCGCCGCGCATTGCCGATATCGCCCGGTTGCGCCGCCGCCGCGGTGCGCTGGATGCCGAGGCCGAGTTCGCCCTGCTTGAACAGGCGGTGACCCAGGAGGGGATGACGCTGGACGAGGCCCGCACCGCCCTGGCGGAACCCGGCACCGTCAACTCCAAGACCATCAACCGCGATGTGATGACCTATCTGCGCTCCCAGGCTGACCGTAAGGGGCGCGTCGACGAACGGGCCATCCGCGAGGCTGCGGGGCTCTATCGCGGCCTGAATGATCCTGGGGTTACCATGGCCGAGGCGCAGCGGGCTGCGGCCCGCATCGCCACTGAGGCGGGCTTCACCCCCAAGCCCAGCGGGTTCTGGCCATTCCGCTCCACCAGCTGGTTCCGACAGATGCGCGGCTGATCAGTTCAGCAAGTCCTGCGCGTCCCGCCATAGCCTGGCCACCAGATCGCCGGCGGGCTCTGGCCGTGCCAGCATGGCCGATTGCCCGGCCCATGCCTGCATGGCTGACACATCCCCAGCCTTCACCGCCGCCTCGCGCATGGCCTGGGTCAGGCCGCGCTGGACTGGGTAGGGCGCGAGGCGTGGCGCATCGGCTGCCGACGCCGCACGGATATAGGCCGTGGCGATGCCGCGCCCGGCACGGCCGCTAAAAGCCCGGGTTACGGCCGTGCCCTCTGGCGGCGTGACTGCCAGGGCAGCGGCCCAGGCTGGCGCCAACCTGGCCTCTGGGCTGCGCAGGAAGCCGGTGCCGATCTGCACCGCGCTGGCACCCAGCATCAGGGCCGCAGCCACGCCGCGGCCATCGGCTATGCCGCCGGTGGCGATGACCGGAATGGCCAGCGCATCCGCGACCGCCGGGATCAGCGAGATGCCGCCCACCATGGCGGTCTCAGCCTCGCCAGCCACAAAGCAGCCGCGGTGGCCACCCGCCTCCATCCCTTGGGCCACCACTGCATCTGCGCCCGCTTCCTCGGCGGCGCGGGCTTCGGCCAAGGTGCTGATATTGGCCCACCAGGCGATGCCAGCGGCCTTCAACCGGGCGACAAAGGCCGGTGGATAGAGCCCCATCACGGAGCTGACGATGGGCGGGGCGGCGGCCAGCAGCGCTTCGCATTGGGCCGCGAAATCCACCAGGGGCGCGTCGCCCGCGCCCGGTGCCACGCTCGGGCCCCATTGGCCAAGAAAGGCCGCCATCTCAGCCTCGGCGACCGGGTCGCGCAGCGGCGCAGGGTCGGGCACCCAAAGGTTCATTTGAAAGGCGCCATTGGACTGGCTGCGCACCTCATGCGCCCAGGCTTGCATGGCCTGGGGCTGCAGCAGCAGCGCGCCGCAGGCGCCCAAGCCCCCGGCATTGGCCACAGCGATGCTCAGGCCGGGCGGGCAGGCCCCGGCCATGGGGGCCAGCAGGATGGGCAGGCTGAGGCCGAAACGTTGGCAGAAATCATCGACGCGGGATTGAATGTGGCGGTTCATGGTGGCCAGCAGGCCGCAATCAGCGCCGCCCTGCAACCCGTGCAAGCGCAGTCCTGGCAGAGCGGCTGCGCATGATCCTCACATCATGGTGGCGTCGATCCTGGCGGTGTGGCGCTGTTTGAACGATTGCCGCTCCATACGGACGCGCCCAGCCTTTATCCGCCTCGCGCCTGCATTGAAGCCCAGGCCGCGGGCTGGCAGGTTGCGCTATTATTTGGAGAGCTTCGCCGATGACCAGGGCCGCATTGCTGTTTTTAGCCCTTCTGTTACCCGGGCCGCTCGCAGCGCAGACGCTCAGGGTTGCCATCGCTTCTGACCCCAATGTGCTCGACCCGGCCTTGAGCGGCGCCTTTGTCGAGCGCGTGGTGTTTTCGGCGCTCTGCGACAAGCTGGTCGATGTCGGGCCCGATCTGGCCTTCCGGCCGGAGTTGGCCACCGCCTGGGAATGGGCGGCGGATGGGCTTTCCCTGCACCTGACGCTGCGGGCTGATGGCCGCTTTCATGATGGTACGGTGCTGGATGCCGAGGCGGTTCGGGTGAACCTTGAGCGCTACCGCACGGCGCGCGAATCCCGCCGCCGGGCGGAGTTGCGCCCGGTGAGCGCTATTGAGGTGGTGGACCCGCGGCGATTGATCATCCGCCTGTCTGAGCCCTTCGCGCCGCTGCTTTCGGTGCTGTCGGACCGGGCGGGGATGATCATGTCGCCCACCGCCCTGGCGCGGCTGGGGGAGCGGATCGGCCAGGAGCCGGTCTGTTCCGGCCCCTTTCGCCTGACGCGGCGGGTGGCGCAGGACCGCATTGAGCTGGAGCGTTTCCCAGAGCATTGGAACGCGGCCAATATTCATGTCGCGCGGCTGGTGTTTTTGCCGATGCCGGACAGCACGGTCCGGCTGCTCAATCTGCGGGCGGGTCAGGTTGATGTGATCGAGCGGCTCGCGCCTTCTGACCTGGCTGATGCCAGGCGGGATCGGCGGTTGCGCGTGGCTGAGGCGACGTCGATCGCCTACCAGACCATGTCGATCAACATGGCGACCGGGGCGCTGCGCGATGGCCGGGTGCGCGAGGCGCTGGAGCGCAGCATTGACCGCAATATTATCAATCAGGTGGCGCTGGAGGGGCTGTTCATTGCCAATAACCAGCCCGAGGCGCCGGGCACCGCCTATCATTTTGCCGACCTTACGGCCCCGCGGCGCGACCCGGCGGCTTCCCGCGCCCTATTGCGCGCGGCGGGGCATGAGCGTTTTGCCTTCACCCTGAAGGTCACCAACCTGCCAGTGGAGGCGCAGGTGGCGCAGATCATTCAGGCCATGGCGGCCGAGGGCGGTTTTGACATCCGCATCGAGCAGATGGAGAGCAGCGCCATGGTCGCCGCCACCCAGCGCGGCGAGTATGATGCCGCCATCGCGATATGGTCCGGCCGGGCGGATCCGGATGGCAATGTCTCAATCTGGTTGGCGAGTGACGGGTTTCTGAACTGGGGCCGCTATTCCAGCCCGGCGGTGGATGGCGCGCTGGAGCAGGCGCGGCGGAGCATCGACCTGGCCACCCGCCAGGCGGCATATCGCCGCGCGGCGGATGCCTGGATGGCGGACCGGCCGCATCTCTTCCTCTACCACCATCGCTGGTTCTGGGGGCTGCGGCCGGGCGTGGAGGGTTTTGTGCCCAGCGCCGATGGAATCATTCGTTTCAGTGGGTTGCGGCTGTCGCGATAGGTGTTTGGGCATAAAGGTCATAAACGGACAAATTCGCTTGTCACCCGCGGGATGGTGGGGGCCAGGCGGAATTCAACCGGATGATGACTGGGACATAGGCCGGAAAAGCTAAAATATCCAGACAAAATTCCTAAATTATGGAATGGCCTTCTGCGATGCCGATAGCCTCAGGCCCGACCGAGTATCAGAACGTGCTCGGCGTTCCCGGCCGACACAGCATGCTTGATAACGCAAGCGGAAGACGGGTTTGGTGGGTGCGCTTTCGGGTCGGCGGCTGTGGGATCAACTTCACGCTTCAGCAGCGCGCCCAGTTTGTGGGCCGCTGCTATGCCGGCAGGGTCAGAGTTTTCTTGACGGGCATCCGGAATAAAAAGATAGGAAATTCAGAGATTGTTCGCGTCATCAGCTTGATTTGTTATTGGTAAGTTAGGCAGACCACCTTCATTCCCCAGCAATAGTAGGCCGAAACGGCATGAATTATATCCACTACTTTCGCGTTGAGGCCGCCCTACCATCACTGTACTGCCGCCCGGTCTTCACGGCCGCACACCGGGTGTCTCCACCGCCATCCCCGCCGCACGCTCGGCAAGCCAGGCTTCAATGGCGATGAACTCCGCCGCGCCATAATCAAAGGGTTCCGCACGCACCCCGGTCATGCAGCCACGCAGGCGGCGTTGCAGCGAGCCCAGCGCCTGCCATTCCAGCCGATACAACGGGTAGGCGGTCGGATGCGCTTGCGGAATGGTGCTGCCAGCCAGGCGCTGGCCGGCATTGTCGTCATGGCACTGTGCGCAAGAGAGGTCGAGCTGCCCCCTGCGTTGGCGATACAACGCCTCGCCCAGGGCCCGGGTGGATTGCAAACGGCCATCGGCGGGTGGCGACAGCGGCATCCCGCGTGACTGCAAGCCAATGAAGGCGGCGAGCGAGAGCAGCCCCTGCGATTCCCGCGCCAAAGCCGGCGCATGCTGGCGCTGCTCGCGGCATTGCGCGATGCGGCCGGGCAGGTCGATCGGCGCGGCGCTGGCCTCATCCCAGGCCGGATAACGGGCGGCGACGCCGGCCATCGTGGCCTCGGCCGCGCCGTGGCAGCTGGCACAGGACCGGCCCTCGGGCCCGGCCGGGCGGGACCAGATCGCCTCGCCCTCCTGCACCCAGAGCATGGCGGGATTGGCGGCATCATCGCGCTGCATGGCCTGGGTTTCCCGCGCCATATCCGCGAAACCCGAGCGGCGCTCCTGCGCCCATGCCGGCAGGCATTGCAGCGCCAGCGCCAGCAGCAGCACCCGCCTCATGTCACGGTGATCTGCCGGATCTCGGATTGATCAAACCCGTCATCGCCCCGCCAGCGCAGCCGCAGCGTGCCGCTGCCCTGCAGGCGCAGGGTGAAGGTGATAAAGGGATTGGCCGCGACCGCAGGCGAGAGGTCCACCGCGAAGACCTCTTCACCATCAAAGCTGGCGGTGAAACTGGTGATGATGTCGCGCGCCAGCACACCCCCCGCGCCGTCAGGCCGATAGCCGCTTTCCATCCCATGCTGGATCAGGGTGCGGATGGCGAAGGTCTCGCCGGCCCGGATATTGCGCGGGATATTGATCAGGACACGGGCCATCTCAACCCTCCAGGCATGCGGCAAGGGTCACGATCACCTGCGCGCTATCCGACCAGAAGCTGCCATCCGAGAACGCCGCCACCGCCAGGATGGTCTGCGAGGTGGCGAGGCGGATATTGGTGGCGAGCATCGCCTGGCCGGAGTGCCGCGAGAACCGTGCGGTCACCACATGCGGCTGCGGGTTGCGCTCGTTGAAGACGGCAATGGCGCGAATATGCTCAGCCTGCGTCATCGGGCTTGGCACCATGACGGAGAGCGGCACGGTGTTGCCGTTTTCCACCAGCGGCGAGATCTCAAGCGCGACCCGGCCGGCCGTGACGGCAGCGCCACCGGTGAAGGCGCGCAAAGCCTCCGCCATGGCCTCAGCCGAGGCCCGCGCGGGTTCGGGCGGCAGTAGCAGCAGGGCAGGGGCGGCTAGGATCAGGCGTCGGGGCGTCATGGGCTCTCCTCGCGCAGGGTGAGCAGGAAGGCAAGCACATCCTCGATCTCTTGTGCCTGCAGCAGGGTGCGGCCGCGCAGCGCCGGGGCCACGCGGTGCAGCCCCTCGGCGCGGTGATAGGCGGGCATGATGCTGTCGGGGTTCACCCGGCGTGAATCGACCAGGCGCAGGCGCAACTCGGCCGCGCTCAGCCGCGCGCCCACCCCCGCCAGGCTGGGGGCCAGGCTGCCCTGGAAGCGCTCCTCAGGAAATGGCCCGGAATGGCAGAGCAGGCAAAGCCCGCGGCTGCGGTCGGCGATGATGGCGCGGCCGCGGCTTGCATCGCCCGGTGTCGTCGTCAGCGGCTCGGACAGGCCCTCGGCCAGCGCAGGTGCTGCGAGCGAGAGCAGCGCGGCCAGAACCTTAAGCGAAGGCATCGGCGGTGATGGTTGCGAACCAATCCTCGGCATAACGCGCCTCGGCCGCCCGCGTGGCAGCAGGCGCCTCAAGCGGCGAGGTGCCGCCAGCGCCGGGAATATCGCTCCACAGCCCATTCGCCGGGCGGTACACGCCGGCGATGGAGATGCCGTAATCCGGCGCCACGAGACTGTAGCAGGTGTTCAGCAGCCGGGGCGTCGGCAGCGGCGTGCCGCGCAACAGCGCCGCCACGGCATCGGCGCAAACCCGGCCCTGCGCATTGGCGGCAAAGGCCGATTTCGGCATGGCACCGGCAATTGCGGCATCGCCGATGATATGGATGCCTGGCACCAGGCGGGATTCGAAGTTTTCTGGCGAGATCGGGCACCAGAGGCTGCGATCGGCGACGCCGGCGATGCGGGCAATATCACCCGCGCGCTGCGGCGGGATAACATTGACCACAGCGCCCTCGTGATCACCAAAATCCGTGCTGACGCGGCGGTTGGTGGCGTCCACCGCCGTCACCTTGCCGCCGGAGGAGAGCGGCACGTATTCGAGAATGGCCGGATAGAGCGCAGCCCAGGCCGCCTGGAACAGTCGCTGCTTGGAAAACGCATCCTTCGCATCGAGCACCAGCAGCTTCGAGCGCGGCTTACGGGTCTTCAGAAAATAAGCGATGAGGCTGGCGCGTTCATAAGGCCCGGGTGGGCAGCGATAGGGG
>Ga0114963_10002544_pt1 | contig 12471 bp, 15 predicted proteins | sample C_131016_EF_Meta_FD_87019 | JGI IMG/M metagenome (GOLD analysis project Ga0114963, IMG submission 87019) | Freshwater microbial communities from Lake Croche, Canada to study carbon cycling - C_131016_EF_MetaG | ecosystem: Environmental > Aquatic > Freshwater > Lake | place: Lake Croche, Canada...
ACCAACGACTTGACAGTTTCTGGTAACTTAGTTATCTCTGGTAACTCAACAACAATTAGTTCAAATCAACTTATTGTTAATGATCCATTGATTTACTTAGGTGTTGGTAACTACTCAAGTGATACATTAGACATTGGTTTCATCGGTCACTATAACAATGGTGCTAATGCTCACTCTGGTTTGATTCGTGATCCTAACTTGAAAGAATACATCTTCTTCCAAGGTTATACACCAGAAATTGATTCTAACAATGTAATCAATATTGCTGATCCATCATTTGCATATGCTAACGTCAATGCTAAGTTCTTCAAAGGTAATGTAATCAGTAACGGCGTTAACTTGGGTGACTATGTACAAGCAGCATTTAATGTAGCAAATACAGCATCATCAGGTTCTGCAATTGATAGTTCTGCTAGAAGTACAGCAAATGCAGCATACACACAAGCAAACACAGCAACAAACAACGCAGCAAGTGCTTCTTCTTATGCTAACACAGGTATCAATAACGCTGCTAGTGCAAGTGCTTATGCTAATGCTGCATTGAATACTGCGACATCATCATATGGTCAAGCAAATACAGCAACAAACAATGCAGCATCTGCATCACAATACGCTAACACAGGTATCAATAATGCTGCTAGTGCATCTCAGTATGCTAATACAGGTATCAATAATGCTGCTAGTGCAAGTGCTTATGCTAATACAGCATTGTCAAACTTGAGTGCAAATGTAGCATATATTTCAGGTGTTGATAGTACACAGAACACAAATATCACAACTGCAACTAACAATGCAGCATCCGCATCGTTATATGCTAATACCGGTGTTAATAATGCGGCAAGTGCTTCACAGTATGCCAATACCGGTATTAATAATGCAGGAAGTGCTTCAGCATATGCCAACACAGCAATTAATAATGCTGCTAGTGCATCTCAGTATGCTAATACAGGTATCAATAATGCTGCTAGTGCAAGTGCTTATGCTAACTCTGGTATCACATTAGCGCAGTCTGCTTACAACCAAGGTAACAGTACTGCTACAGTTGCAAATACAGCAGTTAATAATGCTGCTAGTGCATCAGCATATGCTAATACAGGTATCAGTAACGCAGCAAGTGCAAGTGTATATGCTAACACAGGTATCAACTTGGCACAAGCAGCATTCAATCAAGGCAATAGTACTGCTGCAATTGCTAACACTAAGTTCTCAAGCACTGGTGGTTCAATCTCTGGCGATGTTACTGTAACTGGTAACTTGACAGTATCTGGCCAAACATTCTATGCAAATACTGTTAACTTAGTAATTGAAGATAACATTATTACATTGAATTCTAATGTAACTGGTGCACCTACATTAAATGCAGGTATCGAAGTTAATCGTGGTAGTAGTGCTAATACATCATTAGTTTGGAATGAATCAAGTAAAGTTTGGCAGTTCACAAACGATGGTACAACATTCCAGACAATTGCAAATACAACATCAGTAACTACTGCTGTTAACAATGCAGCATCTGCATCTGCTTATGCTAATACAGCAGTTAATAATGCTGCGAGTGCTTCATTGTATGCTAATACAGGTATCACATTAGCACAAGCAGCATATAACTCTGGTAATAGTACAGCAACAGTTGCAAATACAGCAGTTAACAACGCAGCATCAGCAAGTGCATACGCAAACACAGGTATCAACAATGCGGCATCAGCAAGTAGTTATGCCAATACAGCGATAAATAATGCAGCAAGTGCAAGTGCATATGCAAATACAGCAATAACAAATGCAGCAAATGCTTCACTCATTACAAGCGGTACTCTTTCATCCGCAAGATTTAACGTATATGGCGGTTCATTCTAAGGAGAATTAAATGTCACAGTCAGGATTTCAACCAATATTAATATATGCGAGTGGCACAAGTGGAAACACACCTGCCGCAGCTAACTTACAAAGCACCTCTAATGGTGCTGAGTTAGCAATTAACTATGTTGATGGAAAATTATTCTATAAAAATGGTAGTGGAGTTGTTCAGACTATTGCTTCTCAAAGTTCTGCCAACGGTAACATCACTTGGGGTTCTGCTAATCAGATTCCATATCAAACCGCTGCAAATACCACTAGTTTCATTGTTGCACCTACCATTGCAAATACGATTCTCCAGTGGACAACATCTGGATTTGTATGGGCAAACGTAACAAGTAGTACAACTAGTAATACTGCTAACAATATTGCTAATGGTGCTGCTAATCAATTAGTATATCAAACTGGTGCTAATACAACCAGTTTTATTGCTGCACCTACTACTGCTAATTCAACTCTTCAGTGGACAGGTTCAGCATTCACTTGGGCAACATCTTCAGGTGGTGGCGGAGGTGGTTCAGGTGCAAACATTAATGCAACAAATGGTATTATCTCAAATGCTAACACAGTTTCCAGTAGTTACACTGTACCAACAGGTTCAAATGTGATTACTGTTGGTCCATGGACTGTTGCGAGTGGTGTTACATTCACATTACCGTCTGGCAGCAGACAAGTTCTAGTTTAAGGAGAATATTATGAGTTCACTAATAGCGGGAAATACAACAACATCAGCATTGGTATCTACAGCAGATGCTACAGGTAACTTAACAATAACAGCAGTAAATGGTGTTATTGACATGAGTAATACTACGGGTGCGTTAGTTTTACCAAAAGGTACTACTTCTCAAAGACCTGGAAATGCTGTTGCTGGAGATTTTAGATTTAACACATCATTTAGTGGAATAGAATATTATAGTGGTTCAAATTGGATAACTGCTAATGTTGCAACAATGACTTCAAATTCATATACAGTAGATTTACTAGTAGTTGGAGGTGGAGGTGGATCTGGATATAATAATGGTGCAGGAGGAGGAGCAGGTGGATATTTTTCAAAAACTTCTATTGGTGTAACTTCTGGTACTGCATATTCTGTCGTTGTTGGTGGTGGTGGTCAAAATGGATGGACTGACCGTAGTGGATCTAACGGAAGTAATAGTTCAGCATTAGGATACACAGCTCTTGGCGGCGGAATGGCACAAGGAGATACTAGTAGTCAAGCTCCTGGTGGTTCAGGTGGAGGTGCAAGATCCTATGGTGTTCCTGGATATGGTGTTCCTGGTCAAGGAAATGCAGGAGGATTTTATAAATCAATTACAAGTACTAATCCAAGTGGAGCAATGGGCGGTGGCGGTGCAGGACAACCTGGTCAAGGAAATAACCAATCCAGTGCTCCATATTATCTAGGTAATGCTGGTGGAAATGGTCTAACTTGGTTAGATGGTAATACGTATGCAGGCGGTGGTGGCGGTGGCGTTGGTGGTGGTGCGACTCCATCAGTAGGTGCACCTGGTGGATTAGGTGGTGGTGGAATTGGTGGATGGGATGGTGGCGGTGGCGGTAATGGAACACAAAATACTGGAGGTGGTGGAGGTGGTGGCGCAGCTAATGGCGGTGGTGGAGGTGGTGGTGGTTCAGGTATTGTAGTTATAAGATATTCTAACCCTACCCAAAGAGGATCAGGTGGTTCAACAATATATAATAATAGCACAGGTTACTGGTATCACTATTTCTACTCATCAGGTACATTCACAGCGTAATTTATTATTGAAAATGCAGATAAACAAAAGGACATAACATGACATCAATTATCAAAGCAGATAGTGGATCAGTTTCAGGTGTTTCTGGTATAACATCCAGTGCCGATACTAGTGGAATACTAGAACTTCAAGCAACATCTGGATTAATATCAATGACAAGTGTATCTGGAGGTATAATTTTACCTACAGGTAATACATCTCAAAGACCATCTTCTCCAGTAAGCGGAGAAATTCGATATAATTCAGATATTGGTACTGTAGAATTTTATATTTCAAATAATTGGCAAACTTTAGCAACTACACTATCAGCAAACTCAACATCTGGAACAAGTACAACTTCTGTAAATTATCTTGTTGTTGCAGGTGGTGGGGGCGGTGGTGCTGCGTGTGGAGCAGGTGGTGGAGCAGGCGGATTCTTAACTGGTACAGGACTATCAGTTACACCAGGAAATCAATATACTGTCACAGTAGGTTCTGGTGGTTCCGGTGCAATTGGGTCATCTCCTTACTACGCAGGATCTAACGGTAATAACTCATTATTCTCATCTATAACAGCTACAGGTGGCGGCGGCGGCGGTACTACAAGTTATAGTCAAACCGGTGGTTCTGGTGGTTCAGGTGGTGGTGGTGCACCACCTAGTGGAGGTATTGGATCAGGAAATACACCTGCAACAACACCATCACAAGGTAATAATGGTGGTTCACAAGGTTCTGGCGGTGGCGGTGGCGGCGGAGCTTCAGCACTTGGAAGTAATGGATCAAGTTCAGGTGCTATGGGCGGTGCAGGAATATCATCAACAATAAGTGGTATAAGTTTATACTACGCAGGTGGTGGTGGTGGTGCAGGATTTAGTTCTTCATATACTGGACAAGGTGGATTAGGTGGTGGTGGAAATGCTGGAACTCAGGGACCTTCTATAAATGGATATGCAGGAACTGCTAGTACTGGTGGTGGTGGAGGTGGTGGTGCGGCAAATAGTAATTCAACAAACGGCGGTGCTGGAGGTTCTGGAGTTGTAATCATTTCATATCCATCAACATATAAAGCAGCAACAGTGACTAGTGGATGGTCAACAATATCTGGCGCATATCAGATATATATGTTCACATCGTCTGGTACAATTACATTCTAATTTTATTATCTAACATATACAGTATTAAGGAATAAAGTATGACATCAATTATTAAAGCAGACAATGGATCAATATCTGGAAACGCTGCTATTACTGTAACTGGTGATAATAGTGGAACATTAGAACTTCGAGCAAGTAATAATATTATTAGTTTAGCAAATAATACTGGTGGATTAATTTTACCAAACGGTACTACTTCTCAAAGACCTTCTGCAACAGTTGGACAGATGAGATTTAATTCAACAACTAACAGTATAGAGTATTATAAATCATCTGGTTGGGTTTCTTCTCCAAACTATCAATCTACATATATTGTGGATGTACTAGTAGTTGCTGGAGGTGGTGGAGGTGGATATAATAATGGTGGTGGTGGCGGTGCAGGAGGTTGTATCGCAAATTCCGTCGTTGTAACTTCTGGTACAGTATACACAATTACTGTTGGTGGTGGTGGTCAAAATGCATGGACTGACCGTAGTGGATCTAACGGAGGTAATAGTTCAGCATTAGGATTTACAGCTCTTGGTGGCGGAATGGCACAAGGAAGTACTAGTTCAGCATCCAATGGAGGATCAGGTGGAGGTGCAACCGTTGGTAATAAACCAGGATCAGGAACTCCAGGTCAAGGAAATGATGGAGGAAGTTCATACACTCGAAGTGCTGGTGGTGGTGGAGCATTTGCTCAAGGAAGTGCGTATAATAATCAAATTAATTCTATATTTTGGGCAGGTTATGCTGGAGGTGATGGTATAACTTGGTTAGATGGTAATCCATATGCTGGAGGTGGAGGTGGCGGATCAAGTGGTGGTAGAAATCCTCAATCATCAAATCCTGGCGGATTAGGTGGTGGCGGAGCAGGTGGCGTTCAAGGTACAGCTGATTCTACCAATGGAACACAAAATACTGGAGGTGGAGGTGGTGGTGGTGCACCTAGTGGTGGCGGCGGAGGTGGTGGTGGTTCAGGTATTGTAGTTATAAGATATTCTAATTCCACTCAAAGAGCAACAGGCGGTACACCACTATATAATAGTAGTACGGGTTACTGGTATCACTATTTCTATACATCGGATACATTTACAGCATAATAAATAATATTTTTATGTTTTTAAAAATTTAAAGGAGATTTACAAATGAGTCATTTTGCAAAAGTAGAGAATGGTGTAGTAACTCAAGTTATTGTTGCTGAATCAGATTTTTTCAACACTTTCATTGATACAACACCAGGTAAATGGATTCAAACTTCATATAACACACATGGTAACACACATTATTTACCAGATTCTACAACTCCATCTGGACAACCACCTTTACGTGCTAATTATGCAGGTGTAGGTGATACATATGATGAAGAACATGATGTATTTTATGGTCCAAGTCCATTTCCATCATGGATACTTAACACAACAACTTGGACATGGAATGCACCAGTTGCTATGCCAACAGATGGTAAACACTATCGTTGGAATGAATCAACAAAGTCTTGGGTAGAAGTGCAAGAATCCGCATTCACAACATCCCAAGTATAAATACACAGAATGAAAAATAAGGAGATTTACAAATGAGTCATTTTGCAAAAGTAGAGAATGGTGTAGTAACTCAAGTTATTGTTGCTGAATCAGATCATATCAATACTCTAGAAGGTAATTGGGTACAGACATCATATAACACTATTGGTGGTAAACACCTACACAATGGATCACCATTGCGTGGTAACTATGCAGGTATCGGTTACATATATGATGAAAAAAATGATGTGTTTTATCCTCCACAACCATTCGCATCATGGACATTAGATCAGTCAGTTTGGAATTGGGTTGCACCAGTTGCTATGCCAGAAGATAGTAAAGATGGTAAGATGTATACTTGGAATGAAGATTCCAAGTCATGGATAGAAATGCAAATATTTACCACAACACAAGTATAATTAAATAAACTAAAAGAGATACAATTATGTCAGCATCATTAGATGTAGATAAAGGTATTATATTTTCAAGTTGGACAACTTCAACTCGTCCAGCATCTCCTGTTGCAGGACAATTAGGTTTTAATACAACATTAGGAAATATGGAATATTACGACGGAACAAGTTGGAATTCTTTCTAATTTAAAGGAATAGCACTATGTCATTTATCATAGACGGTACAAATGGAATTACACTACCCACTTGGACAACATCAACACGTCCATCATCTTCTATTCCAGGTCAAATGGGATTCAATACAACAACAGGAGCTATTGAATATTCAAATGGAACAGGTTTTACTCAACTTATACCATCTCCTGCGGCAGTTTCTTATTTGATAGTTGGTGGTGGTGGATCTGGTGGAGTGAATACCGGTGGTGGAGGAGGCGGTGGTGGCGTAATTACAGGATCAGGATTATCAATTTCAGCTGGAACAGTATATAACGTAACAGTAGGAGGTGGAGGATCAGTATCGTCAAATGGATCTGTAATTCAAGGAAATCCAGGTAATGCTTCATCGTTCAATGGAGTTATTGCTTCCGGTGGTGGTGGAGGTGGAAGTGCTGGTGGTACTGCAATTGTCGCAGCTGGACGAAATGGTTCATCTGGTGGCGGTGCAGGAGCAGATTCGAATAACACATCTGGCGGCATATCTGGAGGATTAGGAAATACGCCAGCTACAACGCCAAGTCAGGGTTACAATGGAGGTTCAACCACTCAAAATTTAACATCATATGCTGCCGGTGGTGGTGGAGCAGGTGCAGTTGGAGGAAATGCCAATTCCTACGCAGGTGCTGGAGGAACTGGAGTTTTAATATCATCAAGTTTTTCTGGTGTCACATCATCTTATTACGGCGGTGGCGGTGGCGGTGGCGGCACTATTGGTAATGGATGGAATTTAAGTAACGGCGGTAATGGCGGAGGTGGATATGGTGCAGGTCAAGGATCTGGTAATTCTGGTACTGGTAATACTGGCGGTGGTGCAGGCGGATCTGGTAACTTTTATAATACACCAGGGTTATCATTTGGTAATAGTGGAGGATCCGGTGTTGTAATCATTTCATATCCTAAAACATATAAAGTTGCACAGTTTACTGGTGCTACTCTATCAATATCAGGTAGTAATTATTACTATACATTCAATACATCTGGTACCATTCAGTTATAACTTGACATTTAAATTAGTTTAATATATAATAGTATCAAAGGTTAACCGCTTACCTCATAAAAGCGGGTTTCTTTGGAGAATATATAATGGACACAGTGACACTTTCGTTAGAAGTCCTAAACTCAATTTTTGAGTATTTGGGCGAAAAACCCTATAAAGAAGTACATAATTTATTTAAAGCAGTTGAGCAAGATGCATTAAATCATGTTCCCGTGACTAAAACAGAAGATGTAAAATCTAAAAGGAATTCAGTATGAACACTTATGGACTTTTTCCCACTCCAGTTAGTATATTTGAAATAGATTTACCTCTTACTGAAGAAGAATTAGATTGTATTAAAAATCAAGAAACAAGAGATAACACAGGTAATACCACAAGTGTCGATAATTATCTATTCAAGTTACCTGAGTTATCTCGTATTTCTGAATTTTGTGACAGAGCTTTAATTCAATATTATAGTGAAATTTATTCACCTAAAGAAGAAGTTGTTCCATATATTACTCAGTCATGGGCAAACTATACTGCTAAAGGACAATATCATCACAAACATGAGCATCCAAACTCATTTATTTCAGGAGTATTCTATGTTCAGACTACTCAAGATTTGGATAAAATATATTTCTTTAAGTCTGGATATGAAAGATTAAAAATAACCATTAAAGATTGGAATCTATATAATTCTGATTCATGGTGGTTACCTGCTGAAACCGGTAAACTATTATTGTTTCCATCTAATCTTACACATATGGTAGAAACAGTAGAGTCTGATGAAACTCGTATCAGTATTTCTTTCAATACTTTTTTGAAAGGATATGTTGGTGATGAATTATCTTTGACTGCATTACATTTATAATAGGAGTTATTAATATGAATAGATTATATAAATTATACGGAATTAACACAGCAATCGATTTACTACGTCCAGATGCCATATGGCAATTTAATGGTCAAGAAATTACGATTTGGGATGATGCTCGACCAAAACCTACCATGGAAGAAATCAATGAGACCATGGAAAAGATTAAAGTATTTGAAGAATCTATTCCTACAATATGGAAAGAAAGTCATTTGAAAAGATTGAATATCAATTTACCAGACATGTTTGCTAATCAAATTATGAGTCTTACCGAAGAGCAAATTGATCAGATTCATTCACTAACTAGTCATCAATTAAATTCACTAACTACTAATCAGATTCCTGCATTATCAACTGATCAAATATCAGCATTGACTACAGATCAGATTTAATCAGTAAGTACTAGCAATACTATTACTAGGGGACTGAGCAATCAGTCCCTTTATTTTTTATATAAATAGTATTATGTAAATACAAAATGGTATTGATATATGGCAGCAATTACAAACAGAGATGATTTTACTCAATATTGCTTAAGAAGATTGGGATTTCCAGTTATAGATATTAATGTGGATGCCGATACTGTACAACAACGTATTGATGATGCTGTTCAATATTTTGCAGACTATCATTTTGATGGCACTCAACAAGTTTATTATATCCATATGCTTACTGATCAAGATTGTACTAATCGATATCTTGATTTGAGTAATGTTCAAGATTCTCAAAATAATGCATTACAAATTGTTGGTGTTACACGCATATTTCCTATATCAGATTCACAGGCCACAGTGAACATGTTTGACCTCAGGTATCAGTTGAGATTGAACGAATTATATGATTTTACCTCTGCATCTTACATTAATTATACACTCACTCAACAACATCTTCGTTCATTGGAGATCATGTTTACTGGTGAAGTGCCTATTCGATATAACAGACATATGCAAAGACTATTCATCGATTGGTCTTGGTCATCATCCGAAGCGCCACCAGGAACAGTCGTAGTGGCACAATGCTATGCTACTATTAATCCAGATGTATATAACATGATATGGGATGATCGTTTCCTCAAAGAATATGCCACTGCTCTGATCAAGAGAGATTGGGGTAACAATATGAAAAAGTTTGGTGGTATTCAATTGCCTGGCGGTATCACATTGAATGGTGATCAAGTATATCAAGAAGCAACCACAGAGATAGAGAGATTAGAAAAAGAAATGGAAAATAGTTACGGTGGTGTACTTGAGTTTTACATGAATTAATATTATGCCTACTACATCCCACTATTTTAATAATTATAATGCAAGATACAGTGAACAAAGAATCGTTGAGGACATTATTTGTGAGTCTATAAAGATTCAAGGGTTTGATGCATTTTATATTCCAAATAGTAATGCTACTGCTCGTGATGTTCTTTTTGGTGAAGATCCTCTTAAATCTTTCACTAATTATTTTCAAATTGAAATGTATTTAAGTAATTCTACTGAATATATGGGAGAACAAGAGTTCTTCTCTAAGTTTGGTTTAGAGATTCGTAATCAAGTTAAAGTCATTCTTTCTAAAAGGTCATTTACAGAAAAGATTCCACAAAATACAAACACAAGACCACTTGAGGGTGATTTAGTATATGTACCATTTCTAAATGGTTCTGGTGAATTATACGAGATTAAGTTTGTGGATCAAAATAAAGATTACTTTGCTTTAGGTAGAAATGTTCCTTATTTCTATGAATTATCATTAGAGAAGTTCAAGTATTCTAATGAAACTATACAAACTGGAAATCAAGATATTGATGGCATAGTTGCGGATGATTCATATTCTATTACATTGAATACAGGTTCAGGCAGCGGAACATACTTACCTTCAGAATACATTTATCAATCACCGGATGGTACTTCAGCAAATGCAACATCTATGGCAATAGTTCAATTTTGGATACCAAGTTCCAATTCACTAACGATAACAAATATATCTGGTGATATATTAAGTAACAGTATTGCAATTGGTGCTACAAGTAATGCACAATATATGATTTTAGATTTCAATCTATTACAAAATGAAAGTAAGCATGATGTGTATGATAATCTGTACATAAACACACAAGCAAATACTATTACAGACACAACTGAAACGAATGCATTTGGTAGAATATAATGATCAATACACAATATCATAGAGTTATTCGAAAAATCATTGTTGCTTTTGGAGATTTGTTTGACAATATCACATTAGTCAGATATGCCGAAGACCAATCTGAATTTGAACGAGTTATTGTTCCTATTGCGTATGCTTCTAAAGAAAGATATGTGATGCGTATTCAAGCAGATCCAGATTTAGATAAGAAAGTCATGATGACACTACCAAGATTTTCTTATGAGATGAATGGTATATCTTACGATGCATCCAGAAAACAAAATACAAATATAAAAGCATTTGCACAAACTTCACAGGGTGTTATCTCTCAATATAATCCAGTACCGTATAACTTTGATTTCTCATTATATTTGTATGTAAGAAATATTGAAGATGGTACGCAGATTATTGAACATATTCTTCCTTATTTTACTCCGGATTATACTATTAAAGTCAATCTTATTCCAGAGATGGGAATAGTTAAAGAATTGCCTATTGTATTGAACTCTACAAATTATGAAGTAGATTATGAAGGTGACAGAGATCAAAATACTAGATCGGTCATATGGACATTAAATTTTACAGTTAAAGGTTTCATATTTGGTAAAACTTCAGATACTGGTTTGATTTTAAATTCAATTACCAATATTTTAACAAACATAGTATCAACAGATGTTGTTAAATTCAGTTTAGATTCAGGTGGAACAGGAACATATCAAGATGGAGAATCAGTTTACCAAGGTTATTCTCCAGGTACAGCAACAGCAACAGGAAAAGTTGTTTATTCCAATAATATTCCGGTAGTACACTTAAATGAAATCACTGGTAATTTTGTATCAAACTTACCTATTATTGGTTTGAAATCTAACGCAACTTATTATTTTACGTCATATTCAACTTAGTATGATTATTGAAAATATAACAGAAACCAGTAGCGGTGTTTCTATTAATATTATAGCACGAGGTTTTCCATATGCACCAAATCCAAATACTGGAAATACATTTTCTTTATTTAAATCTTTGCCTAAAAAATTAGTTGAAATAGATATAACTGCTGGAAAATCTATACCTAAAATTGATGATGGATTCATATATCAATCAAGTAATACAGTTATAGATTATGGAACTCTGAGCGATAATATGTCTCCATCAATACAAGAAGATTACGGTCTTGTTATTATTAGATATTTACAATGTACAAGTTTATCTAATAATTATATATACTTAACTTCAATAATCGAGTTTTAATAAAAATTAATCATGTCTAAATTTGAAAAGAATATGGATGAAATCTTTGGTATAGAATCACTTTCAGAAGTACCAGAAGAATCTAAAACAGAAATAGTTCCACAAAAATCATTACTACCTGTCAATATTGAAGATGATTTGACCGATGACTACCAACAGTCTCGTGAAAATCTTCAGAGTATTATTGACCAAGGTAAAGAAGCCATGGAAGATATTCTCAGAATAGCACGAGAATCTGAACATCCACGAGCATTTGAAGTGTATGGTACACTACTAAAAAACATGGTAGATGCCAATAAAGAACTATTGAGTATTCAAAAACAAATGCGTGATATGAATGGTAAGAAGGAAGTCAATAATAC
>Ga0114963_10002545_pt1 | contig 12468 bp, 5 predicted proteins | sample C_131016_EF_Meta_FD_87019 | JGI IMG/M metagenome (GOLD analysis project Ga0114963, IMG submission 87019) | Freshwater microbial communities from Lake Croche, Canada to study carbon cycling - C_131016_EF_MetaG | ecosystem: Environmental > Aquatic > Freshwater > Lake | place: Lake Croche, Canada...
GATGCCGAACAGCCGCCGGCCGAACTGGTTCGACACCCAGTCCTCGAACGACCGCGGGTTTTTCACCGGGAAGAGCCGGGCCCAGGCGTACGACGCCACGCAACGGGTCGATTCGAGCAGGCCCAGGTTCGAGAGCGCCTCCCCGGCCTTGAGCGGGTAGGAATAGTACTTCCCCCCGTAGTAGATCCGGGACGACCGCGGCCGATTGAGCAGGTCGTCGCCGAGCAGCTCCGTCCAGAGGTCCTCCACCTCCTGGCTCTTCGAGAAGAACCGGTGCCCGCCGATGTCGAAGCGGAAGCCCCGATACGCGACGGTCCGCGAGATGCCGCCCACGTAGGTCGGATCGGCCTCGAGCACGGTCACGGCCGCGCCCGCCCGCGTGAGCAGGTAGGCGGCGGTGAGGCCGGCCGGGCCGGCGCCGATGATCGCGACTCGCGCGGGCATGAAATCGTCCTGCGGGGTTGGAGGAACGCCCTTATTTATATGCGTGCCGGCGATTTTTTCGGCCCCCCCGTCGAAGCCGGGCCGGCGGCGGCGCGACGGCCCGCCCCCGGTGGTAGCATGATTCCGGTCTCGGCGGGAATCTCCCCTTCACGCTCCCGGACTCCCCCTCCATGTCGGCCACCATCGATTCGACCTCGACCCGCCGCGATCCGGCCGCCATCGCCGCCGCGGCGGAGCAGGTCGCGAAAGCCCACCACCGCATGCTCGACGCCCTCTCCCGGGTGGTCGTCGGCCAGCGCGACGTGCTCGAGCTGTTGCTCATGGGCATCTTCTGCCGCGGCCACTGCATCCTCGAGGGGGTGCCCGGCCTCGCCAAGACGCTGATGATCGCCAGCCTCGCCCGGCTGCTCTCGATCAGCTTCAACCGGATCCAGTTCACGCCCGACCTGATGCCCTCCGACATCACGGGCACCGAGATCCTCCAGGAGAACAAGGACTCCGGAGAGCGGGTGCTGCGGTTCGTGAAGGGGCCGGTGTTCGCCAACCTCGTGCTCGCCGACGAGATCAACCGCACGCCCCCCAAGACGCAGGCCGCGCTCCTGCAGGCGATGCAGGAAAACCACGTCACCGTGTCGGGCCACACCTTCGACCTGCCGCAGCCCTTCTTCGTGCTCGGCACGCAGAACCCGATCGAGAGCGAGGGCACCTATCCCCTGCCCGAGGCGCAGCTCGACCGCTTCATGTTCAAGATCTCGGTCGACTACCCCTCGCTCGACGAGGAGATCCGCGTCGCCACCTCGACCACGTCGCGGCAGGCCGCGCAGCTCGAGCCGCTCCTCACCGCCGCCGACATCCTCCGGATCCAGGAGATCGTCCGCGACGTGATCGTGGCGGAGCCGGTGGCCTCCTACGCCGTGCGGCTGGCGCGGGCGACGCGGCCCACCGACGCCTCGAGCCCCCCCGACATCCGCCGCTGGCTCTCCTGGGGCGCCGGGCCCCGCGCCTGCCAGTCGCTCCTGCTGGCCGCGAAGGCGCGGGCGCTGCTCGACGGCCGGCCCAACGTCTCCTTCGCCGACATCCGCGGCGTCGCCAAGCCGGTGCTGCGGCACCGCCTCGTGACGAGCTTCACCGCCGAGAGCGAGGGGGTGAAGGCCGATGCGATCATCGACCGCATCCTCGACGGGCTCTCCGAGACCGCCTGACCCCTCCCCCGCGTCCTCACGGCGACCTCACGGCGAGGGCCCCATGCAATCATCCCCAGGCATGAGCCCGGCCGGCGGCGGGCCGCTGGCCGACGTGGCCGAGGTGCTCGACCCGGCGGGGCTCGCGCTCGTGTCGCGGATGGAGTTCGTCGCCCAGAAGGCGGTGCTCGGCCTGCTCTCCGGGCTGCACCCGAGCCCCTGCTTCGGCTCGAGCGTGGAGTATGCCGACCACCGCCCCTACACGCCGAGCGACGAGCTCAAGCAGCTCGACTGGAAGCTCCTCGCCAAGACCGACAAGTACTACGTCAAGCTCTTCGAGGACCAGACCAACACCCGCGTCACCGTGATCCTCGACGTCAGCCGCTCGATGGCCTACGCGGGGGACGGCGGCATGACGAAGCTCGACTACGGCCGGTTCCTCGCGGCCGGCCTCTGCCACCTCGCGCTCAAGCAGCACGACGCCGCGGGGCTCGTCACCTTCGACGGCGCCGTCCGCAGCTACGTGCCGCCGCGGTCGGCGGCCAACCACTTCCGCCACGTGCTGGCGGCGCTCGCCAAGGCGACGCCGGGGCGGGAGACGGCGGTGGGGCGGGTGCTGGCGGAGGTGGCCGGACGGCTGCCCCCGCGCGGCATCGTGGTGCTGGTGAGCGACCTGCTCGACGACCCGGCGAGCATCGCCACGGGGCTCGCGCACCTCGCGCACCGGCGGCACGATCTCGTCGTCTTCCACCTCGTCGATCCCGCCGAGCGGACGTTTCCCTTCGAGAAGGTGACCCGCTTCCGCGACATGGAGGGGGAGGGGCGGCTCGTCGCCAACCCGCGGCAGGTGCGGGCCGCCTACCTCGAGCGGTTCGAGGCCTTCCTCGCCTCCGTCCGCACCGCGGCGCTCGAGCGCAAGATCGGCTACGAGCTCACGCTCACCGACCAGCCCTACGCCGAGGCGCTCGCCTCCTACCTCGCCCGGCGGCACCGTCGCGGCTAGCCGATCCCCCGGGCCGGCGGCCCCACTCCCATGCTCAATCCGCTCCTGCTGTGGTTCCTGCCGCTGGCCGTCGTGCCGGTGCTCCTGCACCTGCTCAACCTGCACCGGCTGCGCGAGGTGGAGCTGCCCACCTACCGCTTCCTGATGGAGGGCTACGTGCGGCAGCGGCGGCGCGTGCGGCTGGTGGAGTGGCTGCTCCTGCTCCTGCGCACGGCGGTCGTGCTGCTCGTCGTGGGGGCGCTCGTGCGGCCGGTCGTGGGGAGCTTCGCCGGCCTCTTCGGCGGCGCCGGCCGCGACGTCGTGCTCGTCGTCGACGCCGGCATGACCACCGGCCTCGTCTCCGAGGGCACGTCGGCGATCCACCGCATCCGCGAGGCGGCGCGGGCGGCGGTGGGCCGGTTTCACCCGGGGGATTTCGTCACGCTCGTGCGGGCGGGCATGGAGCCGCGGGTGGTGCACCGCGCGGTGAAGGGCGACGGGCGGCGGCTGGCGGCGGAGATCGACGGCATCGAGCCCGATCCGGGCACGTCCGACCTGACGGCGGCGCTGGCCGAGGCGCTCGCCGGGCCGCCGCGCGGCGCGCGGAGCGTGTGGATCTTCTCCGACTGCGAGCAGCGGGCGTGGCGGCGGCTGGCCGATGATCCGGCGACGGCCCGCGTGCCCGCCGAGGTGCAGTTGGTCGTCGTCGACGTCGGCGGCCTCGGCGACCATGGCGGCGTCGCGAACCTCGCCGTGCTCGGCGAGCCGCCCCGCGGCCAGCGGCCGGTGGTCGGGCTGCCGGTCGAACTCGCCGTGCGGATCGAGGGGGCGGGCGGCGCCGGTCCCGTCGAGACGAAGGCCACCGTCGTGCTCGACGACGAGGTCGTGGCGCAGGTGCCGCTCGTGGCGACGCCGGGCCGCGTGGCCTCGGCGGCGGTCGCGATCGTGCCCCAGCGGCCGGGCGTGCTCCGCGGCCGCGTCGAGATCCCCGCCGACGCCTTTCCCGACGACGACACGCTCCTCTTCGTGCTCAACGTCGAGCCGCGGGTGGGCGTGGTCGTGGTCGCCCCGCGGGGCGTCGAGCCGCTCTTCGATCCGGCCCTCTTCCTGCGGCTCGCGCTCGACAGCCCGCGGGACAGGCTGGCCGAGGGACGCCGCGATCTGCCGGGGGGCGACCCGGCCGCGGCCCGACCGGCCGGGCAGGGGGGCGACGCCGCCAAGGACGCCGGCATCGCGGCCATCGCCGGCAGCCTCGACGTGAGCGTGGTGCGGTCGGACAGGCTCGAGGAGCGGCAGGTGAAGGCCGCCGACGTGATCGTGCTGGCCGACCCGAAGCTCGACCCGGCCCGTCAGCGCTGGATCCGCAGCCGCGTGGAGGGGGGCGCGGGGCTCGTGCTCGTGGCGGGCTCGCACGTGCGCGGCCCCGAGCCGCTGCCGGAGCTGTCCGCCGCCGCCGCGGGACAGCCGGCGCGGGAGGGGCTGACGATCCGGCTCGCCGCGCCCGTCGGTGATCCCGGCGACGAGACCGCGGGCCGCACGCTCGACCGGATCGACCACTCGCATCCGATCTTCGCCCCCTTCCGTCCCGGCGCTGCCGGAGCGGGTGGCTCGGCGCTCGAGACGCTCGTCGTCTTCCGGCACGTGCCCCTCGAGCTGCCGGCGGCGGCCAAGGCGGGTGCGGCGCCGGCGCGGGAGCCGCGCGAGGTGGTGCTCGCCCGGCTCGACGACGGCACGCCCGTCGTCGCCGAGACGCGGATCGGCCGCGGCCGCGTGATCGTGTCGGGCCTCGCCGTCACGCCCGACTGGTCGAATCTGCCGGTGCATCCGGCGTTCGTGCCGATCATGCTGCGGGCGGTGCAGCACGTGCGGCCCGAGCCCCCGGCCGTCGCGGCGGAGAGCGTGCATCCCTACGAGCCGGCCCCGGTGCGGCTCCAGTCGGGCTGGCGGCGGGCGGTCGTGCAGGCCAGCGGCCCGGCGGGCGACACGCGGATGATCGACATGGTGCCGGGCGACACGGGCGCCACCGGCGCCCTCGACGACACGCGGGCCGTCGGCTTCTACGAGTTCGCCGTCGAGCCGCCGGCGGGGCAGACCGCGCCGCCGGTGCGGCTGGGCATGGCGGTCAACCGCGACGTCGAGACGGCGGCCTTCGCGGCGTTCGCGTCGGAGGACGTGGCGGCGGCGTTCGCGCCCCACCCCGTGTCGCGGCTGGCGGGCACCGCCGCCGATCCCGTGCTGCACGGCCGGCTCACGGGCCGCCGGGAGATCTGGCGGTGGCTCATCGCCGGTGTCTTCGCGCTCTTCTTCGCCGACTTCTTCCTGAGCACGCTGCGGCCGCCGGAGGCCGCGGTGCCCGGCGCCAAGCGGGGCTGGCGGGAGCGGGCGGGCGACTGGCTGGGGCGGGCCGTGGGCAACTCCGCGGTGGGCGACACCATGGAGATGCCCGCGGGATAGTCGCCCCGCGACGCGGCCGCCGGGGCGGCGCCGCGACGACCGGGATCGCGGGCGGGGCGGGACGGCATGGGCGGTTCGGGAACGAGGGTGGAGGTGATCATGTCGAGCGGCCTTTCGAATCAGCTGTCGAACCGCGCCGACGACTCGTGGCAGTCGCGGGCCGGACGGATCGCGGCCGTCGTGTCCGGCGTGCGGCTGCGGATGGTGGCGGTGGCGCTCGCCACGGGGCTCTTGCTCACGCTGGCCGCCGCGATCGCCTGGGTCGTCGGCGGCGTGCTCCTCGATCTCGCGGCGCCGCTGTCGGTGCCGCTGCGGGTGGCGGTGTGCGGCGGCTGGCTCGCCGTCGTGGCGGCGGCGACGGCCGCCTTCGTGCTCCTGCCCGCGGTGCGCCGGCCCCTCGTCGACGCGGTGGCGCTGCGGATCGAGCGGGCGCTCGGCGGCATGCACAACCGGCTCCTCACGGTGGTCGACATCGCCCGCGGCGGCACGGCGCAGGCCGGCGGGCGCCGGCTCGAGCCCGACATGGTCGAGCGGCTGCTCGCGCAGACGCAGGCGCTCCTGGCGGGCTTCCGGCCGTCGGCCGTGATCCGCTGGCGGGCGCTCGCGCGGAGCCTCCTCTTCGTGCTCGGCGGCGCGGCCGCGCTCGCCGGGCTGCACCTCGTGCTCGGCGAACGGCTCCTCGTCACGCTCGAGCGGCTCTGGAACCCCACGGCCGACATCCCCCCCGCCACCTGGCTCACCCTCCGCGCGCCGGGCGACGTCGACGTGCTCGAGGGGGAGCCGCTCGTGATCACCGGCAGCGTCACCCGCGGCACGGTCGACGGGGCCGACCTCGTGGTCTACGACGAGGGGGGCCGCGCGGTCCGCTACCCGATGCGCGCCGGCGTCGACGGCGGCTTCACCGTCACGCTCGACGGTCTGGATGCCGCGGCCCGCTACCGCATCGAGGGTGGGGGCACTTGGACGCGGACGCACGCCATCCGGCTCCTCGAGCGGCCCGAGATCCTCGCCGTGGCCCCGCGGATCGTGCTGCCCCCCTACATGCGGATCGATGCGCCGCTTCCCGTCGACCCGGAGTCGCGCCGGATCGAGGCGCCGCTCGAGTCGACGGTGGAGTTCGTGGCCGCGGTGACGCCGGACGTCGCCGAGGGCAGCCTCAACCTCTTCGGCCGGCGGCTCGAGACCCGCACGGTGGAGCGGTTCGACGAGCGGGTGTGGTTCGAGGACGACCTGCCCCGCGACGCGGTGGAGGAGCAGCCGTGGCGGTGGACGACGGCCCACGCGGCGGGGGGCCTGCGGAGCTTCACCTTCGGCCACGACGGCCGCCCGTTCGCGATGCGCACGCGGCTCGAGCCCCTCGTGCTGCCGCGCGAGCAGGTCGCCACGCGGTCGGTGATGGTGATGGCCCGGCTCGACCCGGCCGACCCGCCCGGCCGGCTGGCGATGCTCCTCGACTGCGAGGGGGGCCGCACGGAACTCGTCTGGGGCGACGCGGGCTCGGCGCCGCCGCCGCAGGGCTTCGCCCGCGTCGTGGCCGGGCCGCTGCCGACCCCCGGCGCGTGGACGCGGCTCTCGAAGCCGCTCGCCGAGCTGCCGCAGCTCATCGGCCGCAGCGTCGGCAGCGTGACCTTCTCGATCGACCGCGGCCGCGTGCTGCTCGACCGGCCCGGGTGGGTGGAGCGGTCGACGGAGTCGGTCTCCGAGCCGGTCGACCATCCGACCGGCAGCCTGCCGATGCGGCGCGACGAGGCCGGCGCCACCGACGCCGCGTCGGCAGGCGGCACCGCCCTGGCGGGCAGTGTGGCCTCGGCGGGCAGTGCCGCACTGGCGGGCGCGGAAGGCGCCGCCCCGCAGACACCGCAGCGGGCCACCTGGATCGGCGGGCTGCCCGTCGCCGCGGCCACCTGGGCGGCGCTCGAGTTCCGCAGCCGCGAGGGGCATCCGACGCTGCCGCAGGCGGCGGTCGAGATCGTGCCCACGGTGGACAAGCCGCCGGCGATCATCGTCGAGGATCCTCCCGAGGTGCTCACGCTCGAGGTGGTCGACGACCTGCCCCTCCGCGGCCGCGTCTTCGACGACTGGGGCATCGACGCGGTGCTCGTGCGCACGGGGCCCGACGCGAAGCGGCTCGGCGCGCCCGAGCCGCTCGCCGGCGTGACGCCCGCCGTGCGGCCGCCCGACACACTCCTCGCGTTCGACGCGGCCTTGTCGGCGGAGCGGCTGGGCCTCGAGCCGGGCAGGTCCGCCGCCTTCACGCTCCTCGTCCGCGACACGAAGGGGCAGGTCACGGAGACGAAGCCGTTCGTCGTGTCGGTGGTGCTGCCGCCGGAGCACGCATTGGCGCGACTCGGCGTGCCGGGGCTCGAGCAGGCCCGCCGCGAGGCGGAGCAGGCGGCGCGAAACGCCGACCGCAAGGCCGAGGAGCTCGACGCCCGGCGGGAGGAGGTGCTCGAGGCGGTGGGCCGTGAGCCGCTCGACGCGCTCGACGCGGCGGAGAAGGCCGCCCGCGAGGCGGCCCTTCAGGCCAAGCCCGACGACAAGAACGCCCCGCTGCGGCAGGAGGCGAAGGAGAAGACGGCGGCGGCGCAGCAGGCGGCCGACCAGGCCGTGAAGGATCTCGAGAAGCCGCTCCGCGCCGACATGGCGAAGATCGACGCGCAGCTCGAGGAGCGCAGCCGCGAGGCCGACCGGCTCGCCAAGTCGGTCAAGCGGGCGGCGGAGCAGGCGGCGAAGAACCCGCTCGTGCCGAAGCCGCAGCAGGAGCGGCTCGCCGGGCTCGCGAAGGATTCGCGGCAGCTCGCCGAGGCGCTCGAGAAGAGCGACCAGTTCAAGGGGGACGCCGCCAAGCTCGACCGCATGGCCGACGCGCCGGAGGCCGCGGAGGTGGCGGAGGAGACCCGCCGGCTCGCCGAGGCGCTCGGGGAGGTGGAGCGGGAGATCGACGCGGCCGGCGCGGCGCGGCGGCTCGAGTCGCTCGCGCAGGATCTCGACCGCCGCGCGGAGGCTCTCGAGCGGGCGCGGCAGGCACGGGCGGAGCGGGCGGCGGAGGAGGGGGCGGCGCCGCAGTCGCCCCAGGACCGGCAGGCCGACGCCGCAGCCCGCGGGCAGATCCAGCAGCTGCAGCAGATCCTCGGCCGCGCCGCGAAGCCGCAGGAGACGGCGGCCACGCAGACCGCGGCGCCGCAGCCCGATGCCGCGAAGCCTGACGCCGCGAAGCCTGACGCCGACGCCGCGGCAGCGGCGAAGCCCGCCGCGAAGCCCGCCGCCGACGCCGCGGCGATGGCGAAGAACACACGAGAGCCCGCGGCCGACGAGCCGGCCGCGGCGAAGATGGAGGCCGCGAAGCAGCCGCCGGGCAACGACGCTCCGGCGGATCCGGCCGAGGCCGCCGAGCAGCCCACGCAGGCGATGCAGCAGCCGGCACCACAGCCGCCGGATCCCGTGTCGCGGGCGCTCCTCGACGCGTTGGCGGCGGCGGCGGAGACGGCGCGGGCGACGGAGACGCTCGCCGACCAGCTCGCCGGCCGGCGGCCCGTCGAACCCCCCGCGAGCAAGGCCGGCGCGGGCGAGCGTGCCGCCGCCACGCCCGCCGCGACCGATCCGGGCGAGAACGTCCCGGCCGCGAAGGACGCCGCCACGAATGAGCCCGGCAAGAATGAGCCTGGCAAGAAAGAAGCCGGCAAGAATGAAGCCGGCAAGAACAACGCCGGCGAGAACGAGGCCGGGCGCGGCGAGCCGGATGCCGGCGCCGGTGAGCACGATGGTGACGGAGCCCGGGCCGAGGCGATCGCGGACCTGCTCAAGAGCCGGGAGGTGCAGCGGGCGCTCGACATGGCGGAACGGGCGCGGCGGCTGGCGGCGCAGGCCGCCCGCGAGGCGGCGGCGCAGGCCCGCAAGACGCAGGCGCAGGCCGCCATGGCGAGGCAGCCGGGGGCGGGCGAGGAGGCGGCGCAGGAGCCGACCGACCAGGATTCCGAGGCAGGCACCGACGGCGGCGCGATGGCGGGCCGCACCGAGATCCAGCCGGGAGATCCCCTCCGCGGCCTCGACGCGGCCCGGCGGGCGGCGATCTACAAGCTGCCGCCGCGGGTGCGCGACCCGCTCCTCGAGGGCATGCGGCAGAAGGGGCCCGCGGCCTACCAGGACGTGATCGACACCTACTTCCGCCAACTCGGCCGGGACATCCCGCAATGAACCGGCTGCCCGCCTCGATCGCGCGGTTTCTCGGCATCGGCCACGACCTGGCCTCGCGGATCGACCGCGTCGAGTGGCACTGGGCGCGGCCCGACCTGCTCGTGGCCGGCCTCCTGCTGCTCGTGCCCGTGGGCTGGTGGATCGTGCGCCGGCACCGCGAGCGGATGCCCTGGCTGTCGCGGCGGGCGCGGCGGGCGCTCGACGTCTGCCGCATCGCCATGCTCGCGCTGCTCGTGTTCGTGATGGCCGGGCCCACGCTCCGGCTCGAGGAGCGGGTCGAGGAGAAGCCGGTGGTGGCGCTCGTGCTCGACATCTCCGACAGCATGCGGCTGCCCGTCGGCCCGCTGCCGAAGTCGGCGATCGCCGCGGTGGCCACCGCCGCCGGGATCGAGCCGCCGCCGGAGACGGACGACGCCGGCACGACGGCGCTCGTGGAGCGGATCGGCGGCCTCTCGCGGGCGGAGCTCGCGCGGCAGGTGCTCGCGAGCCAGGCCGAGACGACGCTCCGCCAGCTCGGCGACGGCTTCGAGCTGCGCCGCTACGAAGTGGCCCGCCGGCCGCGGCGGGTGCGCGACGCCGCGGGGGCCGCGGGTACGACATCGTCCGGCAGTGTGTCAGCCGGCAACGTGTCGCCCGGCACGGCTTCATCCGGCACGGCTTCATCCGGCAATGGGCCCCCCGGGCAGTCGCCGGGGGGCGTGGCGGCCGGCGACGAGGCCTTCGACACGAGCCTCGGCGCGGCGGTGGAGATGGCGATGGACGACGCCTCGGGCCGCCGGCTCGCGGGGATCGTGCTCGTCACCGACGGCCGCTCCACCGCCGGCATCGATCCGCTCGAGGCGGTGCGGCGGGCGGCCGACGCCTCCGGGGGGGAGCCGCGCGCGCCCGTGCTCGCCGTGCCCGTGGGCTCGCCGGCGCCGCCGGTCGACGTGGCCGTGGCCGCGGTGCTCGCCGCGCCGGTGGTGGCCCTCGGCGATTCGGTGGCGATCGGCGCGGCGATCGAGTCGGCCGGGATGGCGGGCCGCGGCGTGACGGTGGAGCTGCGCGACGCCGACGGCCGTGTGGTCGAGTCGCGTCCGGTGACGCTCAAGGACGGCCGGCAGCAGGTGGCCTTCACCTGGAAGGCCGCGGCCGCGGGCTCCAGCCTGCTCACGGTGGCGGTGCCGCCCGAGGCGGACGAGGCGACGGGGGAGAACAACGCGGCGACGGTGGCGGTGGAGGTGTCGGACCGGCGGGCGAAGGTGCTCGTCGTCGATCACGCGGCCCGCTGGGATTTCCGCTTCATCGATCACGCGATCCAGCGCGACACCGGCTTCGAGCCGCGGATGATCCTCACCGGCTCGCTCGACGCGGCGGCGGCGGGGCAGGGGGACGCCGCCGGCCTGCCCGCCGACGTCGACGCGTGGGCGGCCTACGACCTGGTCGTCCTCGGCGACCTGCCCGCCGGCATCCTCGACGAAGCGCGGCAGCGGGCGCTCGTCGAGGCCGTCTCGACCCGGGGCACGGGCGTCGTGTTCCAGCCCGGCGGCCGGCACCTGCCGCGGGAGTACGAAGCCGCGCCGCTCGCCGGCCTCTTTCCCGTCGAGGTCGACTGGCGGGCGGGCAACGGCTCGGCCACGGTGGAGGCCGCCGGCTTCAAGCCGCTCGCGATGCGGGTGACCGCCCGCGGCGCGATGCACCCGGCGTTCGCGCTGGGGGACGACGCGGCCCGCAACCGGGCGCAGTGGAGCACGATGCCCCCCTTCTTCCGCGCCGCGGCGGCGACTGGCCCGAAGCCGTCGGCCACGGTGCTCGCGGAGGTGGAGTCGCCGGTCGCGCGCGGCACGATCCCGCTGGTGGCGGAGGCGCCGCTGGGGAGCGGCCGCGTGGCCTGGATCGGCACCGACGAGACCTTCCGCTGGCGGCGGAACGTCGGCGACCAGCTCTTCTGGCGGTTCTGGGGGCAGGCGCTCCGCAGCGTCGCCCGGCGCGAGGACCGGCCCGCCGACGCCGCGTGGCTGGCGGCCTCCCCCGGACGGCTCGAGCCGGGGTCGGCCGTGCTCGTCGAGCTCAACGTGCCCGAGGCCGCCGCGCGGAAGGGCCCGACGGCCGCCGCGTCGCGGACCGTGTCGCTCGAGCGGTCGGGGGCCGGCGGCCAGGCCACCACGGCGCTCGAACTCGCCCCCGCGGGCCGGCCGGGCCTCTACGCCGGCACGTTCACGCCCGACCAGCCGGGCCGCATCGTCGTGCGGCACACGCCGGCCGCGGGCGCGGCGCCGCTCGTGGCGGAATGCGTGGTGGCCGAGCCGACCCGCGAGCGGGCGCGTCCGGCCGTCGACCGGGAGTCGCTGCGGGCGCTGGCCGACGTGTCGGGGGGCGCGGTCGTGGAGATCGGCGACTTCTCGACGATCCCCTACAAGCTCGAGTCGTCGTCGGTCGAGGCGAAGCTCGCGCTCGAGGACGAGGTGTGGGACACCTGGCCGGTGCTCCTGCTCCTCGTCGGCCTCTACTGCGTCGACATCGCGATCCGCCGGTTCTCGGGGTCGAGCTAGTGGACGCGACGCGACACTCCGATCGACACGGCATCCCGCCCGACGGCCGGCCGCGCCGTGCGCCCCGCCCACGACCGCCATCCACGAGGACGACGCCCATGCACCGCGACCGCACCCGCCCGCTCTCCGGCGCCGTCGCGTGGATCGTGGCGTGCGGGCTGCTACTCGCCGGCCCGGGCGGCGCCGCTGCCCAGACCGATCCCGACGCCCGCGAGCTCGTGCGGGTGGAGGCGGCGGTGGATCGGGCGCTCGAATACCTCGCCGCGCAGCAGCAGCCCGACGGCACCTGGCCGCAGGGGGTGTCGCAGCGGCCCAACACCGGCGTCAACGCGCTGTGCCTGCTCGCCTTCATGGGCCGCGGCCACGTGCCCGATCGGGGCCCCTACCGGGAGACGGTGGGGCGGGCCATCGACGGGCTCCTCGAGAGTCAGCAGAAGGACGGCCTCGTCGTGCGGCCGGGGGGCAACTCGCACGGGCCGATGTACGAGCACGCCCTGGCCACGCTCGCGCTGGTCGAATCGTCGGGCTGGCTCGACCGCCCCGACGTGCGGCCGCGGTGCCAGCGGGCGGTGGACGTGATCGTGGCGGCGCAGAACCGCGAGGGGGGCTGGCGCTACCAGCCGAAGCCCAACGACGCCGACCTGAGCGTGACGGTGATGCAGGTCGTGGCCCTGCGGGCGGC
>Ga0114963_10002547_pt1 | contig 12463 bp, 11 predicted proteins | sample C_131016_EF_Meta_FD_87019 | JGI IMG/M metagenome (GOLD analysis project Ga0114963, IMG submission 87019) | Freshwater microbial communities from Lake Croche, Canada to study carbon cycling - C_131016_EF_MetaG | ecosystem: Environmental > Aquatic > Freshwater > Lake | place: Lake Croche, Canada...
GTTATCTCCGAAAATTAATTTGTTGTCAAAAATATCATCGGAACTATGACGTCTTTTTGCATAGTAAGATAGCTCCAAGTCCTCAATCAAAATACGAGGCTCTAATTTCGGACTACCATCTTTACCAATCCAAGTTAATTCTAGTTTTTGCTTTTTGCTCATATTTTCTAGTTTAGTGTCCAGCGTACAACAAACAATCTTTCATTTTTAGTAGAGCATTTCAACTGCTTTTCAACATTTTTAATCAAAATATCCCTGTCAGCATCAATCTTATCTTGTGCCTCATACAAACTACGTCTTTTTGCGCTCCTGGTCCCCTCTAATGCTCGCAGCTTTTTTTGCTCTTCTAGTTTCTCAGCTAAAGTGGACGAAGCAGCTGCCTGCTTTTTTGTTTCTCTTATATCTTTATCAATTTGCTTAATCTCTGTTTCGAGCCCAAACTTTAAATCATCAGACCACCTATCTAGCTTTACAGTTTCTTCTTCAAAATATTGAGCATTACGGTAATCTAATGATTGTGCTACTTGCTCCCTTTCAGTGGAAACTGTTTTTTCCAAAAGCTCAGGCAAGTCTTCATTCATAACATTACTCTCAGATGAGCAATTGATAGCCATTAATCTTTGCGATAAATCACTATCCAAAACTAAACCATCATCAGTTATTACCGTAAGAACTAAAAATTCCTCATCCTCTACTGAAGTGACTGTAACTTTTTCTGCTACCGCCCATCCAGAATGTCCAAGATAGGGTTCTAATGCTGAGACTTTAAAGGGATACGCCTTGTAATCGAGCTCTATATGCACTAACTCATGCGTTGGTCTAGTGATTGACTTGTAAATGAGCCAATCAGCTAAGGCACTACTTTCAGAGAAAAAGTGTTGGTCGCAACTATCTGCAGTACGCCAATCTAAGTTGTAAACACCTACTGGAGCTTGGCAGTCTTCTGGTACCGCTTGAAGAGTGAATACATTATTACCCTCCTTAAAGTTAGCAATACCATCTAATTCACTTTTAGCCAGCATTAGTAATTGGTTGCTTCGCCTATCTAATAAGGCTTTAGTTTGATCACGACTTATTTTGAGCCTTGCATTTACTTCTTCATCAAAGTTTTCCAATAGCTTTACACGCGTTAATTCAAGTGCTAATGTAATTTTTTCGTCTAACTCAGTTTGTAGCTCATCAAAGGCTAATTGTATTTCATCTGAAGTACGACAAGTTTGATATACATCTGCTATACGCCTCTCTATATCTACGCCACTTTCAATTACGCCAAGTACTTCATCACTTGCGCCAAATACTCCATCAAATAGTTTAAATTTTTCAGAAAGTAGCTGATATACACGTTGGTCAGCTGCGTTTCGCTTATTCAAAAAGTTCACAACCACTACATCGTATTTCTGCCCGTAACGATGGCATCTACCAATTCGCTGCTCCACTCTTTGCGGATTCCAAGGCAAATCATAATTTACGACTAGTGAACAGAACTGAAGATTCACACCTTCTGCTGCTGATTCTGTAGCAATTAGGATAGTTGCTTTCTCGTTGAAGTACTCTACTATCGCTGCTTTCATATCAGCACTTTTTGCACCTGAAATCTTATCTGAGCCTTGATGCTTTTTCATCCATTCTAAATAAATAGCTTTAGATTGTGCGTCGTTATTTGACCCATTAATCATGCATAGCTGGTCAGCATAGCCATTCTTGGTTAATAGCTCAACTAGGTATAACTGTGTTCTGCGGGACTCTGTAAATATCAATGCCTTTTTTGCCGCACCAATCGTTTCCAATTTAATAAATGCTGTCCTGAGTACTTTCAATAATGCATTTCCCTTGGCATTATCTTTAATACCACTCGCTAATTGGGCGTAGTCACGAATTTCTTCTAACTCAATCTTTAATTCTTGTAATTCTTCAGGCGTCATTTTTCCATTAATTTCGATTGCTTCTGACTCACCAAGCTCATCTGAAAGTTCCTCTATTCCGTCAAATTCAGCCTCTAATAATTCCAGTATATTTTGTGATGCTTGGGTGTTTTCAAGTCGTGCCACTAATTTATGCAATGTTCCAGCAATCGCAAAACTACTCGATGCTAATAACTTACGCAAAATTAAAGTCATTAAAGCCCGTTGACTTTTTGGCAACGCGTAGAGTCTTTCTTTTTGTAGATAAACTGAAATTAAGTCATAAAGATGTTGCTCATCATCACTGGGACTAAATTCCTCAGTCATTGCCACTCTCTGAGTGAACTTAATATATTCCAACACTTGTTTTCTTAACGTTCTTTGGCAGAAAGGTTTAATCCGCTCTTGTAGTCGTGTATTCCGTAAACTCTCATTAGCACCTCGAACATACTGCTCTTTAAATGAAACAATATCACCAAATACATGAGGGTCAATAACGCTTACAAGTCCAAAAAGCTCTAATAATGAATTTTGTAATGGGGTTGCTGTTAGTAGTAGCTTTGGCGCTTCTTTAATAGCCTCTGATATAGCATTTGCCATCTTATTGCCCGGCTTATAGACATTACGTAAACGATGTGCCTCATCAATAACCACTAAATCCCAATTTATTGCTGCGAGTTCATCAGACTTTCCAGCGGCAAAGTTATAGGAGCACATACTAAGGGTCTTTCCATCAAATAATGTATGTGCTTGCTTTGCCTGCTTATAAGAAGTTGCCTCTAATATGGTGCTTGGGATGCTGAACTTATCAGCCATTTCTTGTTGCCATTGTTTACGGAGTGAAGCGGGCGTAATTATGAGAATACGGCGCTTCCGCTCTGCCCATTTTTGGCTAATGACAATACCAGCTTCAATTGTTTTTCCCAAGCCAACTTCATCAGCTAATATTACGCCTTTAGATAATGGGCTTCTGACAGCGAATAAAGCAGCGTCAACTTGATGGGGATTAAGGTCAACACGGGCAGTAGCTATTGCCCTGCTTAGCTTATCAATTGAGTTAGATTGCTGCTTAAGGCTTAATTGTGTCGCCCATAGCTTAGCTTGGTATATAGAGTATGGACGCATCATATCATTTTAAGCTCTTTACACGCTAGTTTGTAACTCACAGCTGTTTTCACCACCGTAGAAACTTTTCGCAACCTGAAAACTCTGTTGCAAAACCACAAGAAACAATCGCTACCACTAATTTTGGCAGTTAATCCGCCATAATTTATTGACTTACAATTAAGCGTTATCTTAGATGAGATTATTACTTTTATGATATTGAATAAGGAATAGTGTACAAATGAATCACTGGATAGGCATCGTAGGATCGCCATTTACCCACCTAAGACTTTCTTCTAGTACAGATTGTCACTACTGCATGCCCGAGGCATGCGAAGCTGGCGATCTAATCGGCATGTATGTAACACGAAGAGCATTCAAGAATCCTGGATTCTTTGGAATTTTTATAGTCGAATTTAAAGACCCCTCTAAAAATCCAGAGTGCAAAACTTATGGGACTGTAACTAAAAAATCTGACTGTTCATCATACGTTCAGTTAAAGCCCATCCAGTTAGCCTCAAAGACTATTAGCATTGAAGTAGTTAAATCCAATCCCATCCTTGCAAACTCTGCTTTTGTAAAAAAAAATATGCTGAGTTCTTATTTTCCGGCCTCAAAACGTGAATTTGATGAGTTATCAGGCTTGCTTAATTTCAACTTATAATTTAAATACTCGCAATCAACTAATGCGCTAAGGTTCACTTTTTTTATAGCCCCAGATTACGTGCAGATAATTGTTCAAACTTTTTATGCTCCAGGAGAAAAATCCCGATCGCCTATTCGCGTAAGGCCGCTGCCTGGTCAAGGCTTTAGCACAGATATGCGAGTTGAATGCAGTAGGGAAATGAGGACCGCATATCCTGTTGGGCAACTTTTTTGCATTTACGTCAAATTAACTAGCCGACTTGATAGTCCAGATTTTTTATATAGCAGTTACCGAGATCCCTGGAATCCCGTTACAAAGTCTGAAGCTGAAGACTTTATTAAAGAGAATTTCTCAAGTCGAAATTAATTCAGTTAAAAATACAATTCGTCCCATCCTGGATTATTTTCAAGTAGTCTTTGAAATTTCGATCTTTCAATCCCAGCTTCGGTAATAGACCATAAATGCTCTTTAGCAGCTTCATCACATTTTAAATATTTCATATCCCTCAAATAATTCAAAATGATGTGAGCAAACATAGTTTTATCTTCATAGGACGGGTAGCCTGTCGGTAGGTCGAATCGCTCAGTAATATCTTTTGCAGTCACTTCATCATTCCACTCTATAAACATTAGTACACGGTTATAAAGTTCATCAACCGTATTTCTATCTTTTTCATCATCATTAAGATAGGAGTCTTTTTCAAATAAGGGATTAATTTTTCTAGATAGAATTAACAAGTCATTTGCCTTCTCAGCAAGCGCATTTGCCTCCTTTATCAACGTATTAACTAATTCTTCATTTGTCATGAAATATCTCCTGCAATAATTTTCAATTTAGCTTATCAAATATCCTCCCACTCTCCAGTGGGCTCCATACCCTCTATATCTTTAGGGCAAATTGGCGGACCTAGGTGTAGGAATCGCCTCAATATCACAACCTCGTAACCACATTTACCACATTTAGCACCTGGTCGCTTAGGTGCTTTTTGCATTGTTCTTACTGGCAGACTTAATCTTCCATGGGGGAAACCCCCAAGCTTTTCACTAATGCGCATTAAATCTTGTTTTAGCCAATCACCTGCCCCAGCACTTCTCATTGGTCCTTTTAATCCCACATCTAATGCAATCTTTTTGAAGTTTTCACCATGTCCACTTTGACAGTCATCAACCGCATGAACCAATTCATGGACTAAGGTATCTAAAAAATCAAATGGTGTTTGCAAATGCGGTGCAATAAAAATTTGATTAATACCATCTACTGCAGACTTAGAGGACCAACATTGTCCCAAGTGACGTCCTTTTGCACCTGTACTCGGAAAACCTACTGATACCTTTACCGTGGGTACCGAATAGCCAGACCGTTCAAATATTGGTACTAAATGATCAACGGCCTGCATTAACCACTGCTCACGATTTATCTCATTCATAGAGTACCTTAATGATCACGAAAACTGCGGTTCTCGGCCATTCTTAAGAACTCTAGATCTAATGATTTAGAGTTTTCATACGCCCAGTCCAGTGGATATGCAATTTCTCCCTTATCCCAATTTCTAATCCGCTGCTCTTCCTTTTCGTCGATTTCGTCATATGTAGCTGCAATCAAGATGCTTTCTTCAGATGCCTGATTTTTGACACCTCTCTTTTTTCCCTTAATTACTCTGGGCCGTACCAGCGGTATCAAGTCGATCCAGTGGACGGGAACGCTTGCGCCAAAGACTTGATCGACTAAGACTGCATCTGTCTTTCTAGGATCCTCTTCGTTGATTAAGGCAATTCTCATCCCCTTACTAGCTAGCATTTGCAAAAGTGCTCTAGCCTCGTCATGATTTTTATACTGCACGCATAGCAGCTGATTGCAGGCAGTAAAACTGACATAGCCATTTAGGTCAAAGAGGAACTGGGCGTAGCCACCTTGATAGCGCTCATGAATTGGCCCTTTTCGAAGTAGTACTGAAACACCTTCTATTAATACAGGCATAAATCCTCCATTGGTTTAATTGATTAGTTGAAGGTCAGATTAGTGAGCGCCAAGCTCAAAATATGAGCTCTTAAGGGTTAATTCGCTTTTTTTGAAATTATTTTATATTTACAGTTGTTTTTTACAGTAATTATGTTAATATAACCATATGGAAGATAAAAAATACACTTTTGAAGAGCTTTGCGGCCTATCAGGTCTAAGTTCCCGCACTTTGCGCTATTACATCCAAATTGGACTAGTAGATAAGCCAATAGGACAAACCCGAGCAGCTCATTATTTGAGCTCCCATCTTGAGAAGATCCTTCGTATCAAGCAACTTTCTGAAACTGGGATATCGCTTGAACGAATTCGTGAAGTGTTGTTAGGTAACCCATTAGCCCTACCTGAGCGGACCAAGAGACCTGGGCACATTGAAGTGCGTAGTCACCTATGGGTAACCGATGGCATCGAGTTGCAGGTATCACCGGAAACAGCAGGACTTAGCCCTGAGCAGTTGCGTCAGTTTTTAAAAGGCGTACTGCAGGCTTATGAACAAGTTAAAAAGGATGCGCAATGATTGAATTCGATGAAATAGTTGGCTTAACTAATGAAGATGGCGAGCAGATGGCGCTGCAATCAGTTAGCGCAAAAGGTACGGTTAATGGCTTACTTTTGGAAATGACCATCCGCCAACAATACAAAAACACGACTAGAAAAACTTTGGAAACTGTCTACACCTTTCCAATGGGATGGGGCGCTACGTTTATGGATTTAAGCGTAGAGATTGGTGGCAAACGCTTAAGTGGCGTTGTGACTGAAAAGAAAGAGGCTGAGGATCTCTATGAAAAAGCGATTAGCGAAGGTGATGCCCCAATCATGCTCGAAAAAAATTCAGATGGGCTCTATACGGTGAATTTAGGTAATCTAAAACCTAAAGAAGAGGCTGTTATTGAATATAGCTATTCACAGCTACTCCGACTTGAGGAAGGTCACGTTCGCCTTACCCTACCAACAACTATTGCTCCTCGTTATGGAGATAGTGCTCAAGGCGGTATTAAAAAGCATCAAGGAGTTGAGACTGACTTTCTAGTGGAATATCCATTTACGCTATCTTTACTGCTTGGTGGCGGTATAGAGAAAGCAACTATTGAATGTCCATCGCATCAAGTGCAAATTACCAAACAAGAAAATGGGGTTGAGGTAGGTTTAGTACGCTCTGGTTTTTTAGATCGCGACTTTATCCTTAATCTGAGCAAGTTAGATAACCAATCTTTCTTTATCGTTACACCAGATAAAAAGATGGGTCCTGAAGCATGTACCGTTTTAGCTAGCTTTTGTCCCCCTGCCCTAGCCAACCAAAAAGAAACAAATGCAGATATTAAGATTTTGGTTGATTGCTCTGGCTCTATGGAAGGTGACAGTATTGAATCTGCCAAAAGAGCGCTGCATCATGTCTTAAGCAATCTTCGTGAGGATGACCGCTTTAGCTACTCTTTATTTGGCAGCAGAGTAAAGCATGAATTCTCCAGCCTCAAACCTGTTAATCAATTTAATATTGGTACTGCCTCATTATTAGTAAGCAACACCAAGGCTGATATGGGTGGTACTGAAATTGAAGACGCCCTTCTCTCCACCTTCAAATTAAAAGGAACAGAGAAAAAGGCGGATGTTCTACTAATTACCGATGGTGAGGTTTGGGATACTTCTAACATCATCGCTGCGGCTAAAAAATCTGGGCATAGAATATTTGCAATTGGGGTTGGCACCTCTCCAGCTGAAACACTACTGCGAGAATTAGCAGAGATGACTGGTGGGGCTTGTGAACTAGTCTCACCTAAAGAAGATATCGAAACTGCAATTGTGAGAATGTTTAACCGTATTCATTTGCCCCGAGCCAAAGAGATTGAGATTAACTGGGGAACCGACGAGACCCCCGAGTGGACCGTTGGAACTAATACTGCCATTTTTAGTGGCAATACGCATCATGTATTTGCTGGCTTTAAACACTCCCCAACTAAAGCTGCTCACCTAAGCTATCAACTAGGTGATAGCGCTGAGCGTATTGGGGTTGGAGCAAATTCTGTAAGTCATAGTGAAGATGGCAATCTTGCTCGTTTAGGTGCCTCGCAAAGACTGAGTTCTTTATCTGAACGCGAGCAGCTTAAATTAGCAATTGATTACCAGCTGATTACTGAACAAACCAATTGCATCCTCGTGCATGTCAGGAATGCTGAAGATAAAGCAACAGAGATGCCTGAGCTTCAAAAGATTGCACAAATGCAAGCAGCTGGCTGGGGTGGTGCTGGAACTATCCATGAGTCAGTACTGCATTGCATGGCGCCTATGCAAGATAGCATTCAATTCTCAAGAAGTACGATGGTTGCTACACCCTCAAATAGCCAGGTCGATTACAGCCAATATGACCTTCCACGTGTATTTAGAACTTCTAAGTCCTATGATGCCCCCTTGATGGCTGATAGCGCGAGGATTTCACATGATCTAGATCTTGATGCGGAGTTTTATGAAATTCCATCATTCTTGAGAAAACAATCAGACGAGGATCGGACCCCATCAATCAAAGTCGATCCATTATTACCAAGGGATATTGTTGCTATTGCCAATGCAAATATGGCTCCTAAAATTTCTCTTGATTTATTTGTAAGAGAAGTTGAGAGTAAATTATTTACCGATGAGCTTAAGTTTGTTCTCGAAAAATTACAAAATGCGATGAGTCGTGAAGAGGCTTGGATCATCATTTTGTCCTGGATGCTATTTAAGTTGACTGATGATATCGATTGGAATAAAGAAACTAAAGAGAGGATTGAGCAATTAGTTAATGAGCTTGATCCAAAAATATTTAATAGTGGATTAGATGTCGTGAATCAGGTATTCAAGCATCTCAGTCCAGTTCGTTGGGATTGATGCATTACTGTAGTTGCCTTGCTTGTTGTTGTTTGGTGTTTATTGACGGTCAAAAGGATTGGGTATGAGTGCCTTAAAGCCGGGGAGAAATTCTCTTTCATGAAAAAACCATATCTACTTGCGTACCTTTTCCTTTTCTCTTTTTGAGATCTCCTTTCGGGTAAGAGCAAGTTGGCAGCCGGGAAAGACCGGCATTCTTTACATACAAAGAGGTACTAAATGATTTCGGTTTTTCTAGCTGTTTATCTTTTCATTGGGATTTTATTGGCGGTTTTTGGTCCTGCCGGAAAGAGAATTTCAAAAGAAGTGAATAGTGCCCGAGGTACGGAGTTTTCAAACTCTATCATGGGCCGCAAACAGCCATCTGAATTTAAAATTAGGCTCTTTCGATTTACCTTAACGCTTAGCTTTGTGGTGTTATGGATTATTTTCATCTGGTCAATATTTAAAGAGCACTTGGCATATGAAAAAAAATTTAGGATCACTAAAAAAACTATAGACGGCATGTATTTTCATCTCATGGGAGGATATGGAACACTGTCATGCAAGGATTGCGATTTTCGTCAAGATATCACCTCATTTACACATGGATCTAGTACAAGTACTTCTGGGTTTCAGTGTCAGGCCTGTGGAAAATTAACGTCTCGTAGACGTGATGAGCCATTTCAAAATTCTCATGGCTTAAATCAAAACTATTCACTAGCTGAACTTCCACCAGATCAAAAGCCAAGTAGGATCGAGCACTTACAAACCATGCTTCAGCTGTGTGAAAGACAAATGAAGGAATACAAGAAAAAAGATTGGCTGCCAACCTGGGAGTCTACAGTTGCAGAATGTAAAGATGAGCTCAGTAAAGTCCCAGCTGATGAATTAGCAGCAATTAAAAAGCGCAGGGAAGATTTTGAAGCGGCTTACAAGGCCACCTTATTTTGCGAATGCGGAGAGCACCTAGAAAGAGAGCAAGTCTTATTTTGCCCAAATTGCAAGTCTTTGAACTTATCTTATGAATTGCAGTACATCACCTAAAAATATCTAGTTGCAATTAAAAGCTATTCATAAAAAATCTGCCCGCGCATATCTTTAATAAAGACTTGATAAAAGTCTCGCCAATTTTGCAATTCTGCTGGTTGACATACAGCGCCAGGTCTTTGAATTGCCAACTTCCTGGTTACCAATAGGCTATTATTGCGCTCGGTATAAGTTGACTCATATTTAATACCTGCTTTTTCATAAGACACATCTGGCGGAATACGTGTCACTTTGGTATTAGCTGGAAACTGGATTTGATAGGCCTCACCCACCATGCGCGTAGAGCAGGTGTAAGGCAGTGTAAATTTCTCAGGCGGCCTATCGTTGGCAATCATGGCAAGCTCACCAGGAGCCAAGCCCACTGGTACGGTAATCGCCCCTGGCCCTGGCACATTGGCAATCGCATCTAAGGTAAATTCGCTATCACTCGTAAAGGGTTGATCTAAGTCATACACATAACTTGTACTAATCTTGCCCTGCCCTGTTTGCCTAAATTTGGCCAACTGGTTTTTCACAAACTTTTCAGCATAGTTGGTTTCCACACCCTCATACTTATAGCGCGCACTAATTTCAGATGCACCAAAATACTTGGTGTGAGCTTTGCCTTTAATTTGCCCATCTTTTTCAATTGTCATCGTAATACCAGTGACCATTTTATTGTCTTCTTTTTTGGCTTGAGGGGTGCGCCCTACTTTGCCAAGCTTGGTGAGTAATGTAGGCTTATCTACTTCACCATTCGGAAGCACTCCAAAAGGTGCCATCTCAGCAGTGGAGTCTAAATACAGATCCCAAGCTGGTATATAGGTAATGACATGATTAAAGGGACCAATGACGGGTAGCTTGGGAACTATAAAGGCTGAGCCTGAATTAATCAGAGCGCTTGTGGCGTTAATTCCTTTGGCTGATAAGAGTGCAATTAAGAGCGCATTATGATCTTTGCAGTCGCCATAGCGGTTACGAATAATGCTATTGGCATCATGCGGAATAATCCCGCCATCGCCTAAGTAAATAGCCACATAGCGGATGTTCCGTGTCACCCAATTATAGATGGCCCTGGCCTGTTCTTTTTTGATGTCTCGCGATGGGTTACTAGCCTTATCAACTCCCCTGTCAATACCTTTCGTAATTTCATCAGCTAGCTTTTGGACTTCCGGGGTCACTAAGGACTTACCAGCAATCCGCTCTTCATAGACCTTGGCAAAGGCTGCTTGATTTGGCATGCTCGAAATATGAATACGGGGCGCAAAATCACTAGTAGCTACTTGATGAGGCTCTTTAGTAGTTGCCTTGAGGTTTTGATAAAAGTAACTGACATGACGCTGGCCACCCTTAATTTCATCACGGGTTTGCTTTACTCCTTTGATATCAAAATACAAGTTCATATTTTCTGGATAGCTTAAGTTGTATTCATAGTGCTTCACTTCTGCATTAGGCGAGAGTGTTAAGCGCGTATAAAAGTAGCCTGGCAACATGGGTTTAAAGGTTGTGAGCTTGGCTTTGTAGTATGTACGTGAGCCAGGAGTTACTTTAGGAAAGATGATGATTTTGTGCTTTTGATCGGAGAACATCGCAGCGCCTGAGCTATTATCATCCTCCACCGTGCGAATCGCATTAGCTGCTACCGAAATTTTTTCTCCCTGCGGAGTAATTGTATAAGCCTCTAGAATTTCTAAACTAGAAAAGGTGGAGTTATAGGGCAAATCAGCTTGTGACTCTACGTCGACTACGAGCTGAGATTTAATTAAGGTGGTCAGCTCATCAATTTCCACTACGGTCCCATCGGCTTGAATGGTTTCAGTAATGATTTCACGCTCAACTACGGCAAGTGATTCAAGTTCACCTTTGCCTGCAGTAGAAATACCCACGTTGGCTAATAGTAAAAAGCCTAGTAAAACAGCGCCAAGACTACTAATCGATTGCAAGGCGAATTTCATATGGATTCCTTATTATTAGATATTCGACAGGCGATTTCACCAAGCTGAGTTCCCTTTAGAAATGCAGTGCGAGTTTCTCTATCAAAATCAATCCAGTCGCATTGCAAGGTTGCCCCTCCCATCTCAAAAACACAGATGTCTTTCCAAATTTTTTGATTGTTTTCTATAACAATACCTTCAAACCCCATTGCCTCCCAGCGCTCAACTAGATATTCAATATCCATTGGGTTCATGGCTCCGTCTCGAAATAAATGCTCGTCATACCAAATGCGTCCACCAATCAGGTGTTCATGATCTTTTAAACACTGCTCCCATCCGCCTGGATATTTGTCTCGGATGGTTTGAATGGGGACTATTAAATCAATAAATTCTGTTGCAATGGACATTATTTCTCCTCAAATCATTATCTGGTACGCACATAAGACTGAATGAAAGCCTTACGCTTACTCACCTCAATTGGAAATACAACACCCGCATACTGATGAATTGTTGCTAAAGGCTCTTGCAACATCGCTTTATTAGCAAAATAGGGATTACCATTGGAATCACGCAACCTCAATTTTGGTAAACCCAAAATCTTGGCGGCATCGACAAAAGCCGCAACTGCCAATGGTTTAGAAATGGGCAAAGATGATTGACCTGAAGGCGATATCTGCAACGGCAATAAGGTAATGAGTACTAACGAGCTGATCATTGGCTTCTTTATGAAACAGTAACTATTTAAGATCATTTGATTGTGATGAACTACTAGCTCATTAGGTGAGCCTATAAGCTATTAATCTTCATTTTAAGCAACACTTTTCTAACGGCTTTCTACTACAGGAGATGTCCATGAAACCGAGACATATAAATACTATTTCTAAGCTTGCACTAGTCTTACTAGCCACCAGTGCCATAACCACTAGCGTATTGGCGCAGGTAACTAGCTGGGATAACTCGCCCCTAAATTACGATAACAGCCCACTTAATTA
>Ga0114963_10002551_pt1 | contig 12452 bp, 12 predicted proteins | sample C_131016_EF_Meta_FD_87019 | JGI IMG/M metagenome (GOLD analysis project Ga0114963, IMG submission 87019) | Freshwater microbial communities from Lake Croche, Canada to study carbon cycling - C_131016_EF_MetaG | ecosystem: Environmental > Aquatic > Freshwater > Lake | place: Lake Croche, Canada...
ATATTGCCGGCATCCCAGTCAGCACCGCATTTTGGACACTTGCCGTGGTGGTCCATAAAGTCTCCTCTTTTTTTTAGATATCAATGGCCGGGGCGGGGGATGATCCCGCACGGGAATTTCTTCCCAGCGGATTTTAAGTCCGCTGCGTCTGCCAATTTCGCCACCCGGCCCTGCGGCTTTACGCCGCCGCTGCGGTGCTCTCGTCATCTTCCGCCGGCGGGGCGGGGTTCTTATTCGGATGAGCGATATGGGCGTAGAGCATCCGCCCCGTCTTAGAATGCACACCGAAACTGTCTCGACTGTTCATGGTCCGCCGAATCTCGTCCGCAAACCGCTCTACCATAAGGTGGGCGGTGTACGGGAAATTCGTCTGCTGCGTTTGCAGCAGTTCTCCGAGCTGTGTGTATAGCTCGTGAAAACTCTTGCTCACGGCAATGTTGTACACTTCCGCAAGATGTTCCAGCTCGTCTTTTGCGCGCATGTAATTCTCCTAGTAAACCATCGAACCGGGATTTGCCGCCACACGTTGTGTCGGCATCGTTTGCTGGCTGTTGTTCACCCACACGTACTGCTTGTCTCCGACTTGGCAGCGCCATGTGGTCCCATCGTGCCAGTAGATGGGTGTAACTGCTGTCTCTTCTTGAATCACCGGCTTCTGCACCACGTGGGCCACAGGTGCTGGGTGATCCTTCTTGTACTCTTCATAGCCCTGCCACAGCACGACGAGCGCAGTGAGCAGGGCAGTGATAAGACCGACCGCATTTCCTTTCATTTTCCCCCTCCTTGAGAAAAATCAATCCCCCCTAAAATCTCGGCGTTTGGTGAGGCCCGTGGGAGTCGAACCCACAACCTAGGAGTTAAAAGCTCCTTGCTCTGCCGATTGAGCTAGAGCCTCACCAAACGTCGAGTTGTGATAGCAAAAAGAATCCGACATGGTTGCCGCACCTCACGCCGCCGGGTTCCCCAGCAGCGTATTGCAACATTTCATAAAGCCCGCACCTGCAAGTGCGGTCGCGCCGTCCTCGTAGTTTTGCAGCCATTGCAGCGACTGTTGGCCTACGGGGTTGAGGCATGTCGAACTTTACATCAGCCGTTTCCCGGTCATGATCCGGTACCAGTTCGGGCTGTTGCGGTACCCGGGCACATTGTGCCCGACGCCTTGGCCTTAAACCGCGCCAAGATCAACATCAACGAAACGCCGCCGTTTTCACACGCGGGAAGCTGCAGTTCCCGTTTGGGCAGTTGGGCTGCGCCTGCTCTGGCAGCTTGTTAGCCTCGGCTGCCACTGGCACTGAGCTAACCAGATGCACTTTCCACTTACCCGCTTCGTACTTGAACAGCTGCTTATACGACACCAGCTCGTACTCTGGCAAGAGTGCTGAGTGGTGCCTGAAATTCAGCCCCAGCTTTTGGTGCAGCACTGGCTCTCGATCCTTCTCATCAGCAGGCAGAGTCAGTTGCAGCACCATGGCTTCCGCCATGGGCATCTGCACCCGCAGAATCTGGAAGTCGACCAGACGCATGTACACATCTGTGTCGGCGAACATTTGCTTTGCCTCTTCGCAGAACTCTTCTTGCTGCTGCTTTGTGCCGGCGTCCTTGGCGCTGGTACGTCGCAGCGCCTTTAGATCTTCCGCGGCCACAGCGGCGAAATTCTGTTCCAGAATTGCCCGGCATTTCATTTCAATCTTCTGTACTGGGTCAGCCGCAAGAAGCGTCTGTCCGAACAAAGTGAAGAACACGATTAACGCAATGCCAACCATTCCCAGAACAAACTGGACAATTTTCATAGCTAGCTAGCTCCTTGTGCACATATCGGCGAAACCACCGAGCACTCCCATGCCGGTGAACGCGCCAATGACCTCGTATGGCTGACCACCTGTTGCTTGGCCGGCGTACCATCCAATGACGGCACCACCAACCACGCAAAGCATGATCAAGCCCTCGCGAACAATCCGGTACGACATGACAGACACCCCTCCTTGGAATACCGGGCGGCGCAAAATCCGTGAATACAAACCCACGGGGCGCAGTAAATATGCCCGGTTTTGGCGACAAATTTAGCCCGGATATTTGGGCTACTCAGCTGCTGTTTCGGGCAGTGTGTACCACCCTTTATCGTACAGCTGGTGAATTTTCTTGAACGCGTCGGCATATCTAGCCCCGCACGCTTCCAAGCTATACGTCGCCCGCGCTTCTGTAGCAATAGTCTTACGGTCTAAACTACCCACGTTGGCCAAAGCTTCCAGCCAGTCAGCCAGAGTCTTGCACCGATACCCGTTGTTGCCGGGCTTCACTGTCTCTGTAAAAGCCCCGTAGTCTGTAGCTATCAGCGGCGTGCCACACAATAAGCCCTCGACGCCAGAGCCGCCGAAGGGCTCAATAAAGTTCGTTGGCATCAGAGAACAGATAGCGTTACGCATGAAGTCGCTGCGCGCTGTGCCTGTGATTGGGCCTCTGTACTCAATGTTGGGGTGCGCCCACGGTGTCGGGTCGCCTTGGCCGCACAGTACGATTTTAGGGCTGCCTTCCGGTAAATTCTTGGCAATCTCCAATAACGTATCTAAACCTTTGCACTTATCAATGCGGCCCAAGAACGCGTAATACTGGCCGGGCGCATAGCTGGGTTCCCAGTCATTGATCTCAAAGTAATTGGGAATCACCCACTCATAGTTTGCTCCCTGCCGGCCGTCTTTGCCCGCATGATAGTGGCGCCACGCGTAGCTTTCGAAGATTTTGATGGTGCCGTTTACAAGCGTCGGATAGCCAATGCCAGTCTCAACGTGAATGTTATTTGGGAAGTCATTTAAGAGTCGCGAATGTGCGTGCCCAAAAGGGTGACAAATGATATCTTTAGGCTTTACCCGCGTTTGCATAGCTGCTACCAGCCGGCTTTCAAATTCGGTGTGATGCGGCGTACTGACAGCGGCAAGATCTCCATGAAACGCTGTCTTGTCGCGTTTGCCGGTCATCGTCTCCAGCTCGTCTTTAGATAACAATACGACTTTTTCGTGCGCGGAACTCTCACTACCGCCGTTTGAATACTCAGTCACTGAGTAATCATACATTTGAAGCATTTTGGGGAAACGCAGGGCTTTACCAGTAAACGCACAATGAGAATATTCCTGCGAATGAATCGTGTGGAAAATGCCGATGAGATGCAATGTGGGCTTGGTCATGTGTCACTCCTTTGACAGGTTTGATCAGTCCGCGAACGGCAGTTCTTGTTGCGCTGACGGCGGTAATGGGCCTTCAAGTGTGTCAGCAGCGGCACGAAACTCTGCAGCTAAAAGCTCGCGCTCATGCCGGCTGTTTAAAGCCAACTTCAGCGTGTAATTCTGCTGCGGACCAAACACGATAGTCGCGGTAGTGGCTGTTCTGTCTACATTAATAAACGGCGCGCTGACCCGATCAAGCAAAAAGCGCAGCGAGTCGTTCTCTGCCAATAGCGCCTGCAATGTGTTTGACAGCTGAGTAACGCTGATCTCTTCGGGCAGTAAAGTAATCCCGGCGCGCTTGAGGATTGACAGTTGCTGCACAAGCTTAATTGCCGTGGATACTACAGCCTGAATAGACATCTCTTCCCGCGGCTGGTCTTGCGGTATTTTGTTCCGGCAGCAGTTCGACCTGTTGCATGGCGACACAGGTAATCCTCCGTGAATAACGGGATGCGATTAATAGCGCTGGCGACGTTCCCGAATATCGCACGGCGTGATCGGCACAGATAAGTTTTTGTGGGACTGCGTATTTTCAGGTTTTGGTGCGTTGATTACACGCAACGCTAAATACAACGACCAGCTGAAAACAAGCAGCAACCACAACCAAATAACGCTAATGATATCTAGCGGTTCTGGGTTGTAAATGGGCCGCGGTAGCGCAGCGTTAGGTTGCGTTGCTTGCGCCTGTACTGTGTCTGGGGGCAATTCCGTGTTTAACTGCATAACAAGCTGCGCAAACGGGGAGATACTTTTCTTCACACCCTAACTCAATAGCCGGCCCTGTCATAGTGGGCTGCCCGTCGCACAGCTTAAGGTTAAAAACAGCTTTCCGCAAGCAGAAGGCGCAGATCGTTTTGATCTCTTCTATCGTGTCTGCCAGTTCCATAAGCCGCTGAGACGCCGGGAACAGCTGCTGCCTGAAATCAGTGCGTAAGCCGTAACATATGACAGGCACGCCTTGACGATTATAGGGCGGATACGTACAGGCGTGGGCTGCGCCGTGAAGCTGGTCAATGGCTTCTACTGAAAGAAACTGCGCTTCGTCGACCAGCATGCAGACTACGTCGTTGAGATCTAAGATATCAATAGGCCCGGAAGCGGGGACCAGAATATCAGCCTTGGTTTCCAGACCAGCGCGGGTCTTAATGATATCTTTGCCAAACCGCGTGTCGATTTCGGGCTTTAATAGCAAAACGCGCTTATTTTGCTGCCGGTAATTATGCGCGACAGCCAATAAATTCAGAGTCTTTGCGCTACCTACTGTGCCGTAGCGAAAATACAGCTTAGCCATTTGTAGCTGGGTTTGCTTCTTCTGTTTGCTTACGTTGTTTTTCGGCTTTCTCGGCAAGTGAGATAGCCCGCTTGACGATTATCTTACCGGCAAGGTCGATAAAAGGAAGCCCTCTTTTTGTGGCTTCGTCGCGCAGCCAGCTAACGATTGTGTCTGTGTTGTCTTTGCACCATTGAATGCCATTTGAATCCATAGTTTGTGCGCGAGCGTTACAGCTGCAAGTCGGCGTGGCAGTGATTCCAATCTTAGCCAGCATTTTTTTGAGTTCAGTGCCGGGGCCTGCTCCTGCGGCGCGAAAAGGTGGCGGAAGTTGGCGCTTTTCCATGTCAGCGTAGTATTCTTTGACTTTTTGCGCCTGCGCTTCTATTTCTTCCGCTGTTTTTTGCGCTACAGGGTAAGCTATATGCGCTGTATCAACAATAACATAGTCACCTTCAATACGCTGAATGCACGGCATGACGTTATTGATGTCATAGCCGCGCTCTTCGCAGCGCTCGACGAGATGTGAAAACAAACAACGGACCATGCTCATGGTAGAGGATTTTCTGTAAATGGTTGCGGGCATCCAGTCATGTCAAGACTTCGCGGCGCCATATCACAGGGGTAATCAAGAAATGCGCAGTCTTTCGGTGTGTGCTCTATTTTGTATATTTTACCGTTAGCGTTATATTTGCCTGTAGTTGTAATTTTAACGCACTCGAAGCGATCTAATATGTTATCAACTTTAAATACGCGCCGCGCCGCGTCGTCAAAATCGCCAACGAACGAGCTTGATGACCTACCCATTGCGTTGGCGCCGACTCCTTGTACACAAAAACCGCCTGAAAGTGGTTTCACTATTTCATCAGTAACATCTACAATTTTGTTGCCGACACACATATAGAGCGCAATTTTTATATGGCTAACGCGTTGAAGCGCTGTTCCCATATTTGCGCTCCATCCATCTCCAATCCTGTAGTGGTACATAGATTCAAATCGCCAACTCATAAATTTCCAAATGATGGGTCTTGTTTGCGCTGTGCCCCAACAACTTTTCCATTCAAGCGGCACAGAATTTGGCTGGTTCAATTCTTCATCTGTTGGGTTACATGGGTCTTTTGCCAACATGTATGCGCTTGCTAAGTCTAACCCGAAGTTTTCGCTAAGGCCTCTAAAATGCCGCGCTATACCAATTAATGAAAAATCGGTTAGCGGCCCAAACGATACGCCGCAGCTAACATATTTAGTAACGTTAAATGGGTCATCTTGAAGCGTGTCGCCGCTGCCGGAATAATCTACACGCCGACCGGTTTCGGCCACAGGTCCTCCGTTGCATAGACAGACGCCAGTGGGGCAACTAGTATCACAATCCTCAAATACTTTTGCTGCTGCGTCGGGACAGCTCGGCACATTGCTGCATTTTTCATTTAAAGCGCCGCAGCATTTCACTTGCGTCAGACATTCTGGCTTTGATTTGGGATCTTTAACATACTCACCTGTAGGACTAACGATAGCGTCATAACATAAACCAACGCATGGTTTACATTTGCTCGCATCAACTTCTGCGCAACCTTTGACATCATCGCAAATATCTGTACAACATTTTTGAGCTTTACAGATAACTGTTTCACACGTGTCCCACGGATACCATGTATAAGTCGTGCCTGCGGGCGCGCCAGCTTGCGCTAATAGCATGTCGTCATAAGTGGTAATCGCTGGATCGCATGTGCTGCTGACGATAGTGTTGCCACTTATAACAGTTTTGCAAACCGCGCCGCATTTATTATTTGCGGCGCATACCGGAGACCACTGCGGCGGCGTAGGGCAGCTGGGATTTGGCGGACTGCTACAAAGATTAATTCCGTTTTTGACGCAACAATCCTTTTTGGTTTTAACGCTGATAGTTCCGTCGCTTTCAGTGCATTTTCCGGCGCATGGGTCAGCCGGGCATACAGCGGGCGGCGTAAGCGTTACGCACACTACAGATTTGTTATCTGGGCATAAAGTTGGGCACGGTTTTCCTGTGCAGTCTTTTGCTGTACCAAACGGAATCCATGTTGTTGTATTACCCAGCCCGCCATTATTTGCAGTGCCTTTTGCCGCGCACGCAGCGCGACCAATGTTTTCTTCTGGAGGGCCGGGTTCTGGACCGCGGCCAAAATCATTTATGAGGCAACATACACCACATTTTTCGCCGTCTATACCGCAACTATCTGTGAACGTATGCGTTATCACTGCGCCGCAAGATCCGCCGTCACATTTTGCGCCATCAGCACCGCAGCACTCTGATTTTGTTTTACATGTCGTATAGTTGTTTACGAGTTCTTTGCAAATACCTTTGCAGTTTGTTTTATCTGGCGGAACTGTTTGACAGCTTGCGTACGGAATTTTTTCGCCGTTGATTAAACATGTCGTTTCTACACAGGCTTTTCTTATTACGTTGCAATCAACGCATGTACCGAAAGGAACCCAGCTACCGTTAGCCGCGTCACAATCGGTTTTGGTTTTATTTCCTGTGTCGCAGCGTGCGTCGCCAATAGCGCTTGGTTGACAACAAATCCCGCAAATCGTCGGATCTGCGCAACCTGCTACTCTATAGTATGTTGGAGTCGTAAATGTATCAGGACATATTCCCGGTAACGTACCGCATTTTTCATTCGCTGGGCCGCAACAATCTACCTTTGTCGCGCAAAACGAGTCGCCAATTTTTGCACCTGTTTCATCAATCTCGTAGCACTCATCGCGACACGGGTTTTCGCAGTTCGCAACTGGGACAGATAAACAGTTAATAACTTTAGAGCAACCCTTACCAACAGTATCGTCGCAACATTTAACAGTTTTTGCACATGGTACTGTTTGGCAAGTTTCATACGGGTACCACGTGCCTACACGCGCGCCAGTAGAATCGAGGCTATCGCATTCTTTTTTTGTTAATGCCGCATCACAAATTTGCGTACCGTCTGGCTGATTTCTGCAACAACTGCCGCACTCATCTTGACCGCAGTCATTCCACGCAAAAAGTGCCGGTTCACCATTGCAACCAATTCGGCATTTCTCACCAAGTTTGCCGCAGCACGATATTTTGTCTTTACAAGTTGTTTCACCTTTTTTGTCGCCTGTCAATTCCGTGCAAATTCCTTGACACGCACAAATTTCGTCTTGCGGCACGAGCTGACAAGCAGCTTGCTGTAAACGACAAAGCGGATTTGTCGTTATGGCTTTGCAGCAAATTTTTGTAGCGCACGGATTTTCAGAGCACGTGTAAAACGGTTTCCATTCGCCAATTTGTTTTCCTTGGCTATTGTTTGCTTCACACGCGCTACGAGTTTTAAAGGAAGAATCACATGTTCGCGCCGTAGTTGCCACGTTATTCGTGTCATAAACGATTGTGCAGCATACTCCGCAATTGTCAGCGGCTTTATTGTCTGTTGGGCATGTAGGAGGATCCCATCGAAATGCTGCGCCTGCGCTACAGGATGGTTTACATTTATCGCCGTTTGGACCACAGCAGTTGCTACGTGTTGCGCACCGAACTTGAACGCATTTTTGAGGATTATTTTCGACATTTAAGTCAGTACATCTACCTAAACACGGATCACATTCGGCAGAAGCGCTTGCCATATGCTCGCATTCGGCATCTGTTTTATCGCCGCGTGTAACTGTTTTGCAACATAACGGATTGCAGATAGTTATGTCAGTTTCGCCGGCATGCCATTCCCCGTATGGGCGTAGTAATGGCTGATTTGCAGACGCTACATTACGTATGCCTTCGCAAGTTTCCTGTGTATATAGCACTGGCGGCTCGTCATCTGTGTGAATTTTGCCAGTGTCATAACGTATTTTTTTGCCGTATGTTGCAGGATCGTTTGTATCAAGACCATAGACAATTGGACAACACACACCGCAGTTTGAGCACGGCATGGTCTCCCACTTTTTTTGTGCCGGTGTTGTGATCGCGGCACGCCCTACTGCACCGTCGCTACATATCGTCGCGCAATCTTTATTAGATTCTCCGCAGCAGGTATATTTAAACGCACAAGTGATTTTTCGTTGATTAACGTTTTCAGCAAACGATACTGGATCCGTTGCTTTTTGAATGTATGTATAACTTGTACATCTGCCAGTGCACCGGTCATCTACTGACAAATCAGGACGATGTGCGCAGCGGACTTGCTCACAATTTGGCACTTTCGTGCACGCGCAATCGTCGCCGTCATTGCAGCAACAACGCTCAAAAATACTTGCTACTGATTGGTTTAATGCCGCGCCAGTACGTATAAGTTTGCCGCTTTTTGTGAGCACAAGTGCTGATTTATTTGTGTTACAGTCATAGCAACAATCATTTATAAACCCGTACGGTACTTGAACTGGATTGCCATTAGCATCGGTGTACAAATAAAAAGTTCTACTTGTACATCTAGCGCTTGTGATAGTGTTCGGTAGATTATCTTCACTTTCACTTATTGGGACGCACAGGCGATCATTATTTGATTCCGTGCCGTCACTGTTATACACATACACGCAACAAACTTTTGGTTGATCTGATGGCTGTGTTGCAACAGGACATTTTTTGTTTGTGGTGCCGGTAGCATTTGTGGCCATGGTGTCACTTAAAATGGGCGCGGTAACAGGTCTTTTAGTGTGTACAGTTGTTTATGCCCGTCCACAATAATTTCAGGTTGCGCGGAAACTGCAAACTCGCGCATAAACTGTAAACACGCGCCGCAAGGCATTACAGCAACCTGTGGTAATCCGTTTGCATCGACAACAGCTATTGCTATTTTTACAAGCTGCCGGCAATTTTCGCTAGCGGCTTTACAGATAGCTACTCTTTCGGCGCAGATAGTTAAACCAAAAGAGGCGTTCTCAACGTTACAGCCTGTATAAATATCACCAGATTCTGCGAATAAAGCCGCGGCGCCGACTCTGAATTTAGAGTACGGTGAATACGCCGCGAGAGCAGCTTTGCGGGCTACGTCGACAAGAATGTCGGAGGCAATGTCGGGCATACCGGATTAACCTAAAAACGAAGACGACATAGCTGCGTTATTGAACGTGCTTGTCACGCTTGTTTGCGGGCTTCGCACGATTTGAACGTAATGATATCCGAGCAAATATGTCGTATGATCACTCCCGCCAGCGCGTATACCGTATGGACTTGTGTTATTAAAAAACGCGTTGGTAAGATTTGCCGTATTTGTGGCGTCAATAGATACGCCGCCAATTCCCTGCACTATGCTTGCGTGAAAGCTAACGCTTACGATGGTTGCCAAACCGCATATGAATTCATTGCGTGTAAGACCAAGTGTTGTAGTATTACGCCACGGACCATAAGTGCCGCTTGTTCCCGTTAATGTGTGCGCGGTTACGTCAGCCGCGTCTAGAAACAGTGGAAATTGATTAAAACAATTCCAGACAAACCGCTGATCTGACGTGCTGACAGATGTACCTGCAGTAGTTGTACGAATAGTGCCCAAATACCGTTTATTGCTCGCGCCGCTTTTTACGTACACACCGTCCTGTAACGCCAATGCGGTTGCACGCGTAGTTTCATTTGACCACGTAGCAAGCTCTAGCGTGTTTGCGTCAGCGTTGTTGTAGACAAATACGTCGTAGTTCGTGTTAGCTGCTGTGCCAGCCAGCGCCAAACTAATCTCTGTAAATGTTTTGAGTTCCCAGAGATTTGTTGCAGTGTTATAAAGCGCAATTTTATTGCCGCTAAACGGCGTGTAATACAGCGTCGTACCCGTGGTGTCTGTAGTCGGCAGTCCGTTGCCGCTAGATAAGGTCAACCTACCTTCTACTGTATTCAGCGAAATACTGCTATTTGTAGCAATGTAAGTAGGCGACACATAGTTATCAAAATTATCGCTGTCTAATACTGTGGCATCAATACCGCCACCATACGCCGATTTGAAGCAGTGCAGCTCGCCGGCAGTCCAGTAAAATTGCCAGCCGTAACCCGTACGGAAAAAACCGCTTAACGACCCCGCCGTATTTTGCATTAAGCATGTATTGCTATCAGAAAACTCAAGTCCGGCGTAACTATTGCGCGTGCCAGAAACTTTCCAACTGCCGTACGATCCGTCATTTGGTTTTAACTGCGCGCCGTTTGTAGCAGACAAGATGCCAGTGTTATTTGGGAACTCGATCCACTCGCGCGCATAGCACCGACCACTAGCGTCAAAGTTGCCATACAGTGTCGTAACAGTTGCATTGCCTCCGACGTGAAGTAGTGTGCTTGGCGTCGTTGTACCGATGCCAACGTTGCCGCCGGAATATACTACACCAGTTGCACCAGCAGCGACGCCGTTATTGTTATAGATAAACTGTTTATTCGTGCCGGCTACGGGACCTGTTGCGCCAGTCGCGCCAACAGATCCAGCAGAACCAGCTGGCCCGCTTATGCCTGTAGCGCCGGTCACGCCAGCAGTACCATTAGCCCCCGCGACACCAGTAGCGCCAGTAGCGCCGTTTGTGCCAGCAGCACCAGCTAAACCTGTGGCGCCAACTGCGCCGGCAGAACCCGCTGGTCCCGTAGCCCCAGTGACGCCAATAAGCCCAGTAGGGCCGGTAGCGCCTTGCGGCCCAGTTGGTCCGGTTGGTCCCGTTGTACCTTTAATACCCGTAGCGCCAGTAATACCACTAGAACCGGTAGGGCCCGTGGGACCACTGGGCCCCACAACGCCAGTAGCGCCAGTAACGCCACTGGGACCAGTGGACCCTTCAATCCCTTGCGAACCAGTAAGACCAGTAGGACCAGTGGGACCAGTCGTGCCTTTAACACCAGCTGCCCCTGTTACACCACTTAGGCCAGTTGAACCAGTAAGCCCATTAGGGCCAATCACACCAGTAGCGCCCGTAATGCCAATAGGGCCAGTTGGGCCGTGAACACCTGTAGCTCCCGTCACGCCCACAAGCCCAGTCGCGCCAACAGGGCCAGTAACGCCTTGCGTACCTGTAGCACCCAATCCCGTGGCTAGCTTGCTTAACGTAACAGCACCGTCGGCTAATTTATCTGTCGTAACCGACCCGTCAGTCACGCTATTTGTAACGATTCGCTGTGTCATTTAGATACCTAAAGCGCGGCGGCGGCAATAACGCTATTGTAGCAATTCTGCCTCGCCGGGCGGCGATGGCGGTATAAACTCAACCACTGCCGCTTCGCGACTCTCAAACCACACCCAGCCGTCCACTGGGTAGCCGTATTCCGCATGCTGCTCCGCGAGCAACGTGAATCCCGGCCCATAGACAGCATTCGGTGCAAACAGTAGCTCGCCGGAATCTGGACTGCGCTTGTAAAAACCTGCCGCCGCGCTCATGTCGCCACCGTCCAGCCTTTGGCGGTCGCGATTGATGTGGTGCAGGTCGATGCGCCGTAGTTGCCTGTGACCGTAATAGTTTTGCCCGAGCCAGACGCTGAGAGATTCGCGAAGATTGCGTTAATCTGCGCCGCCGAAAGTTTACAATACGCAAACGAGATCGTCTGATTGATGCCCGTGCAGGCAACAGACGCCAGCGACGAGCAGCCGTTTGCAAAGTTTGTAAAATTGCCAACAGAAGATAGGTTTAGTGCTGGGAGAGAGGCGAGAGACTGGCAATTATTTAACATAGCTATTGCATTTCCAACTGATGCTGTATTAAGCAGTGGAATCTTTGCAAGCGAGTAGCAATTTTCCAGCATCCCGTTCATAGCTGTACAAGACGCAGTGTTGAACAACGGTATTTGTACAAGCGCGGGGCAATTACTCAGCATGTTGCCCATGTTTGTACACGATGCGGTGTTGAATAGCGGGACTGACGCCAAAGAGGAGCAATAATTAAACATGCTGCTCATGTTTGTACATGAAGCCGTGTTGAATAGAGGGACTGACACCAAAGAGGAGCAACTAGCAAACATGCTGTTTATGTTTGTACACGAAGCCGTGTTGAATAACGGAACTGACATCAAGCAGGCGCAATTG
>Ga0114963_10002552_pt1 | contig 12449 bp, 4 predicted proteins | sample C_131016_EF_Meta_FD_87019 | JGI IMG/M metagenome (GOLD analysis project Ga0114963, IMG submission 87019) | Freshwater microbial communities from Lake Croche, Canada to study carbon cycling - C_131016_EF_MetaG | ecosystem: Environmental > Aquatic > Freshwater > Lake | place: Lake Croche, Canada...
CTGCTTGCCTACACGGTGATCGAAGGCTTAGCAAAAAGGTCAGTTAAAAAGCATGGTTTTGCAAAAGTTGATCATAAATTGCTAGTTAAAACGCTTTAACTAGATTTCTTGCCATCTACAGGCAAGTAAAAGGAGAATAGCTTGGGTTTTGTTGGTAATTTATTCAATGGCAGTCGAGGTATGGGATGGAATGCCAGTGGCACAGACATTCAGCAACCCGCTACTATGGGCCAAGCAAACACTGCCTATGATCAGACCCAACAAGGTCTCGCTAATCAGAACGCTTTTCTTCAGGCTCTCCAAGGTCAGAACGCACTTCAAAACCAGACCAAGCTCACTGGCACGCTTCAAGACATGGTACAGGGCGGTGGACCAAACCCTGCACTCACTCAGTTTAACCGCACACAAGGTCAAAACATCGCAGGCACTGCAGCAGCAGTTGCTGGTGCTCGAGGAGCACAAGCTAATCCTGCAGCCGCTGCTCGCACGATTGCTTCAGTTGGTGCAGATGCCAATATGAAAGCCGCCACTGACGCTGCCACTCTCAAGCAACAACAGCAACTCGGTGCTATCGGTGCTTTGGGTGGTCAGCTTAATAATCAAGTCACTAACCTTGGCGGTGCTACAAACGCTTACAGCACTGCAGCTCAAAACTCGCAGATGAACATTAACAACGCCATCAATGCTGCCAATCAAAACCGCGTAGCAATGCAAGGCAACATCAACAACACAAACGCCACGATCGCAAACACCACTGCTCAAGGGCAACAACAGCTCGTGGGTGGTCTGTTTGGTGGTGTAGGTTCTGCATTACAAATGCTTGCAGCGACTGGTGGTAAAGTTAAAAGAGATCAGATCGGTAACAACCCACGCATGTTAGCTGAAGGTGCCGATCCAATGAACGCGCCTACCTTCAACAAACAAGAAACTTCTCAGCCAGATTCTAACTTCATGAGCGGTTTTGCCGATGGCATGCGCGGTGGGGCAGAAGCTGGACCAATTGAAAAAGGCATGACCAATCTCGGTAAAGGGATTGGAAGTGTTATTCGCGGTAAACCTGCACCAAAAGCCGCTCCTATGGCTGGTAGCAAAATGTCTGACTACACCAATCTTCCTGAGTACGGCAATCGCATGGCCGACTATCAAGCTTTGCCTAATAGTCCTGCTATGGCTAAAGGTGGTAAAGTGCCTGCTATGGTGTCTCCCGGTGAGAAGTACCTTTCTCCTCATCAGGCACAAAGCGTGCTCCAAGGCAAGGAGAATCCACTCAACGGCAAGACTTTTCATGGCGGTAAAGCCAAAGTTAAAGGTGATTCATACGAAAACGACACAATTCCTGTAACACTTGAAGAAGGTGGTTGTGTTATTCCACGCTCTGTGCTTCAATCGGATCAACCGATGAAGAACGCCATCAAATTTGTGCATGAGCACATGAGAAAAATGGCAAAAGGAGGCAAAGTGGAACACAAAGCAAATGAGCATAAAGAAGAGAAAATGAAGTCGTCTGTATCACCTGATATGGGTGCCCAGATTTTGAGCAACGGACACTTTTTAATGTCTGCGGAAGCACCTCACGTGGAGCCTAAGCTTAAAATGAGCCACAAAAGCGCATTCAAGTTTTTAAAAGATCATGGTTTTGACGTGGAAGAAGCTTTGGGCAAGTACCCAAACAAAGAAGGCATCCCTACTCTCGAGAACTCTTTCTTGATTCATAACGTAAACGAAGATCATCTTCCGTTCCTGTACAACTTCGCACGTGATCTCGGACAAGAGTCTGCGATTCACTCTAAAGGACTCAAGCACGAGTTTCGTTATTTGAATGGTGATAACGCTGGCAGCTACCATCGTGGTGCTGGCACAGAAATTCACATGGAAGAACCTGAAAACTACTACACCAAAACCAAAAACGGTTTGATTTTCAGTCACGACATCGATTTCAATAATACATACAAAGATTAAAATATGGCAAAAGACTTATTTGACCTAAGCAAATTCAAGAAAATTTTCTCGGATGGTGAAAAGACTCATCTTCAGCATCCGAAAGGGCACACGATCGTAGTGGCCCACATTGCTTTGTCACCTAAAGTCAAAGAACAACTCGACAAGCTTCCAATGCATGATCCAAAAGAAATGATGGAGCATGCATTGGAAAATGCCGAGCACATGGTCAAGCACCTCGCTGAAGGCGGTGAAGCCAAGCCTTCAGTCAATCGTTTGAACATGCACTACAAGGATGTCACCAAACGCGTCCCAGAGCTTACAGAAGCCGCCAAACAGGTCGCTGCTGGTAAGATGTCTCCAATGGAATACGACGCTCTGGTGAACGAGCACAAGCCTGTAAAGGGCTATGACTTCGTCCCAGAACCAGCTTCTGCTGAAGACGCTATGCGTGCCTTGAACGAAGCTAAGCGCAAGCGTTATGGCCTGACCCATGAGATCCCCCATGGTGAGCAGACAGACCTTCGCCTTGACATTCCAGCTTACAAAGAGCATGGCGTATGGGTTAACTCCATTCACCGTAAAGACGCACCCACCACATACGGCTCGGTGTCTTCTGTTCGTAATGCCACCATGATCGGTGCTCCTCATAAAGCTTTGAAGGTGGCGTCTGGTGAAGCCACCAAGTCACCGTTCGCCGTTATTCGTGGTGAATGGAATCCAATCAAAGAGCACGAAGCAGTCGAGAAAGCTCAAAAGTATTTGAAGCACAAAGAATGGCGTCAGGTCGGATACGATCCTGAACGTCATGGCTATTTCTACGACCGCGAGACCATGGAGCCTATCGAAGGCGCAGAAGAAGTGATCCAGATTGGACCTCTGGTGCTCGCGAAGAACCCTAAGTTTGGTGAAAAGCATGAGCAGATGTTTGCTCAAGGTGGCAGAACCTCACGCTACGATATGTCTTACGGTCAAAAGAAAAGACAGGTTCGTTCACAGCTCGCTCGCGAAGAGGAAGAACGTCAGATTGCTGAAGGTAAGCTTCCTTCACACGAAGAACGCGAAAAAGAATTTCAAGAAAAGATGAAGATGGCTCTCGCGGATCTTATGGCTGCTAAAAAAGCACAAGGATACGCTGAGGGTGGTGAAACCAAACCATTCCACGGATACAATCCAGAGAAGCACGCTCGCACTGGTGGTTTGAACGATTCCTACCGCGAGAAGTATAACCGCGAGCATGGCTCGCATTTGAAGCGTCCTGTGACTGGACACCCTGCTGCAGGATCTGAAGCTGCAGGCCGTAAGAAGTCATTCTGTGCGCGTATGAAGGGCGTTAAGGGAGCTACCTCTGAAGGTGGTGAGCTTACGCCTAAAGGTGCAGCACTGAAACGCTGGAACTGCCACGCTCACGGTGGGGCGATCCACGATGACCACGATGAGGAGTGCGAGCACTACGCTAAGGGTGGACGCACTAGCGCGTTGCTTGATAAAAAAGGTCGCAAGATCAACAAACGTAGCGAACGCGAACGCATTTTTGGCGATGACGCTAATGCTTCTCGCTTGTCTGACGAACGCATGAAAATGATGCTGGCCCTTCGTGATAAAGTAAAAGATGAATATGGAGTAGGGCTTCGTACCGCAGCTGGTAAACGTACTGAAACTGGTGAAATTCGTGACAAAGATGTACAACCTCCATTTGATGTTTACACTCCTGAAGGACATGAAGCGGAACGCGCTTACGTTGCCGAGCAAAAAGCTATCAATCCTAAGTTTAAACGTATCGACCCTAAGCCAGATTGGGACAATCCAGACAAGTACATGGACACTCAACCTAATCCCGATGCTGGTGTACATGAAGTAGCGCACGCTCGTCAGATTCCTATTGGTATGACCTTGGCCGAACATCAGAACATGATGGACCGTCTGCAAGGTCAAGTTCAAAAAGACTATGGCTTTCTTCAGAACAAACGTACCTCCCATGAAATTCAGCCGATGGCGATGGAAAACTCTATCCGTCGCGAATTAGGTTTTCCTGCTAACAGCTCTATTGCCACAGGTACTGCACATGATTATGTAGAAAACCCTGAAACACTGGCAAAGCATAATGCTGGACGGATGTCTCGAGGACAACCTGCTTTAGAAACCAATGAAGAAGGCATTCCTCTTACACACGACACTAAAGAACCAATGTACGTTGCTGGTCGAGACCACAAAGGCAACGTGGTGTATTTCATGCGCCAATCTCGCTTGATGAGTCCTGAAAATCGTCAGCGCACTGAAGATATGCGCCAGAAAACCGTAAAATATCATCCCGAACGCGGTATGGTGGAATCGGTTTCTCCGCATGCCCTGATCAATCTACGTGGTCAAGGTCGTCATGCAGAAGCTGAGCATCGTCTTCGTACTCGAGGCGAAAACCGTTTTGCTGACGGTGGTGAAGTTCATTACTATCCAGACGGTGGTGAAGTAGACGAAAACGACGGACAGGACGCCTACCGCGCTCCAGCGTCTGAACCTATGCCTGCAGAAGAGCCTTTATTCGAGCCTAGCAAGCCCGTACAGGCCACGCAGATGCCTGACTATATGCAACCCACGCAGGCAAGCCAAAAGCCTCCAGAACCAGCTCCAGAGGCGAATCAGTGGGAACAAAAATTCAACCAATATCGTAAAGAAGCTGACAAGCTTTCTGATAGTTGGGCACATCCTTCAAAAGATAGTTTTTTTGGATCTGCTACCACTGCTCCAGCCAGCATGCACCTTCCCACAACGAACGAACAAAAAGAACAGTGGGCATTGAATAAAACGCTTGAAGAAAAGAAAGCGTACGATCAACAACAAGCAATGTACAAGGAGAAGCAAGTTGCTCGAGAAAATGAGCAACAAAAACTGCTTAAAGACATTGAAGAAAAGAAAAAATTGCTAGGCATGCCTGCTTCTGTTGGTTATCGCGGTCCAGCTGCAGGTGCTCAACCTGCTGGTACTGGCATGACCAAAGAGCAAGAAGATCAGCTTCCTGCGTTTCAACGCAAAGTAGCTCCGACTGGTGCTGACAACATGGACATCTACAACTCCATGATGCGTGGTATGAAGCAAGAGATTGGTGGTATTTATAAACAAGCAGCTGCCGCTGGTGATATTGCTCGCGCTCAAGCTATAGACTACGAGCGTAACATTTCAGAACAAAGAGCCAATCAAGCACTTTACGAAAAGCACTACAAAGAATTGGAAAATGAACGCAATAACCTTGTAGACGATTATTACAACGAACAAATTGATCCAATGATGGCATGGAATGACAAGTCTGTTCCAGCTAAAATTTCTTCTGCTATCGGCTTGATCCTTGGTGGTATTGGTGGCGGTTTGACTCGTCAAGAAAACCCTGCCATGAAGTTTTTGCAGTATCAAATCGATAAGGCTGTAGAAGGTCAAAAGATGAAGCTTGGTCGAGAACAGAATTTGCTGTCTGCCAATCTTAATCAATTTAAAAACATTAAAGATGCGGCTGACTTCACTAGAGCAACTCTTGCTGAAATTGTAGCAAAACAAATTATGATGGATGCTGCTAAGTCAGGCGATCAGATGGCTCAAGGACTTGCACAAGAAAAAGCTGGTGCTCTTCTTAACAAAAACGTCGTCGGACCTATGGCGCGTTTACAGTTTGTAAACTCAATTCGAGATCCAAACGCTACTCCAGAAATGCAAGCTCAAACCATCAAGCTTATGGAGCAGTACATGCCTGAAGAAGCGCGTTACTGGCGTAATCAATTCCATCCAGTGTATGGTGTACCAGAGCATGAAATGCCTGAGTCAGACAAGCAACAGCTTATGGGACTTTCTAACTTTAGAAGTCGCGCTAAAAAACTGCTTAGTTTGATTGATCAGTATGGACCTGAGTATTTCCCCGGTGAATATAAAGAAATTTTGAACTCGGTTGCCGAAGACTTGTTAATGGATTTAAAAACGGCTAACCGCACCGATCTTACTGAAGGCACCCTTAAAGGACTTAAAGATCAAATCGGAGATGCTACTGGAGCATGGAACTATTTTGTCAAAAACAACGCCGCACTTAAAACCACAATGGACGCTCTGGCAACAAGGCAGGAACATATTCTTGCAAACAGTTACGGTAAAGAAAAAGCTCGCTCTTTGATGCAGCGAGAAAACTTTCACCGCCCACAAGAGATGGGAACAATAGATAGATCAGGAGCAAAATATCCAAGTGGCAGAAGCTATCACATCGGGCGGTAAATAATGGATTCTAAAAAAATCCCTAACTTTGCAGAAAATGACGAATTACAAGGTGAACATTTAATTCACTACAGTCAACACGACGAGCCTCTTGAAATGCTCGACCCTACCAAACACGGATCAGGTCGAGCAGGACATGAGCTTCGTCGTGGTAAGGTCATTCCACGCACTTACTACTACGAAGCAGGTTCTGATCCTGAGACATTGATCTCAGACACCGCGAAGTATCGTTACGTAGTGCCTCGTCCTCAAAGAATCATGGATCTTGCTTCTGATGAAGCTCGTCCTTTTCTTGAGCGTGTACGCGATATGAACGAGCTAGAAGAGCTTTTGCACTCTTCTGGCTATCATGGCTATAAGAACAGCGCACACCCTCAACTCGCGAACGCTGTAGCGGTGTTTCACCCTCAGAAACCGCTTAGCCACAAGTCTGTAAAGCGTTACGCAGATGGTGGTGACGTTTCCATGGCTCCTGAGATGCCAGAACCTGAAGTAGAACCATCACGCGCCCCTGCTAGTGAGCCACCAGTCGTCGCACCTGAGCAACCAGCGGAAGGACAAAGCTTAAACGAACCTTCCATGACCGAGATCACCAAGGAGTATGCTCCAATGTGGGATCTTGGATCGTCTACGCCGAGGAAGACTCAACTTTCTCATGAGCAAGTTCAAGACGCAGTCTCAAGCGGTGAATTTTCTTTTGCTAAAGGTGCAAAAGTTCCAATTTTTGATCCTCAAGGAAATTTTGGTTATTTGCCTGCTAGTGAGTTTGACGCAACAGCCATTCAAGATGGTTTTCGTTATGCAACTCCGCACGCGATTCAACAACAAAAATACGGTGGTGCAGGACAACAGCTCATCACTGGTGTTGAAGGAGCTGCACAAGGTCTTTTAGGACCTTTGGCACCCTACCTCGAGGTGCAGTCTGGTTTAGCAACAAAAGAAGACATCCTTGCGCGTGAAGAAGCAAACCCTTCCGCGTTTCGTACTGGTGAATTTATTGGTTTTGGTGTTCCTTTAGTTGCAACCCTTGGTGAATTTGGAGCAGCTCGCGCAGGTCTTTCTGGTGCTGCTAAAATTTTAAATGCTGGTAAAGTTGCTTCTGAGTCTGCTTTCACGCTGCCGGGCGTAGTGGGTAGAATTGGAGAAGCCGTTGTACCTATTGCACAAGAATCAAAGTTTTTTACTCGCGTGCCTTTGAAAGCCGTTCGCGGTGCTCTTGAAGGGACGCTTTTTGCAGCTTCTGATCAAGCAACACAAGCCTACTTGGGCAATCCAGAACAAAACGCTAACACTTTTACAAACGCATTGATTGCAGGCGCAGGCTCGATGGCTTTGTTTTCGGCAGGTCTATCAGTTTTAGGTTTTGGTGCTCGAGGAGCAGCAAAGTATCTTTTAAAAGGAGTAGAAAGCGAAGCTCCTGCTCTGCCTACTTCAGAATTTAAAATCACACCTGAAGAGATTGAAAAAGCTGGTGGAAAACCTGCGCGTCCCGTTACAGAAGTACCCGAAGGTGCTCCTCAACCGCCTGAAGGAACTTTTAAAACGCCTGAAATGACGCCTGAAGAGGCAGCCACACTATCTGAAGCTCCTGAAGCGCAGAAAGGTCTTTACTCTGAAGAAGGTTTCTGGGTTACACCAGAAGACATTGAAAAATATGAAGCAGGTGATGTTGCAACCATGTTGAAATATCACCCTGATATACAAGAAAAACTTGTTCCCCCTAGTGTACCTCGAGGTAAAATAGCAGGTTACATGACCAATTTTTTCAAAAAAATTGGTTTGTCAGCAAAAGAAGATTCCAAAGAAATTATAGAAGCCATCAAACGCATTACTGATGGTGAGATTCGCGAAGAAGACATTCCACTTGTACTTTTGACTGATAATAAAATAGTTCATCTTGCAACAGATAATTTGGTAAACATTCCTGCTATCAACAACACTAAGCTTCCAAGCATTTTTAATACTATTTTTACAAAGTCAGACGCAAAACTTAAACAGCTGCTTGGGGAAAATTTAAATAAAAGTGAAGCTGAACTTGGAAAAATGTATCAGGAAGCAATTTCAAAAGCAGAAAGAGCCAAAAAAGCAGAGTTTAAAGAACCTTATCAATTTATTGATAATATTTTTGATTCTCTTCCGTTTGGTGCCGCAGAAAAAGAAACTTTAGTTCAAAGACTTGAAGCACAGAAAAAGCAAGGAACTTACAACGAACAGTACAATAGCACACTCGACAAAGTTATTGGAGAACTTCAAACTGGCAAATATGACACAATGGCCGAATTTAGACAGTTGATTCAAGATACAGCAAAAAATGCAGATTTTGAACAGCCTACTCAATTTGTAAAAGGCAATCTTAAAGCCGAGCAAGGATACAATAAAGCTTGGTCAATTTTTAAAGATTACGAAAATATGGTGGGTAAAAACCTACCCAACAACCCGTTAGTAGCTGGAGTAGACCGCGCTAGAATTCTTGAGGCGTGGCCTGAAAAACTTAAAAATGACAAAGAATATTCCGAATTTGTAAACAAACTTAAATTTTTAGCTGAACAGGTTGGTATAAATAAAAAATATGTTTATGAAGCTAGTCCTGAACAACTTATTAGCAGCATTGAAAAAATTAGTCCTGATGTACTTTACAAAAATTTAAGTTTAAAAGGCATGAATTACAACGAACTCACACGTTTTGAAAAAGACTTTCAGGACCTGACTAGACTTCTTCGCACTGGTGAAAAACAACGTCTTTTTGATAGAATTTCAAAGGTGTCCCATACTAGAGAAAAAACCACTATTTTAAAAGAAATCAACAACTACAAAAAAGAACAAAAAGCTCTTTTGTTTAATAACGACGAAGAGCAGCAGCTTATGAAAGACCTTTTGTTGATGTCAAAACATAATGACTATCATCGCAATTACTCAAACACAAATTTGTCTGGCGTAATGACTGAGGCGGCCAAAACTGGGTTTATTTTAGCCAAAGGACAGCACGCTGCTGCCATGGGTCTTCAAGGGTTATTAAAAGGCGCACGAAGAGCGATTAAGTCCACGGAATACTATTCAGGTAAAAAAATATCGCCTGAGAGTTTAAATAAACCGCCTAAAAAATACGCTGAAGGCGGTATGGTTACGGCACTTCCTGAGTCTGACATTTATAAGCCACATACCATGGACTTTGCACAAGCTGTTCAACAGCCTGCGCCTATTAAGCAAGCGCAAAACATGGCACACGAAGCAATCAAAGGCGTGAAGCTTATGAATAATTCGGTGAAAAGTTTGTTTGATCCGCATTCAAACTTCTCTGTTCCTGCACCTTCTGAAAAGCGAATCAAAGAATTAAAGTCGATGGTTCAAAAAGTAAATGTCGACCCGACTTTTTTAATGAACGAAACAAATCCTGCGTTTCCAAACATTTCAGGAGCAGCAGCGCAAACCGTTTCGCGCATGGCGACCTACTTGAACACGGTAGAACCTAAGCAGCCAAAGACAACAGGTATCGAATCTGCGCTTCCTCCAGCTCCTACGGTTCACCAAGACAAGTACAATCACGTTTTAAAAGTCGTTGAACAGCCCTTGTTTATTTTGAACAAGGTCAAAAACAACACCATCATTCCTGAAGAAATTCAGGCGATGAAGACTATCTATCCACAGCTTTACGATTCCTTGTCTGAGCAGATCACAAAAGAGATGATCGACCACAAGACTAAAAACAAAACGATTCCTTACCGCACAAAACTCGGGATAGCGATGTTCTTAGGCCAGCCTCTCGACAGCACCATGACTCCACAGTCGATCCAAGCGGTGCAGGCAATGAGCAAAGGCTCTCAACAAGGGCAACAAGGTCAAGGACCTGCAACCCCTCAAAAAGGACCACATAACCTGAATCCTTTGGATAAGTTAGCTAACATGGCTAAAACACCTGACCAAAACCGTTTGCAAGAGCGCAGCCTTAAATAGATATTTCGCCACTCTTGACTAACGGCAACACCGTGTACCCATAAGGAGTTTATGAGAAAATCGAATCTAAAGCAGTTTAACACCATTCAAAATGGTGACATGTCAGGCTCCCTGACATCCTCCGTCAGCAGCATCGAGTTTCTCGATAATATTGGCGTCCAGATCAACTTTGTTGACGGTGGCACTACCGCCGTAGGCGACTTTCAAGTTCAAGTCTCCGTCGATTACAACCAAGACGGATTCGGGAACGTACTGAACCTTGGTAACTGGACTCCGATCTACTTTACCTCCGCGCCTTTGTCTGGTGTGGACATCCCCACCACGCTTGGCAGCCCGATCTTCATCGACATCAATCAAATCTCGGCTCCTTGGATTCGCATCGTGTACACGCCTACTTCAGGTAGCGGTACCGCGAACGTATGGATTGCAGGTAAAATGGTATGAGCGCATATATTCGTTATCCGGGTGTTACAGGCGGCGGTGGAGGCGGTACTCCTGCAGGTCCATCCAACGCAATTCAATTTAACAATGGAGGCTCTTTCGGCGGTAGTTCAAACTTTACTTTTGATCCTACTACAAATTACATCAAAGCCGGTGCGTTTGAAGACCTTACTGGCTTTGTATCTGTTGCAGTAACTGGCCGTTACTTGGCAAGCACTGCAGGTGCTCCATTGCTTGATTGGTCTACAAACCTTTTCCAAGTGTTCACCACGATGAGCTTTTTGAATTCTTATCGAATCATTGACCTTCCTATTCCACTTGGTCCTAACGATGCTGCCAACAAAGCATACGTGGACAGCTCAATTCTCGCCCTTCAGCCAAAAGCTCAAGTAGCCGTCGCTACCACTGGCCCTATTACGCTTTCTGGCTTGCAAACTATTGATACCAGCTACACAACCTTAGCTGGTGACCGCGTACTCGTTAAAAACCAAGTTAACGGCATCCAGAACGGCATTTACATTGCTGCAACGGGTGTATGGAATCGTTCTTCTGACATGCCTTATGGCTCTGACGCCCAAGGTGCGTACATGGCTATTGCTAATGGCGCAACTAACGCAAACAAATCTTTCATTCAAGGCTCAAAGCCTGCCATCGTAGGCACTGACACGCTTTCTTTCAGCGTTTTCAACAGCAACCTTTACGCAGCTTCTGGTCAGGGTATTATTCTTCAGAGTGGTAACGTATTTGCGCTTCAGATCGATGGCACTACCCTCACTCAATCTTCTTCTGGTGTAAAAGTAGGCAATCTCGCGATTGCTGACGGTCAAATCAGCAACTCTGCTGCTATTGCCCTGTCTAAGCTTGGCCTTTTGGTTGGCTACGTTAGCACCACTGGTACAATTACGACTTCAGACAGCGTCACTACTGCTATTTCTAAGCTAAATGGTAACATCGGTGCTCTGGTCACTGGTGTTTCTTCTGTCAACACTTTTACAGGTGCTGTGTCCCTCACCACTACTGACATCCCTCAAGGCACTAACCTGTACTATACAGATGCAAAAGTGTACGCAGCAGCTATCGCGACTTGGACCCCTGCTGCAGGCACTATTGCTGCTGGTGATTCACTCCAAACTATCCTTCAGAAGCTTCAAGGAAACATCACCGCAGCTGCTTACACATTCAGCACTGGTCTCACAAACACCTCTGGCACTATCACTGCAAACCTTTCCACTGGTGTAGCTGGTGGTCAAAGCGTTGTTGGTGGTACCGCCGCAAGCAACAACTTGACTTTGTCGTCTACGGCTAACGCCACCAAAGGCAAGATTTTGTTTGGAACTTCTGCCTACGATGAAGCCAATAACTTTTTGGGTATTGGAACGTCCTCACCTGCGGTAGCTTTTCATCTTGTCGGAACAGCTCGATTTGCATCTTTAACTTCAGGCTCAATCCCGTTCATCGACGCTAGCACCAATCTTGCGCAAGACAACATCAACCTTTACTGGTCTACCGCAAGCACTCGAATGGCAGTGGGTTCAACCAACACAGCGACGACATATCCGACCGCTGTAATGACTTCAAACACAACTTCGGTTCCAACATCGTCGCAAGTGGCAAGCGCATCAACCGAATTTTCTGTAACATATCAAGCATGGAGAGTTTTTTCGGCTGGGACAAGCGGTGGAGAATGGTTGAGTGTTTCTCCATTTACAAACCCTCAGTGGGTTCAAATTGATTTAACTACATCTGTCACAATTAATAGCTATAACTTAATTGCGTCTGCGTCTGCGAACAGCAATATGGCACAAGCGTGGACTTTGCTTGGATCAAATACGGGTGCCTTTGCCGGAGAGCAAACAACGATTGACACAAGA
>Ga0114963_10002554_pt1 | contig 12444 bp, 11 predicted proteins | sample C_131016_EF_Meta_FD_87019 | JGI IMG/M metagenome (GOLD analysis project Ga0114963, IMG submission 87019) | Freshwater microbial communities from Lake Croche, Canada to study carbon cycling - C_131016_EF_MetaG | ecosystem: Environmental > Aquatic > Freshwater > Lake | place: Lake Croche, Canada...
CATGGAGGAGGGCGCGAAGAAAACCAACCTCAAGCGTGGACCGGGCGGCGTGGTCGACATCGAGTTCATCGTGCAGGTGTTGCAGCTCGTGTACGGTGGCAGCGAGCCCGCACTGCGGACGCCGGAAACCCTTGCCGGTCTCGATCGGCTGCAGGCGGCAGGACATCTCTCCGGCACCGAATTCGCATTTTTGGAACAGGCATACCGCCAACTGCGAACAATCGAAGGGCATCTCCGGCTGCTCGACGCGTCAGCGCGGCATGACTTCCCATCGGTACCATCGGAGCAGCGGACGCTCGCCCATCTTCTGGGCTACGCGAGTCCGTCAGAACTCGTCGCCGAGGTGCACACTCTCACGGCCCGCACTCGGCAGCTGTTCGACGACGTCTTCAACCGCGTCGAAGCGTCGCTTTCGTAAGATCCGGCTCGGCTCTTCATCCGGTGCGTGATGCCAGCCGAAGTCCCCCGGCTTCCGCCGGGGGCTTTGATTCAACTGGCTGCCGGCCCCAAGACGCTGGCTACACCATTACATAAAAGCCCGGAGCGGAAGCGACGGGACTCCGGGGCGTTGGGCGATACCGGATTGGCATGGCACGCGGGATGGTATTCACACCCGGAGTCCCCCGGCTTCCGCCAGGGGCTTTGATTCGATCGATTCGCGCCGTCAAACGCTCACATTACCGCGGGCTTCACCGCGACTTCGCGGCGCGGCGGCGGGCGGCCCAGAGTTCCCAGGCCACCGGCAGCACCGATATCAGCACGATGCCCACCACGACGAGTTCGAAGTTCTTCTTCACGATCGGCACATTCCCGAAGAAATAGCCCGCCAGCGTGCAGATCAGCACCCAAGCAAGTCCACCGACGACGTTGTAGTAGAGGAACTGCGGATAGTTCATCTTGCCGACGCCTGCGACGAATGGCGCGAACGTGCGGACGATTGGCACGAACCGGGCGAGCACGATCGTCTTCCCCCCATGCCGTTCGTAGAAGGCCTGCGTCTGGGTGAGATGCTCGTGCTTTAAAAACCATCGATTGATACTGAATGCCCGCGGGCCGACCGCCCGTCCGATCGCGTAGTTGAGGGTGTCGCCGATCACGGCGGCGATACTCAGCAGAACCAGCAAGAGCGTGATGCTCAGCGACTCCGGATAGATCGCGGCCAACGCGCCGGCCGCAAAGAGCAGGGAATCGCCGGGAAGAAATGGGGTCACCACGAGCCCGGTTTCGCAGAGGATGATCGCGAACAGCAGGACGTAGGTCCAGGGTCCCCAGGCCTGGATGTTGGCCTCCAGGTGTTCCCGGGCATGCAGCATGATGTCGAGCAGATATCGAACGGCGTCCATGGAGTGTCCGGCGGGTGGCGAGGATCACGGCTCATCGTCTGCGATCGGCCGCAGCGTCGGGCTGGATCATAGTTCGCGCGAAGGTGTTTGCATATTCCGCCGCAGCGTGAACCAGGTGATCACGACCGGCACGACGAGCGATCCGACGAGCATCCATTGAAGTGAATCGGCCTGGCGACCCAACGCGCCGGCAACGCTCCAGACCAGTGCGATGGCGAGGTTGCCGCTGCCGGCCGCGAGGAGAAATTCCCGCCATTTCATTCCTGTGGCGCCGGCCATGATCGCGGCCGCCTCCGCGACGAGCGGTAGCGGCCGGCTGAGCACGATCGCCAGCGGTCCGTAGCGGCGTTGCTGCCCGAGCAGTCGTTCCCGCTCATCAGCCGCAAGCCCGGCAAGCGAGCGGCTGCCCGCCGTGCGTCCGAGCCACCATCCTGCCATCGAGCCGGCCGTCATGCCGAGCCAGGCGCAGAGGGTGCCAATCGCGACCCCAAGCTTCGCACCGCCGAGCGTGGCGACCATGCTCGACGGCACCGGCAGGAGTAGATCCGCAGCGAGCACACCCACCTCGATCGCCGCCAACACCGGGAGCGATGGCAGCGGATCGAGCCAGCGGGCCACGGCATGATCCAACCGCGTGCCAAAGGCAAGAAACGGAACCAGCGGCACGGCCACGGCCGCGAGCGCAAGAATCAGGAGGAGACGGAGTGGACGTCGCATGAAGTCGCAGGTGCATTGGCCGACTGGTGGCGGCTGGAGAACTGAGGATGTCAGCCATCAGGGGACGTGCTGGCCCGATCGCGTGCCTGCGCTGCGATGTCGAGGCCCACAAGCCTGCTCCACGCGGCGAGCAGCGACCGGTAGGTCGTGCCCGGCCTACCGCTACCTACCGCTCGGCCGTTGAAGCGGGTGGCGGGGAGGATGCAGTTGGGTGTGCTCGTGAGCAGGATCTCATCGGCACTGGCAAGATCGGCTTCGGTGAGCGAACGGCTCTGCCAGGCGAGGCTCAGCGATTCCGCCAGGCTTTCCGCACACCGCAGGCTCACACCCGACAGTGCATCGGCTGGCGGCGGCACGAGAATCGTGCCGTCGCGAACGATCGCGATGTTGGCCGTCGACGTTTCGCTGACTCGACCATCGAGATGGCAGATGACGGCCCGTGCCCCCGGCTCCGTGGCATGCGCCTCGCGGTCGGCCAGAAAATAATGAAGGCGGCTGCGGACCTTTGCCTGCACCGGCCAGCAGGCATCGGGCACTTGTCTCACCGAAACGCTCCGCAGTGCCATGCCCTCCGCGTAGGCATCCGCCCAGAGTTGAAACGCCAAAGGAAAGGTATGGATCACGGTCCGGGAAACGCTTCCTCTGCCACCGTGCTGCGACGGCTGGTCGCCAGGTGTGACGAAGATCACCAACCCGAGGTCGCCGGCGGCGGGGCCGGCGGCATGATTATGGGCCGCGACCTGCGCGGCCGCTGAAAACACCTCGTCCAGCGGTCGGCCAGGCTGAATCCCGACAGTGGCCAGCGAATTCTCGAGCCGTTCCCGGTGTGCATCCGGCAGAAAGAGTCGGCCGTGGAAGGTCCGCAGTTGCTCGGTGACGGTTGCTCCCAGCACGAAGCCCGCGTCGCCCACGGGTAGGGAGAGGGCCTGCCGCGAAATCAGGACGCCGTCCACCCAGGCCAGTTCGCCCCGCTGCGGTGCGGAAGACGGAGCGATTTCGACGGGTGAATTCATAGCGTGCAAACGGCTCCCCACGAATAAGTGGAGGATAGGGGATTTGAACCCCTGACCTTCTGGCTGCCAGCCAGACGCTCTCCCAATTGAGCTAATCCCCCAGTGAGCATTGGAGTGACGCAATCACCGGCAAGGCAGGTGCGTCGCAGATGCGATGAGGGAGCCGTGGCGGCTTGCAACCGCCCCCTGAAAACTATCGCGACGCGGCGGGCCTGTCAACGCATGCCGCTGTTGTGGGAGGCGTACGGCGGGTGAATTCCCCGGCATATCGCGCAGAAAACGGCCACTGGAGATCGGCCGGCAATCCAAGCACACTAGGAGGTTTTCCCGCCCGAACTCGCCGGACCATGCCACACACCAGTGGCATGCCTTTCATGAACACGTCCTCTGTCACCACGACGCCCCCATCCGGGACGCCTGCCTGCAGGGCATGCTCGGAGACGACGCGGGCTGCTCTCTCGGTGGCGCTAGCGGTGTATCTGCTGGGACTCGTCCTCTCGATCATCGGCAACACCGGCAGCGGTTCTTCGGCGCTTGTCCGCACTGTCAAAAGTCGTCTCTTCGCGCCTTGGATGGTGCCGCCGTGGCTCGACCTGGGCTTCGACTACCGTCTCACCTATGGCATGGAAGAGGATGCCGACCACAGCCTGGAGGTACGGCGGCAGGGCAACGCAAAAGCCTCGCCCGTTCGTCTGCCTGGCACATTCACCGGCGAGCGTGCAGCCCGCTGGCGGCGGCTCGCCCGAGCCATGGCGACTGACGACACCGACCGCGATGGTCTGCTGGCGGCGGCAGTCGGTCAGGGCATGTTCGACGATCTTGGCGGAGAAGATCTCGTGGTGAGCGTCGTGCGGACGCCACTTGCTGATCGGGACGCACCGCCGACGTCACCCGTGCCGGCCTACTCGGCCCGCATTCGCATGATAGGGGGCGATGTGCAGTTGATCCGCTCAGAACCTCGTGGCGAGGTCGCGCCGCTCGTGCGGCCCGCTGCCGGCGGCACACCGACCGGCGCCGATGCCGACGCAGCGGCGGAGGGCACGCGATGAGAAACCAGACGATCTCTCCCACTGCCGCCGCGCGCAGCGCAGCGGAGACCGCCGGCGGTGAAGGCCCCGCTGCTCACGTGGCCGCCGCCTGGAATCGCTACTGGTTCACGCCCACCGACAGCCGGCCGCTGGCTCTCGTGCGGATCGGCACCGCAGCGGTGGCGCTCATGCTCTGGTGGAGCTACGCCGCCGATGTGCAGACCTGGTTCGGCCCGGCTGGAGTCCTCCCCGTCGACACGGTGCGGCAGTGGCGTTCACCGGCGGGGTTTTCGTTGTTTGATTGGGCCTCGACGTCCGCGTCGCTGTCCATGCTTTTTGGCGGCCTCGGCGTGATGATGGTGCTGTTGCTCGTGGGCCTGGCAACACCTGTTGTTGCAGTGCTGTCAGCCGTGCTCTGGGCGTCGCTGTTGCACCGTGGCCCGATGCTGGCAGGCCCCGCCGACGACTGCCTTTCGATCCTGCTCTGGTGCCTTGCCATCGGCCCCGCGGGTGAGCATTTCTCCATCGATCGCTGGCTTGGCGATCGAGCCGGCAGGCCCGCACCCGGCCCGAGCGTCAGGGCAGGCATCGCGACGGGTCTGCTGCAGGTGCACGCGTCCGCAATCGCCGTGGCAGCCGTGCTGGCACAACTCAAGGGAGATGCCTGGTGGAACGGTCTTGCAGCCTGGTATCTGGCCGCGGGCCCACAGAGCCTGGCAGCCGACCTCATGCCGCTTCTGGCCCGCTCGGAATACCTGACCAACCTGCTCACGCACAGCATCACAGCCTTCGAGATCCTGTTCGCGATTCTTCTCTGGTACTCCCCCACGCAGCGGCTGGTGGCCAGGATTGGCCTGTTTGGCTGGCCGCTCCTGGGCCTGTTGGCCGGCGAGCCGCTCTGGGGCCTCTCGCTCGCACTCTTTGCCCTACCGACAGCACGCCTGATCCAACGTGGACGCGAAGTCGGCGATTGTTGACGTTGCGCGTTGACGGATGCCCCCGACAAGAAGCCGCTGGCGATCGGCCCAATGCCGGGGTTTCCCGCCTAAAAAACCACCGTTTCCTGTTCCGGCAGGCTTGGTAGGATTGGAGGTTTCCCCTCCACCCCATCTTCGACCTCCGCCCACACCAAGGATCGGTCCGCCCGTGCCTAGCAGCCCCACCATTTCCAAAGTGCAGCAAAAGGCCATTCAGAAGGCCGACACGCTCATCGAAGCCCTGGGGTGGATCCGCAAGTTTCGCGACACCACCACCGTCATCAAGCTCGGCGGTAGCGTCGTCGAGCACCCCGATTCCCTGCGGCATCTGCTGCTCGACATCGTCTTCATGTCGACTCTCGGGATGCGGATCGTGGTCGTGCATGGCGGTGGCAAGGCAATCAGCCGCGCGATGGACCAGGCGGGCATCGAGCCGCGGTTCGTGCAGGGCCGTCGCTACACCGATCAGGCCACGCTCGACATTGTCGAAAAGGTGCTTGCCACCGAACTCAACCATGACCTGACGGCCAAGATCGAGGAATATGGCGGACGGGCCATGTCGCTGAACTTCCTCTCGACCAACGTCCTCTTCGGCGAGCGGCTGAGCCTGGAGGGTCCGGATGGCCAACCGCTCGATCTTGGCCACGTGGGCGAGGTGACGCGTGTCGATCGCCTCACGATCGACAACCTCAGCTACGCCGGCCAGGTGCCGGTGATCCCGTCGATGGCCCTCACCGCAAGCGGCGAGAAGCTCAACGTCAACGCCGACACGGCGGCCACGGCGGTGGCTGCGGCGATCGGCGCCGAGAAACTTGTCGTGCTCAGCGATATCCCCGGCGTGCTGCGGGATGTCAACGATCCTGAAAGCCTCGTTCATTCGCTGACGGCCACGGAGGCCCGCCGGCTCATCAACGACGGCACGATCTCCTCGGGCATGATCCCGAAGATCGAGGGCTGCCTCACGACGCTCGAACAGGGCGTGAAGAAGATCCACATCATCGACGGACGTCTTCGTCATTCGCTTCTCCTCGAGATCTACACCACCAGCGGCGTCGGTACGGAACTCGTCCGTGACGACGCCATCAATCTGTCCGCCCGTGCCGCCCCCGCCGAGGCGGCATCCGTCCGGTAGCGTGGGCGCAGCGAAACACCACGCGTCCACCACGCGATATTCCACATCACTCCCGACACTCCTGGAGCAAGCCCATGGCCACGATCGACGCCTCCCCCGCTTCGCTGGGCGTTAAGACGCAGGCTGTTGTCGAGACCTTCAATCGCTATGTGGTGCCCAACTACAAGCGGTATCCGGTCTGCCTCGTGCGCGGATCGGGCTCGAGGGTGTGGGATGCGGAGGGCAATGAATATCTGGACCTGTTTCCAGGCTGGGGCTGCAACCTGCTCGGCCATTGCCCTGAGCCGGTCGTGCGGGCGGTGCAGGAGCAGGTGGCAAAGCTGATTCATGTGCCCAACACCTGGTACACCGAACCCCAGGGAGAATGGGCGAGGCTCCTTTCCGAGCGATCGTTCGGCGGCCAGGCCTTCTTCTGCAACTCCGGCACCGAGGCCAACGAAGCCGCGATCAAACTCGTGCGGCTCCGCACTGACGGCAAGCGATACAAGATCGTCACGTTCAAGGGCGGCTTCCACGGACGGACGATGGGGAGTGTCTCCGCGACCGCTCAGCCGAAATACCACGAAGGACTCGGGCCGATGGTGGCGGGCTTCCAGTACGCCCCGCATGGCGATCTCGACGCGGTCGAGAAACTGATCGACGATCAGACCGGCGGTATTCTCGTGGAGCCCATTCTGGGCGAGGGCGGCGTCGTGCCCGCGCCAGAGGGCTTCCTGCAAGGACTGCGGCGGATCGCCGACGAGCGAGACCTGCTGCTCGTGTTCGACGAAGTGCAGTGCGGATGCGGCCGGACAGGAAAGTGGTTCGGCTACCAGCATTTCGGTGTCACTCCCGACGTGATCACGCTTGCCAAGAGCCTCTGCGCGGGCATCGCGGGGGGCGCCATGCTCACCACCGTCGAACTGGCGAAGCACCTCCGGCCCGGAATGCACGCGGCCACATTCGGCGGGAATCCGATCGCGGCCGCCGCTGGCATCGCGGCCATCGAGATGATCGAGCGAGAGAATCTGCTCGACCACGTGGCACGCATCGCCGAGATCTTCCGGGAACGGATGGAGGATCTCAAGTCGCGGTGCGACGTAGTTCGAGATGTCCGCGTGTTCGGCATGATGATCGGAGTAGAACTCTCGATCGATGGCACGGCCGTCGTGCAGGAGTGCCTCGAGAAACACCTGCTCGTCAACTGCACCCAAGGCCGTGTCATCCGGCTCCTGCCGGCGATGACACTTTCTGCCGCCGAAGTCAACGATGGTTGTGACCGGCTGTCCGACGCCATTCTCGAGGTCGCCTCGCGTTCCTGAAGCCGCACCTGCTGCGGCTGCCGCTGAGGCGTTTCACGTTTTTGAACTCTCTGTAACGATCGTCAGTTTTCATGCGACACCTCATTGTTCCCGAGGATTTGACCGCCCACGAGATCGAGGCCGTGTTTGCGGTCTCGCGCGATCTCGAGGAGAAATACGAAGCCGGCCAACGCGACGCGCTCTTGCCGGGACGCGTGTTGGCGCTGGTGTTCGAGAAGCCAAGCTTGCGGACGCGGGTGAGCTTCGAGTCGGCAATGGTGCACCTTGGAGGATCGAGCATTTTTCTGGGTGAGGATGCCGGCTTTTCGTCATCTCGGGAAAGCATCGCTGACTTCGGTCGGGTGCTGAGCGAATATGTCGACGTGATCGTTTGCCGCTCGAAGGCCCACGCCTCCATCGAGCAACTGGCGGCGGCGGCGAGTGTGCCGGTGATCAACGGGCTCTCCGACTATTGTCATCCGTGCCAGGCGTTGGCCGACATCTACACGCTCCGACGGCACGTGGGCCGGGTGGCTGGCCACACGCTCGCCTTCGTCGGCGACGGCAACAACATGGCCCGGTCGCTGGCGGTGCTCTGCGGCCTGCTCGGAATGCGGTTCGTGCTGGCAGCGCCACGGGCGTATCAGTTCGACACTGCGTTCCGGCAGCATCTGAACACGATCCTTCCCGGGGCGCAGGTGGAGGAAACGACTGACCCGGCGGCAGCCGTCGCGGGCGCAGCCGTCGTCTACACCGACGTCTGGACGAGCATGGGGCAGGAGAAGGAGAGGCCGCAGCGGCTGGCCGATCTGCGCCCCTATCAGGTCAACGAGGCGCTGATGAAGCACTGCCCTGACGCCCTCTTCATGCACTGCCTCCCTGCGCGACGGGGCGAAGAAGTGACCGACGGAGTGATCGACGGACCGCAGAGTGTGGTGGTGGAGGAGGCGGCGAACCGCATGCACGTGCAGAAGGGGCTCCTCGCCTGGCTCCTGGGCCCGCAGAAGTAGGCCCCGCGTGCGTCGCCGGCCCAAAGCTGCGGTACCACGACACGGCATACAAGCCCGGAGCGGAAGCGATGGGACAGCCGGTCGTTGGGCGATACCGAATATGCCTGGCACGCGGGGCGATGTTCACACCCGGCGTCCCCCGGCTTCCGCCGAGGGCTTTTATTCGATCGGCTCGCATCGCTGACCGGTTTCATCGGCCTCAGATAAAAGCCCGGAGCGGAAGCGATGGGACTCCGGGAATAAACACCGTTTTGGTTGCCAAGCACCCTCTCGTTCGACACGGTGCATTCACCGATCGAAATGGCAACCGGGATCCGCTGCTCGTCCGGCGTCCCCCGGCTGCCGCAGGGGGCTTTTATCCGAACGACCAGCCCCGCTCTGCTACTTCTTCGGCTCGCCCTTTGGTTCGAGCAGGATCGACGCGGAGTTGATGCAATACCGCAGCCCGGTCGGCGGCGGTCCGTCGTTGAACACGTGTCCCAAATGGGCACCGCACCGTCGGCACGTCACCTCCGTGCGCTGCATGAACATCGAGGTGTCGACGTGCTCGGCGATCGTCGTGCCCTTCACACCGTCGATCGGAGCAGTGAAACTCGGCCAACCGCATCCGCTGTCGAACTTCTCTCCAGACCGAAACAACGGCTCACCGCAGCAGATGCAGCGGTAGGTGCCGGGAGTTTTTGTATCCCAGTATTTGCCGGTAAAAGCCCGTTCAGTGCCCTTCATTCGGGCCACGTTGAACTGGTCGGGGGTCAGTCTCTGCCTCCACTCCTGTTCGGTCTTCGGCAGCTGATCGTCAGGCAAACGCCCGGCATCGACGGCGTCTTTCGAATCGGCATCGGCTGGCTCAGTCGGCATGGGCGGGGCTCCGGTTTTGGGGGCGCGGGCTGGCTGCTCCGCAGCGCTGCTCGTGACCGTCAGCAGCACTCCGGCCAGTAGACAGGCCCAGAAGTCAGAACGCCAGCAATCAGAAAACCGTGATCCTGTCTGGAACATAACGACTCCCTCACGTCTTCGGGTCTGGATTCGGGCTTGGATTCACTGTCTCGGGTCGGGCAACGTCTCGGGCTCATACGCATGGTCGCGTTTCCGTAGCACCGTGGCCTTTACGATGGTATCCGCTTGGATGCCGGGGATCGATTGGCCGTCCTCCCCCTGGGTACGGGCGAGTTTGGGAAGTACGTCGAAGCCCTCGATCACTCGGCCAAACACCGTGTGTTTGCCGTCGAGATGCTCCGTTGGCCGAAAGGTGAGAAAAAACTGCGATCCACCGGTGTTCTTGCCTGCATGGGCCATTGAAAGCGAGCCGAGAAAATGCTTGCGAGCCGTGGGCAGTTCGCACTCACAGGCGATGACGTGGCCGGGGCCGCCCGCACCCGATCCGGTCGGATCGCCCCCTTGGGCCATGAAGCCCCCGATCACACGATGGAAGGGTGTGCCGTCATAAAACCCCTTCTCCACGAGGCTGATGAAGTTGGCCACGGTATTGGGGGCATCATCCTCGAACAGTTCCACCACGACGTCGCCTTTGGAGGTGGTGATCGTCACGCGGGGGCGGTCATCGGCCTCGGCATCTGCCTTCCGCTTCGCCATCTCCGCCTCAACCTTTGGCCGTTCATCCTCGATGGAGGCCCGCAATTCATCCACCTGCTGCTTTTGAATGCCATCGGTCTCGGCCTTCGTGAGCCACGCGGCTGCTTCATCGAGCTGTGAGAGCACCATCGCGGCGGCCGCCGCCATCATGTCAATTTTGCCGTCGGCGGCGTCGGCCTTGTCGAGGATCGTGGCCAACCGGATCGCCTGCGTGGGATCGTCGGCCTGCAGCCGGGAGGCGATGACGAGGCCGCAGAGTTCGCGGGCCCCGGGGTTCTTGGAATCGGCCATGGCCAGCGCGAAAGCCGCCGACTCCAGGCGTTCCTTGGTGGCAGGGATCCGGTCCCGGGCGGCTTCGAACTTCGCGGCGATGGCCTTTTTATCAGACCCGGGCTGCTGAAATTCAGCCTGCAGCAGGGTGAGTTCGGAGATGAGTTCCTTCTCCTGCTTGCGGGCCGCCTCGAATTCCGCCTTGGCCTTGGCGGGGTCGTGGGGATGTGCTTCGACCTCCGGTACCTGCGAAAAACAGGCACTCGCCACCGCAACGAACCACACAACCGCTGCCGCCCGCATGCATCCCCTGACCATCGACGCTCTCCTTCCAAAAGAAACGTGGTGAGACTCCGGGTACGATAACACGTTTTCCTGTTTCCACGGAATTCTCTGCCCATGGACCGTCCGCGTCGCAGCCCAGATCGTCGTCCCTCCACCACGGGGGAGGAGGAGGCCGTCAGTGCCCCTCGCATCATCGGGGGTGAACTCCGCCACCGGTCTCTGGAATTCACGCCTGCGGCCCGGACGCGACCGATGAAAGACCGTGTCCGAGAGAGTCTGTTCAACCTGCTTGGCATCGACGTGAAGGGGGCGGTGGCCATCGACCTCTTTGCAGGCACGGGTGCACTCGGCTTTGAAGCGGTCAGTCGCGGTGCGCTCCGGGCAGTGCTGTGCGAGCGTCATTTCCCAACGGCCGACGTGCTGCGGCGTTCGACCCGTTCGCTGGGCCTCCAAGACCGGGTGGAGGTGCGGCCGGGGGACGTGCTGCTGTGGGCGAAGCGGTTGCCGCCGTTGCCGGCAGAGATGCCGTGGGTCGTGTTTGTGTCGCCACCGTGGTCATTTTTCAGCGAACGGTGGGGTGAACTCGAGGCCTTGCTTGAGGTGGTGATGCAGGCAGCCCCCGTGGGCAGCACGGTGGTGGTCGAGGCCGACACGTCGTTTGACGCCACGCTGCTGCCAGAGGCGGCAGCGTGGGACACGCGCGAGGTTCCTCCGGCCGTGCTTCACTTCTGGCGGCGGCGCTAGCCCGGTGCCTCGGATACAAGCCCGGAGCGGAAGCGATGGGACGGCCGGTCGTTGGGCGATACCGGATATGCGTGGCACGCGGGGCGATGTTCACACCCGATGTCCCCCGGCTTCCGCCGAGGGCTTTTATTCAATCGGGTCGCGTCCCCGACCCCGCTCGGCCTTCGCTACTCGGCCTTCTTGGACACGCGGAAGACCTCGTCGAGCGTGGTGATGCCGCGAAGCGCCTTTTGGACGCCGTCTTCGAACATCACGTTCATGCCGGAGCTCACCGCTGCACGGCGGATATCCTGTGTAGCCGCACCCTGAAACGCGAGTTCGCGAATCTTGTTGTTCATCACCATCAGTTCGAAGATGCCAAGGCGACCCTTGTATCCCGACTTCTGGCAGTTGACGCAGCCGCGGCCCTTCATGAAGGTCGCGGTCTTGAGCTGCTCCGGCGTGATGCCCGCCTCCTGGATTTGCGAGTCGAGCGGCTGGTGGGGCTGCTTGCACTTCGTGCAGACCACTCGCACGAGCCGCTGGGCGAGCACCGCCACCACGCTGGAAGCCACGAGGTAGGCCGGCACGCCCATGTCGATCATGCGGGTGACGGCACCGGGAGCGTCGTTGGTATGAAGCGTGCTGAAGACAAGATGCCCCGTAAGCGAGGCCTGGATGCCCATCTGCGCCGTTTCCGTGTCGCGCATCTCGCCGACGAGAATCACGTTGGGTGCCTGCCGGAGCATGGCCCGAATCACGCGGGCGAAGTCGAGCCCGATCTGGTGCTTGATCTCCACCTGATTGATGCCGGCCAGGTAATACTCCACCGGGTCTTCGGCGGTGATGATCTTGGTGTCGGCCTTGTTGAGTTCGTTGAGCGAGGCGTAGAGCGTGGTTGTCTTGCCGGAGCCGGTCGGGCCGGTGACCAGAATGATGCCGTTGGGCCGCCGGATAAGATTCTTGAAGATCCGGAAGTCCTGCTCGGAAAGCCCCAACTGGCGGATGCCGACCTTGATGTTGTCCTTGTCGAGCACACGCATCACGACCGACTGCCCGTGGTTGGTGGGCAG
>Ga0114963_10002555_pt1 | contig 12439 bp, 9 predicted proteins | sample C_131016_EF_Meta_FD_87019 | JGI IMG/M metagenome (GOLD analysis project Ga0114963, IMG submission 87019) | Freshwater microbial communities from Lake Croche, Canada to study carbon cycling - C_131016_EF_MetaG | ecosystem: Environmental > Aquatic > Freshwater > Lake | place: Lake Croche, Canada...
CCATGAATGAGGCAAGGGCGACAGCCGTGCCAAATTTGCCAAAATTGTTCATGCAAATCCTCCTAGATTTATAAATAATATGCTTCAAAGAATACTTTAAAAAAATAACATAAAAATTATTACTTATCGACAACTTGTAATTAATATTGTTTTTATGAATAATACAGTCCAATTTTTACCCTTTTACATTGTTGTAGGTAAACAACGTTTTTAAATGTCTTCGGGGATTGATTGATCTTAATAACTAAATTTTTGAAGATTATTCTGATGTTTTGGTCAGAGTAAATACGTTAAAACTAAAAGATAGATAAAATATCCCTCTATACAAATTTCTTTTTAAATATGACCACACATTTAAATACCACTATCCCTAATGTTCAACCCATTCCTGAGGGTCTACCTATTCCTAACCGTAAGGTGATTCGAAGTTGGATTGAACCTTTTGCTGAAAAACAAACATTAAAAGCTATTTTATTGCTTACCTTCGATGTTATCTTTTGGCTTGCCATGATTGCGGGTATCGTTTTCATCGAAAACTTATTTATTAAAATTGTACTAGGCAATATTGCAGGGTTTTGGATTGGGCGTTTATTTATTCTTGGCCATGATGCCTGCCATCAAAGCTACACACCTCATCGAGAATTAAACAAAATTCTGGGGCGTATTGCTTTTTTACCTTCTCTAACTCCATTTAGTCTTTGGGAAGTTGGTCATAATGTTGTCCATCATGGCCAAACTAATTTAAAAGGCTTTGATTTTGTTTGGGCTCCTGCCAGTTTAGAGGAGTTTCAGGCAATGCCGGTATGGAGGCAAAATCTCGAGCGTATTTACCGAAGCGGTTGGGGGCCTGCCCTGTATTACATGCACGAAATCTGGTGGAACAAAATGTTTTTTCCTAATAAGAAAAATATGCCATCAACACGTAAAGTATTTTTAAAAGATAACTTGTTGGTTTCTGTATTTGGTATTTTATGGATAGGCACTCTTATTTATGCAGCCCTAGCAACCAATCAATCCATTATCGGTTTGCTGATCTGTGGTTTCTTAATTCCATTTGTTTTTTGGAATGGCATGATTGGTTGGGTTGTTTATGTTCACCATACTCATACTAGTGTTTCATGGTATGACAACAAGTCTGAGTGGTTGAGAGCTCAACCCTTTGTTTCTACTACGGTCCACCTTACCTTCAAATATCATTTTGGTATGATGATGCACCATATTATGGAACACACTGCGCACCATGTAGATATGGGTGTACCACTCTACCAATTAACGAATGCTCAAAATAAATTGGAAGAGGTTTTACCTGGAAGAATCATTAAACAGCCTTTTTCATGGTCTTGGTATTTTGACACTGCTAGGCTTTGTAAGCTTTACGACTTTAAGAATAAGATCTGGTTAGATTTTCAAGGAAATAAAACTGCCGAATCTATTAAAGTCGTTCTCAGCCCTCAATAAAGGTCTTATTTTAAAATTGAGTTAAAATAGAGTTTTGTTGCATGGGCTGTAATAAATGACTACAAGTACAACAACCACTTCTTCTACAACTGAAACTACCAGTCAGTCACTCAAATTTTGCTCTTCTTGCAGCAGGGAAAAGCGTCTTGATGGTGGCACATGGATTCCGACAAGTAATCGCAAACAACGTTGGATATGCGCAAGTTGCCTCTATAACCGTACACACCGGACTGGTGCCATTAAGGCGTAATACTTATCCCCTAATTAGTTAATTAGGTATGGGTTTGAAACTCTCTCTTTACCAAAAGTTGATACTGGTCCGTGACCTGGAATAAATGTAATATCATCCCCTAGTGGGAACAGCTTGTCTTTAATTGAGTTAATTAAATCTTGATGGTTCCCTTTAGGAAAGTCTGTTCTTCCTATTGATCCGGAAAAAAGCACATCACCAACAACTGCAACTCTTGTTTTTTGATCTACAAAGACAACATGTCCAGGGGTATGTCCAGGGCAATGAATAACATCAAAACACTCATCACCAACCCAAACTTGATCTCCATCAGCCAACCAACGCTGAGGTATAAATGACTGACCCTCATGTTCAAAGCCAAATCTTTTTGCTTGTTCGGGTAATAAATCAATCCAAAACTGATCATCGATATGAGGCCCAACGATATCAACTCCAAGCGTAAGCGCCAACTCTTTAGCTGCTGAGCAATGATCAACATGCCCATGCGTAATTAATATTTTTTCAACCGTTACGTTCAATTGTTCAATTTGTGAACGAATAATCTCTAAATCACCACCTGGGTCTACAACGGCAGCTTTTTGGGTCACATCACAAATTAATAATGAGCAATTTTGCTCAAATGGAGTTACAGGTATTAATACAATTTTTAGTGCCATAGTTTCATCATATCAAGAATTTTTTAATCAAATATTTTTAGATTTCAACAATTTTTATTACGTTTTCAGTTAAACTTATTCAGTTGGTAGGAGAGAGTGTATTACACCGCCGAAGGCGCAATGCCCATAAACGCTCAGGCAAAAGGACTGTCAACATTAACACTCTGGAGAGCGGCATTTAGTTGCCCACCGAAGGGGCTAACGCTGAATTTTGCGTAATCTCTCAGGTATCAAGGACAGAGGGGCCTTCATTAGGACTCCTATGGCTCCTTTGCCATCCTGCACTATTTTTAACGAGGCTCATAAATCCCTCGGCGCAAAAATGATTGATTTTGGTGGCTGGCAAATGCCTATTCATTATGGCTCCCAATTAAGTGAGCATTTACACACAAGAACTTCTTCCAGTTTATTTGATGTTTCTCATATGGCCGTTGTCGATTGTTTCGGCTCCGAGTCCTTTGCCTTTTTATCTTATCTTTTAGCAAATAACATTCAAAAGTTAAAAGCTCCTGGTATGGGGCTATATTCTTGTATGTTAAATAACGAGGCTGGCATTATTGATGATTTAATCGTATATAGACTTGAGGATCGATATCGCCTTGTAATTAATGCTTCAACAGCAGAGTCGGACCTTGTTTGGATGGAAAAACAAGCAAAAGCTTTTAAGGGTGTTTCGCTTATTCCTAGGCGTTATGGATTGAATCATTGTGAGGATCCTGAGGTCTTATTAGCGGTTCAGGGTCCTTTAAGCTTAAAAGTTCTTTCTCAAGCATTCCCGACGATTGCAAACGAGTTAGAAAAACTTTCTTATTTTCATGTTTCTTATTTATCTACTAACTTTGGCAAATTGATGTTTGCTAGAACTGGCTATACAGGCGAAGATGGTTTTGAAATTAGTATTCCAATGGCTCAGGGACAGTTCGTTTGGGACTACTTATTAAGTCTTTCATCAGATTTAAAGCCTGCTGGTTTGGGTGCTAGAGATACCCTTCGTATTGAGGCTGGTTATAACTTATATGGTCAGGATATGAATGCACAAACGAGTCCTTTCGATTGTGGTCTATCTTGGACAGTCGATTTAAAGAGCGAAAGAGCCTTCATAGGTAAATCTCATCTTATTGAACAAGGCCAACATTTTGATTTTTTAGGGCTCGTTTTATTAGGTAAAGGCATTATTCGGGCTCACCAAAAAGTAATAACCCCTTACGGAATCGGTGAAATATGCTCTGGGACATATAGTCCATCCTTAGAAAAATCAATTGGTTTAGCTCGTTTACCCAAAGGTCAAATTTTGGGATCTGTTGTTCAAGTCAACATTCGTGATCAAGAAATTGATGCCCAATTAGTAAAACCTCAATTTGTTCGTCGCGGTCAAATTCTTATTTAATATTTAGGAGATTTTTATGTCAGTTCCACAAAACTTAAAATACGCAGCATCACACGAGTGGTGCTTATCTAACGAGGATGGGTCTTATTCGGTAGGTATCACCCATCACGCTCAAGACGCATTAGGTGATATTGTTTTTATCGAGCTACCCAAATTAGGACAACAAGTAGTCGCGAAATCAAACTGTGCCGTAGTTGAATCTGTTAAAGCTGCAAGTGACATATATGCGCCAATCAGTGGTGAAATTATCGCTATTAATGAGGAGCTTACAAAATCTCCTGAACAAATTAATTCAGCTCCATACGAATCTTGGTTTTTTAAGATCAAGGCATCAAATCCTACAGATTTAAATGACTTACTTGATAGTGCTGCTTATAGCTCTTCTATTGGGGAATAATGCATGTCCTCTTCATTATTACAAAACGCTTTACAAACAAATGATGAATTTATTTCTAGGCATATTGGCCCATCGCTTGATGAACAAGCCTCTATGCTACGAGTCCTCGGATTTAAATCTAGGAGTGATTTAATTCAATCTGTTGTTCCTACTTCTATTAGAGAAAATCAGCCATTACCTCTTGCTGAATTTACTCAACCACTTTCAGAGATTGATGCATTGAATCAATTGAAGTCAATTGCTAATAAAAATTTAGTCTTTAAAAGTTGGATTGGTCAGGGGTACTACAACACATTTACTCCCACCGTTATTCAGAGAAATATTTTAGAAAATCCATCTTGGTATACAGCTTATACGCCTTATCAGCCAGAGATTTCTCAGGGTAGGTTAGAGGCTATTATTAATTTTCAACAAATGATTATGGATCTCTCAGGCATGGATATTGCAAATGCATCGATGCTTGATGAGGGAACTGCTGCGGCTGAGGCTATGACATTAGCTCTTCGTTCAACCGAGTCTCAATCTACTTCCTTTTTTGTTGCCTCAGATGTATTTCCACAAACTATAGAGGTAATTAAAACCCGTGCAAAGCCCTTAAAGATTAAAGTCATTATTGATGAAGCATCAAACATAACTCAATATGATGTTTTTGGTTCAATCATTCAATATCCTGGAGGAAATGGCCATTTATATTCCCTCTCAGATTATTTAAAAATGAGTGCGCACATTCATGCAAATAAAGGTTTATTTATTGTTGCTACAGATTTACTAGCCCTCACATTATTAGAGTCTCCCGCCAAGCTTCAAGCCGATATTGTTATCGGTAACTCACAACGTTTCGGTGTTCCAATTGGCTTTGGTGGTCCTCATGCTGCTTTTTTAGCAACTAAAGATGCCTATAAAAGAAATATGCCCGGTAGACTAGTTGGAGTTAGTATTGATTCCAATGGAGACTCCGCGTATCGATTGGCCCTACAAACTCGTGAACAACATATTCGAAGAGAAAAGGCAACTTCAAATATTTGCACTGCACAAGTTTTGTTAGCTGTTATCGCTAGTATGTATGCCGTTTACCATGGCCCACAGGGTTTAAAGAAAATTGCGCTTCGTACCCATTTTTATACTTCTTTATTAGCGAACACTCTCATTAAGAAAGGTGTTGAAGTTTCTAACTCATCTTGGTTTGATACCCTGCTCATTAAATCAAGCCATGTAGCTTCCATTCTATCTAAGGCTAATACTCTAGAAATGAATTTTAGGTCTTTGGATGATCATCATCTTGTCATCTCTTTAGATGAAACCTGCTCTGATTCTGACATACCTCGTATTTTAAAAGCTTTTGATATTGATTTGAAGGTAGATGACCTTCAATCTTTTGCACCTTCATCGGTGTCTTGCTTTCCTAAGGATCTAATTCGTACTGACTCTTATTTGACGCACCCAACCTTTAATCGATATCACTCAGAGCATGAAATGCTTCGATATCTTCGTCGTCTTTCTGATAAAGATTTAGCTCTTGACAGAACGATGATACCTCTGGGTTCTTGCACAATGAAGTTAAATGCAACTAGTGAAATGTTACCTATTTCATGGCCTACATTTAATCAAATTCATCCATTTGCGCCATCTTCACAATGGACTGGATACGCACAACTCATTGAACAAGTTGAACGGATGATGTGTGCTGCGACTGGGTATGATTGTGTTTCACTACAACCGAATGCTGGCTCTCAGGGAGAGTATGCTGGTCTCTTGGCGATTCAGGCTTATCATGAGTCTCGTGGTGATACTCATCGTAATATTTGTCTTATACCTTCTTCTGCTCATGGTACTAATCCAGCATCTGCACAAATGGCGGGAATGGAAGTTGTTGTCATTGCTTGTGATTCAGATGGAAATATTGATTATGCAGATCTACATTCTAAAGTAACAATTCACTCATCAAACCTAGCAGCAATGATGATTACTTATCCCTCTACTCATGGGGTTTTTGAAACGCATGTAAAAGATGTATGTGAATTAATTCATGCTCATGGAGGTCAGGTATATATTGATGGTGCTAATATGAACGCGCTTGTTGGTACTGCTTCTCCTGGACATTTTGGTGGTGATGTTAGTCACTTAAATCTTCATAAAACTTTTTGTATACCGCACGGTGGGGGTGGTCCTGGTGTTGGTCCAATAGCGGCCAAAGAACACTTAGCCGCTTTTTTACCGATGTCCTTTACTGCTAATTTAATCGCTAAATCTATTCAACAAGTTCCGCGAATTAGTTCTGCTCCCTATGGTTCAGCATCGATACTTCCTATTTCTTGGATGTATGTTGCTATGATGGGCTCAAGTGGTTTACGTCATGCTACAGAGGTGGCAATTTTATCTGCGAACTATATAGCTAAGAAATTAAGTCCTCATTTTCCAATTTTATATAAAGGGCAGAATGATTTAATTGCCCACGAATGTATTTTAGATATTAGACCTATTCAAAAACTATCTGGTATTAGCAATGAAGATATTGCCAAACGCTTAATAGACTTTGGATTTCATGCGCCCACAATGAGTTTTCCTGTGCCCGGCACACTAATGATTGAGCCCACTGAAAGTGAGTCTAAGTTTGAAATGGATCGTTTTATTGAGGCCATGATAAGTATTCGTGAAGAAATTGAAATGGTAATTACAGGTAAATTTGATCCTACAGATAACCCATTAAAACAAGCTCCTCATACCGCACAATCTCTTTTATCTTCTGAATGGAATCACTCTTATTCTAGAGAAATTGCAGCATATCCAGTTTCTAGGTTAAAACAGAATAAATATTGGCCACCTGTTGGCAGAATAGATAACGTTCATGGTGATCGAAACTTATTTTGTGCATGTGTTCCTGTAAGCGAATACGAGAAAGTTTAAAACTGGATTGGGTCACGATCAATCTGTAACTTTATTGATCGTGATTTTTTCTTGATAACCTCAATATAATCCAGTACTTTTTCAAGTATTTTTTGTAACTTAATTCTATCGTTTGTCTCAATTAGTATTTGATTTCTTTCAACACCAGATAGTCGTTGTAAAACCCTTGGTGTTGGATCACTTATTTGTATATTCTCGAGTAGTTCTTGTTCTAAATACTGTTTTAAGGACTGAAGTGCTTCATTATTACTTTGTTCACTTTTTGATTCTGCAATAATGAGTGCTTGGTGAGAATAGGGGGGTAATTTGTATTCCTGTCTTTCTTTTACTATGTCAGTTATAAATTCATCATAATGGTGTTCTGCTAAAGCCTTAAACATCGGGTGATCGACAAACTCTGTTTGAATATAAATATTTGCACCGTTCGCTTCTTCTCCGCGACCCGCCCTTCCCGCCACTTGTACCAATTGTGAGAATATTTTTTCTACCGCTCGAAAATCTTGAGAGTACAAACTTTTATCCACATCTATGACGATAATTGATTGTATATGCTGAAAATCATGTCCCTTAATAATCATTTGTGTACCAATAATAAGTGCAGGTTCACCAACATGAATTTTATTAAATAGTTCCTCTGCTGACCCTTTGGTTTTCGTCGAGTCGCTATCGATTCTTATTAAATCTATTTGAGGATAAGTATCTCTTAAATACTCTTCTATTTTTTGCGTTCCAATTCCCAAAGTTTCTAAATCCTGATTACCGCACTCAGGGCAACTATTTGGTATGTATTGATTACTTCCACAATGATGGCATTGCAATACTTTCCTATTGCTTCCTATTTTTTTATGAACCACCATCCAAGCACTACATTTTTTACAACTTGATTTCCAAGAACATGTTTTACAGTAAAGTATCGGTGCATATCCTCTTCGGTTGATATAGATAAGCGTTTGTTTATTGTTATTCCATGTTTGAGTAATGACTTCATGTATTTCATCTGATAGACCGTAAGCATTAATTTTTTTATTTTTTCTTGCTTTACCTAAATCAATAAGACTTAATTTTGAAAGGCTTGCTCCTTCTTTGGCCTTTTTAGTTAAGGTTAACAGACTAATTTTGTTTTCTATTACTTTGTGCCATGTTTCACTAGATGGAGTAGCTGATGTGAGAACTATAGGAATTTTAAGTTCCGACGCACGCCAGATTGCTAAATCGCGGGCGTTGTATCGTAATCCGTCTTGTTGTTTATAAGAATTATCGTGTTCTTCATCCACCACAATCGCTTTTATATTTTTAGCAGGCGCAAATATACTGAGTCGTGTTCCCAATATGACTCGTGACAGTCCATTTTCTATTTTCCACCAAGCTATATTTCTCTGAGCAGAAGTGATGTCACTATGTAAAACTGTTACTTCTTCATTAACAAAAACTTGTTTTACTATTTTTTCTAATTGAGGCGTTAAATTTATTTCTGGTACCAATATTAGACATTGGGCGTTCTCATCTTTTAATACCTCATATAACCAAGTTAGATAGACCGCTGTTTTACCACTTCCAGTTATTCCCTTTAATAAAATTAACTCAAACTTTCTTTTATTTGAACCATTTTGAACATACTCTAAGCTTTTGAGTTGTTCTTCATTTAAATTCCATTTGTGTTCTTCAACATCACTATTCTTTTTATTATTGTTTTTTTCGTTATATTTGTTTTTTTGCTTTTCTAAAAGAGGCCACTTGTTTGGCTTTTTCCAGTCTGCTGGAATGCTTGTAAATAGTGTTTCCCCCAAGGGTCTTAAATAATATTTAGATGAGAATTGACATAAGTTGATTACTTGCTGAGATACTGATAATCCTGGTCCTATAGCTAGTACAGGCTTTATATTTCTTACTTGATCATTTGCACACGAATTATTCTCAATAATTTGTAAGACAATACCTACTGTGATTTTATTTCTAAACTCTACTTTTACAATGCTTCCAATTTCTGGAGCTTGTAATAACTCCTCTTCACTCCATGAGTAATCAAATAGTTGAAAAATCGGCACATCAATAGCTATTTTTACATTCACTTGATTGATTATTCTCGGTATTTATTTTTAAATATCAGTAGTAATTACTTACTAAATTTTTTTACATCTTCTTTTGTTTTCCTGTGGATAACTCTGTGGATTATTTGTAAGTTTACACTTCCTTCAGTAGTTGAGATAAAGCAATATATTTCTGTTAACTCAATTAAATTTGAACTATTATTATAAATATCAATGACTTGCGAACTTTACGTAGAATTTAAATTTAGTATCTACCGCAAAGTATTGTTATGTCATGGCAGAATATCTACCTGTGTATAACTTTTTTAATATATCACTCAATTACTTCAATATGCTTCTATACGATGTCTTTTCGACTCTGATCTTATAGCATCAATTAGACATTCTACATTTTCTGGTGGAGTGAATTGGGAAATTCCATGTCCCAGGTTAAAAATATGGCCATCTAAAGGTGATAGTTGGTCATTAATTGACTTAGTAAGCGCCAACTCATTGAATAACTGAGTTACCTTATTTTTAATGATCTTTTGATCACCTAGTAGAATTAATGGGTCAAGGTTTCCCTGTATTACTATTTTCTGCTTACCGAGAGTTTCTCTAGCCTTTGATATGGAAATAGTCCAGTCCAAACCTAAGACATTCGCGCCTGATTTAGCCATCTCATTTAGCCAAATTGCCCCGCCTTTTGAAAATAATAAAATAGGGACTTGCTCTTTTATATTTCGATCCTCTCGAAGCCTTCTTATAATTTCTTTCATAGGCGCCAATGAATACTCTGAATAGTCTGATGAGGATAAAAGTCCGCCCCAAGTGTCAAACAACATAACTGCTTGGGCGCCTGATTCAATTTGTAAGCGAAGATATTCTGTCACTGATTGAATATTTATATTCAATATATGCTTGATCAGGTCAGGACGTTTGTACAACATAGTTTTTGTTTCTTGAAAATCTTTTGAACCTGATCCCTCAACCATATAGCAAGCTAAGGTCCATGGACTTCCTGAGAATCCAATTAATGGGACTCTTTGTTTTCCGCCCTGCATTAGGTCTTTTTTAATTTGACTAACGGCATCAAACACATAACGTAATTGATCCATGTCAGCAACTCTTAATTCCTGAATATCCTTTTCAGTCCTAAGGGGGTTTTCAAATCTAGGGCCCTCACCCTGCTCAAAACTCAACCCAAGTCCCATTGCATCTGGAATAGTTAGGATATCCGAAAACAAAATTGCAGCATCTAAGTCATAACGATCTATCGGCTGAAGTGTTACCTCTGAAGAAAGTTGAGGATTTTTTGCTAACTGTAAAAAACTACCGGCTTTAGCTCTTGTTTGGTTATATTCCGGCAAATACCTTCCTGCTTGTCTCATAAGCCATATTGGAGTTGTATTCAACTTCTCAAAACGGCAGGCCTTTAAGAACCTATCATTGATTAATTCAGGAAAGATATCACCTGGCAATTTTTATTTATTTTTTTCTGCGGAATCTAGCGATAGCTGCAAGTTGAGCCGCGGCAAGCGCAAACTCTGATTGTGCATGAGCAAAGTCAATATCTGATGTACGAGTAGCCATTAAGTCTTCAGCGCGCCGCTTTGCTTCATTTGCTTTTGCCTCATCTAAATCAGCACCTCTTATTGCTGTATCGGCGAGTACCGTTACCGAATGAGGTTGAATCTCAAGAATTCCGCCAGCAACGAACACAAACTCTTCGTTTCCATCAGGTTTTTCAATTCTTACAGACCCTGGGCGAATACGTGTAATCAATGGGGTATGACCAGGCAACACTCCGAGCTCCCCAGACTCTCCAGGCAAAGCTACAAACTTAGCTTCGCCTGAATAAATTGAACTTTCTGCGCTTACAACATCAACATGTATGGTAGCCATAATGTATTAAAACCTTATTTAAATTAAAGCTTCTTCGCTTTTTCAATAGCTTCATCAATCGTACCAACCATGTAGAAGGCTTGCTCTGGTAAGTGATCTAACTCTCCATCTACAATCATCTTGAACCCACGGATTGTTTCTTTCAAAGTAACATACTTTCCAGGTGATCCTGTAAAGACTTCTGCAACGTGGAATGGCTGTGACAAGAAACGCTGAATTTTACGGGCGCGTGCAACTGACTGTTTATCTTCAGGGGAAAGTTCATCCATCCCTAAAATAGCGATAATGTCGCGCAGCTCTTTATAGCGTTGTAATGTTGTTTGAACTCCACGGGCAACTGCATAGTGCTCTGTTCCAACTACTAATGGATCCAATTGACGACTGGTTGAATCTAATGGGTCAACCGCTGGATAAATACCAAGTGCAGCAATATCACGTGATAAAACAACTGTGGAATCTAAGTGCTGGAAAGTTGTTGCAGGAGATGGATCAGTTAAGTCATCCGCTGGAACATAAACAGCCTGAATAGATGTAATAGAACCTGTTTTTGTAGAAGTAATACGCTCCTGTAAACGGCCCATTTCATCTGCTAGTGTTGGCTGATAACCCACAGCTGATGGCATACGACCCAACAGAGCTGACACTTCAGTACCAGCCAATGTATAACGATAAATATTATCAACGAAGAACAAAATATCTCTACCTTCGTCACGGAAACGTTCTGCCATAGAGAGGCCAGTTAACGCTACACGTAAACGGTTTCCAGGAGGCTCATTCATTTGACCAAAAACCATCGCTACTTTATCTAAAACGTTTGAATCCTTCATCTCATGATAGAAGTCATTACCTTCACGAGTTCTCTCGCCAACCCCAGCAAATACAGAAAGTCCTGAGTGTTGTTTAGCAATGTTATTAATTAACTCCATCATGTTAACTGTCTTACCTACCCCAGCACCACCGAACAGTCCGACTTTACCGCCCTTAGCAAATGGACAAACAAGGTCGATAACCTTGATGCCAGTTTCTAATAAGTCTACAGACGGGGAAAGCTCATCAAACTTAGGAGCTGCTTGGTGAATTGATCTACGCTCTTCAGTAGCAATCGGTCCAGCCTCATCAATTGGTCTTCCCAATACATCCATAATACGACCAAGAGTTGCAGGTCCTACAGGAACAGAGATTGGGGCGCCAGTACCACGAACACTCATACCACGACGTAATCCATCGCTTGAACCCATCGCAATAGTACGAACAACGCCATCACCCAATTGTTGTTGAACTTCAAAAGTTAAGCCTTTTTCAGCAAATGATGCCTCATTACTTTCTTCTAAGACCAAGGCGTCATACACCTTAGGCATACCATCGCGCGGGAACTGAATATCCACAACAGCTCCAATACATTGAACGATATTTCCGTTACTCATCGCATTTCTCCAATCAAATCAATATTTACAA